>Ga0209035_10001057_pt1 | contig 11175 bp, 11 predicted proteins | sample MarorgKNORR_S2LV_6_FD_188220 | JGI IMG/M metagenome (GOLD analysis project Ga0209035, IMG submission 188220) | Marine microbial communities from the Southern Atlantic Ocean, analyzing organic carbon cycling - AAIW_A/KNORR_S2/LV (SPAdes) (version 2) | ecosystem: Environmental > Aquatic > Marine...
AAGCCATGATCAGTATGCCGATCAAAAATATTGATGATGTGCCCCCGTCAATTACCCAACTAGCAGCGCCGTAAGCCATCAGACCCATACCCGCCGCCGCCGCAAAGGGCAGCTTACTTTGCTCAGGTATATAATAAGAATTTTCAGATGACATGGTTATTCTCCATTTACTGTATTTGTGAGACCTGCATCGGAACGCGGTCGGTTATATCGAAAAGTGTGTATGACAAAGTCACGGTGTTGACGCTGACGGGCAAGTCAGGATCAAGAACAAAAACCACGGCTAGCTCGGCTTGCTCCCCTGCCGCTAGCGGCTGATTGTTAAAACAAAAACATTCTGTCTTGTGGAAATAATCCGCAGCATTATTCGGTAACACGTTAGGAATAGCCTGTGCAACCATGTCTCTACCGGTTTTATTGCGAGCAAAAAATGTAATCTCCCGTGACTCACCAGGATGAACAAACACCTTATGCTCCATGGGATAAAAGTCCCAAGGCATAGTGGCATTGTTAGTCGCCACAAACTGTACTTCCACCTTACGCGAAGTATCTATCGTTATCTCACTCGCTGCATAGGCACCGCCAGTCTTGCCTCCAATGCCCGTGACTTCACAAAAAAGATCATAGAGCGGAGGCAACACAAATATGGCAAAGGCAAACATTGCCACAGCACCCATCAACAGCTTAATCAGTAAGTTGCGATGTATTGATGTTCCGCTCATCTTTACCCTCTGCTACTTTATAACAGGTGGTGTTGAGAACGTATGGAAAGGGGCTGGCGTGGGTAATGTCCACTCCAAACCTTGTGCACCTTCCCAAACCTGTGGGTCACTAATTGGCTTACCCCAACCAATGGTCCGGATAACGTTGTACAAGAACAATAGCTGGGCTCCGCCATATAGGAAAGCACCAATACTTGAAACCATATTCCAATCCGCAAACTGCAGGCCGTAATCAGAGTATCGGCGAGGCATACCTGCTAAGCCCAAAAAGTGCTGAGGCATAAAGGTGATGTTAAACGCGATAAAGGCAATCCAAAATTGCACTTTCCCCATGGTCTCATCGTACATTTTGCCACACCACTTGGGGAGCCAATAATAAACTGCGGCCGTGCCACTAAACACCGCGCCGGCTACCATTACATAATGGAAATGCGCCACAACAAAGTAGGTGTCATGGTACTGAATGTCGGCCGCAGCAATCGACAGCATCATCCCGGTAAATCCACCAAAGGTAAACAAAATTACAAAGGCAATACTAAACAGCATCGGCGTTTCAAAAGTCAGAGCACCTTTGTACATGGTGGTGATCCAATTAAAGACTTTAACGCCTGTTGGGACTGCAATCAGCATCGTCGCGTACATAAAGTACAGCTCTCCAGCAATAGGCATGCCCACCGTAAACATGTGGTGAGCCCATACTATAAACGATAGGAATGCGATCGAGGCCGTGGCATAAACCATCGAAGAATAACCAAATAGCGGCTTGCGACTAAAGGTTGGGATGATCTGTGAAACCACACCAAAAGCAGGCAAGATAATGATATAAACCTCAGGGTGCCCGAAGAACCAAAACACGTGCTGGAATAGAACTGGATCGCCACCACCGGCAGCATCGAAGAAGCTAGTGCCAAAATTGATATCCATCAACATCATAGTTACAGCACCCGCCAAAACTGGCATTACCGCTACCAATAGAAACGCGGTGATTAACCAAGTCCAAACAAACATCGGCATCTTCATATAAGTCATACCAGGCGCGCGCATATTCATCACCGTGGCGATGATATTAATCGAGCCCATGATTGATGAGGCACCCATGATATGAATACCAAAAATGAAGTAGTTCACCGTATCAGGAGCGTAGGTTGTCGATAGCGGGGCGTAGAACGTCCAACCAAAGTTGGGGCCGCCGCCTTCCATAAATAATGTGGAAGTAAGAATGGCGAACGCAAAAGGTAATATCCAAAAGCTCAGGTTGTTCATCCGAGGCAAAGCCATGTCCGGCGCGCCGATCATCATTGGAATCATCCAATTCGCTAAGCCTACAAAGGCCGGCATGATAGCGCCGAAAACCATCACCAAGCCATGCATGGTGGTCATTTGAACAAAAAATTCCGGCTTAATCAGCTGCATTCCTGGCTGAAATAATTCCGCCCGAATAACCATTGCAAAAAACCCGCCAAGCAGAAACATAGCGAAACTAAACCATAGGTATAGGGTGCCAATATCTTTATGGTTGGTACTGAAAAGCCAGCGACTAAAAAAGTTTTGTGAGGGACCGTGCGCCATTTAAGTTACTCCCCTATTGGCTTTGTTTAAAGTTAAGAACATCAATAGGCTGAACGATGTCACCGACATCGTTGCCCCAAGCATTGCGCTCATAATGCACAACAGCGGCAATCTCAACTTCTGAAAGCTGCTCCGCGAAAGACTGCATGGCAGAACCAGCGACGCCATCAACAAGAATGCCTATATGTCCTGCTGCTGACCCTAATGCAATGGGGCTATCTTTAAGCGCTGGGAATACCCCCGGAATGCCTTCACCATTTGCTTGGTGACAGCCGGCACAAGAACGACCATAAATCTCTTCGCCTTTCACCATCAACTCGTCAAATGTCCATTGCTTGCCAATAGTAGATGCATAGACAGCCGCTTCTTCTTTCTTCCCTGCCAGCCATAATTCGTATTCAGCTTCCTCTTTGACCTCAACCACTACCGGCATAAAAGCATGACCCAAACCACATAGCTCGGTGCACTCACCAACATAGGTTCCAGGCTGATCAGTCTTCGCCCATGCTGCGGTGAAAAGACCTGGCACAGCATCTCTTTTGACCCCGAGATCAGGTACCCACCAGCTGTGAATAACATCGTTGCCAGTGATTAAAAAGCGAACTTTTTTGTTTGTAGGAATAACTAGGGGCTGAGTGACTTCGCGGAGGTAGTGCTCACCCTTTGGCTCCCGTCCATAAATTTCATCCTGAGATGTGCGCAGCTCACTCATGAACTTCACACCTTCGCCTATATACTCATACTGCCATTTCCATTGATACCCAGTAACTTTAATGTCAATGTCAGGATTTCCAGTGTCATAAACTTTAAGGAGTGCCGTAGTAGCTGGCACTGCCATCACAATCAAAATGAGTGCGGGAATGACCGTCCACAGTATCTCAACCAAAAGGTTCTCATGAAAGTGCTCTGCGGTAACGCCTTTGGATTTTCGGTGCGCATACATGATGTAAAACATAAAGCCGAAGACAATAACGCCGATGACCGTACAGATCCAAATCATAATCATGTGAATGTCGTAAGCCGCCTGGCTAACTTCAGTAACTCCCCGGGGCATGTTAAGTTGCCGCGTCGCGCTCTCTGCGCTAACGCCTCCCGCGAACAACAAGCTCGCAAGACTCGGCAAACCCAAGAAAAGTGCTTTCGCTCTTTTCAGCATCGCTTAATTCTCCATGATAATTCAAAAAATAATGTCATTGCGCACTCTCAACCAGACTTTACATCAACCCCATCGGCTCACGCGGCGCGATTGTAACAAACAAAGATACGTTTCACTAGCTTCAATAAGATCAAATTCAATAGAACGTGACTGCGTCGTATTACTCTGGAACTGATGATCGATTAACCATCATATTATTTTTTAGGGTCGAGTATTTTTACGGCACTAATTTGTTGATTAATTTCATTTTTACTCAGATTAACCCTCGTTTGCACTTCTTTAGGTGAAGAGAAAATTCGCATTTCATCCTTAAATCCGCAGCTAACGCACTCTCGGAAATTAACTCCATTCTCAGAAAAAGCCTGGAGCTTATCCATAACAGAGCATTTGGGGCAAATAACACCAGCAATAAATCTTTTTTTAGTTGAAAAAACCATCACAATATCATCACAATAGGGAACTCTATTATATATGGCATTACTCTATATGAATCACTCTATTCGCTCTCACAGGGGAATTTCTCCTAATCTCGGACTTCGGGTTTATGTTGACCCAGCTGCAACAGTGATTGGCAATGTTAGCTTGGGAGATGACGTGTCGATTTGGCCAGGGGCGGTTATTCGAGGAGACATGCACTCTATTAGCATTGGTGCCCGATCTAATATCCAAGACAATGCGGTGCTACACATTACTCACGCGTCTGACTTTAACCCTGCCGGCTGGCCTTTAAGCATTGGTGAAGATGTCGTTGTTGGCCATCGCGCAATTCTTCACGGTTGCACCTTAGGTAACCGTATCTTGGTGGGTAACGGCGCTATTGTAAATGATGGAGTAATCGTAGAAGACGAGGTGATCATAGGGGCTGGATGCATGGTGCCGCCTGGGAAAACTTTACCCAGCGGTTTCGTCTATGTTGGTAACCCGTGCAAACAATTGAGAGCGGTCAGCGAAAAAGAAAAAACCTTTTTTAGCTATTCGCCTGCTAACTATGTGAAATTGAAAAATCAGTATTTACTGGAACTTGGGCTAGACTAAATGTCAAAGCGCTTCTCGCAAAGCTTTGACCACCTCAGTGGTCTTCGGCCGGACTCCGCGCCACAAATAGAACGACTCGGCGGCCTGTCCAACTAGCATACCTAACCCATCTGACGCTATCGCACCTCCGGCCAAGGCCCACTGCACAAAAGGCGTTGGAGCGACGCCGTACATCATGTCATAACAGGAAACGCCTTCAGCTCCAAGTAAACTCTTCGGCAATTCTAGCGGCGCGCCCTGAAAACTGGCGCTGGTGCCATTAATAATCAGGTCAAACTCTTGCCCATCGAGCATATCCAAACTACAGCCCAACAGATATCCCAGTTCAGCAAAATATTTTGACAACTTAAGTGCTTTACTCAGCGTTCTATTCGCAATCACAACATGTTGTGGCTGCTGCGCTAAAAGTGGCTCCAAAATACCTCTCACAGCACCGCCAGCACCCAAAACCAACACCCGCTTAGCTTTTATTGTCCAGCCCAGCCGATCAATTATGTCCCCCACTAGACCAACACCGTCAGTGGTATCTCCGAGCAAAGTACCATCAGGTTGCACCACTAGCGTATTGACCGCACCCGCTAATGCCGCTCTTTCGGTTTTCTTAGAGGCATAATCAAAGGCGTCTTGTTTGAAAGGAACCGTGACATTTAAGCCTCTGCCTCCATTGTCGAAAAAGGCGTTTGCCGCTTCAGCGAAGTTATTCACCTCGACTAATTGAGAAACATAGTCCACGGACTGTCCAGTCTGCTGAGCAAACATCTGGTGAATCACCGGCGATCTACTGTGGGCAATAGGGTTGCCAAAAACCGCGTATTTATCTGTCATTAAATCCATTCCTGCCGAACTAAATATCTATCGTAAAGCTCAGCTTCCTCGGACCCTGATGCTGGTGACCAGTCATAGTCCCACCGCACCAATGGCGGCAATGACATTAAAATCGATTCCGTGCGGCCGTCACTTTGAAGACCAAATAAGGTTCCTCGATCATAGACCAGGTTAAATTCCACATACCTACCTCGACGATACAGTTGAAATTTTCGCTCTCTTTCACCGTAAGTCCTCTTTCGTCGACGCTGGAAAATAGGCATGTAGGCTGACGTAAAACTATCGCCAATACTACGCATAAAAGCAAAGCTTTGATCAAATCCAAGTTCATTGAAATCATCAAAAAACAGACCGCCAATGCCCCGCGGCTCCTTTCGGTGAGGCAAGTAGAAATAGTCGTCACACCATTTTTTTAACCGCGGATAGAGCTCTTTTGAAAATGGGTCACAGGCCTTTTTGGCCGTACTGTGCCAATGCCGACAATCCTCTTCATTACCATAGTAGGGTGTAAGATCGTAACCACCGCCAAACCACCATACAGGCTCGGCACCATCTTTCTCTGCAATAAAAAATCGGACATTAGCATGTGTTGTTGGCACATAAGGGTTTTGTGGATGTATGACTAAAGACACGCCCATCGCTTCCCAACTTCGTCCCGCTAATTCGGGCCGGCTCTGGCTGGCTGTGGCCGGTAATTGATCCCCATGGACATGAGAAAAGTTCACCCCCGCTTTCTCAAAATCAGCGCCATCAGCCGCTACTCGACTCCGACCACCACCGCCCTGATCACGCGTCCAGCTGTCTTCGCGCCAAGCAGCTCCACCCTCAGTCTGCAATTCCGAACAAATGTCGTCTTGCAACCCAAGTAAATAGTCCTTCACCTGTTGTTTGTCGATCGCTTGCATTCTATCCTGGCCGAATGACCCCCCCAGTTAGTAAGTTCCTGATTTCACTTTCTTTTTCTGCCTCGCCAATCTCTCCGGGCGCTTGGAAATCTATGTCTTCGCCAAAGTAATCTTGCACTTTAAGCCGTGTAGCGGCCGCCGGCAAACTTTGAGGGTTTGCCGAGGTTGAGACAACCGCGCCACCAAACAACCCACAAAGAGCCGCTGCCACTGGATGCTTAGTCACGCGAAGAGCGATAGTATTATGTCGCCCAACAATCCAACGTGGGGCGCAGCCATTATCGGGCACCAACCATGTCGTGGGCTTAGCTTGATTACCACTAAAACGAACTCTCTCGTGCTCGCTTAGACCCTGAAGTAAAGGCTCAAATTGAGAAACCTCGCTGGCGATTAAGATCAATCCCTTATCTACATGACGGTTCTTTAAACAAAGAATTTTTTCTACGGCTGCTTCAGACCAAGGATCACAGCCCAAGCCCCAAACAGCTTCTGTAGGATAGGCAACGACACCCCCCTTTTTAAGGACCTGTGCCGCCTGGATGATTTGAGCGTGACCTCTCCATTTACTCACAAGGTAATCAGCTGTTTTTCAGCTTTTCCTGAAGGGCGGCATCTTTTGCGATAATCGCCGCAGCGTTAGCCGCACGTTCATCAATCAATTTTTGATGCATTTCAGGATCAGAAACGCCGATAATTTGGGCTGCCAAGTAGGCTGCATTTTTCGCCCCAGCTTTGCCAATAGCCACTGTTGCTACGGGTATACCACCCGGCATCTGTACTGTTGAAAGGAGCGAGTCGAGACCATCTAGCGACCCATTAATAGGGACGCCAATAACCGGCTTTAATGTGATCGCGGAAACCGCTCCAGCCAAATGTGCCGCCATCCCCGCAGCACAGATAAATGCGACGCATCCTCGAGCATCAGCGTCTGTTACAAAACTGTGGGTGGCTTCCGGCGTTCGATGTGCGGAAGTCACTTTAACCTCGAAAGAAATATCAAACTTTTTCAAAATCTCAAAACTCGCCTCCATGACCGGCAAGTCGGAATCAGAGCCCATTAAAATCGCAACGAAAGGTTTAGTCATAACATTAGTCACCTATACTGATAATTCGGCAGACTACCGCAACCACTGACGATGTGCAACTATGTCAGGTGCGCGCTGCCCTGCATATTGCTAAAGTTTTGGAGGCCTACAACTCTGAAACCCCTGATTTCCCCTATACCCTAAACCAACCTTTTGTAGCAGCCATTTTCATTTACGATCGCGGTTTTCCATTCAAGAACTTTGCTGCCGACCAAGGGCTAAAACGCATGAATCCACCCAAATCAATAGACTCGTAATTTACGGTATCAGCCATACATTTACTCAACGGACTGCGCCGTTCTCCGATGGAGTTCCATGCCAATTGCCGTCCAGTTGGCAAAACCTTTCCAGTAGTTGGGGTCGCTAGTGTCAGTTCGTGGCGAGTCATTTGAAATGACCGGTAGCTTTAAGTAATCGCCGTACCTCTCCGAATTGCCAAGGAGGTGTTTGCCCAGAAAGGCGGTTATAAAGTGTTGATTGATGTTGTTTAGGCGTCGATTGTCCCATGCGGGTTCCTGGTAGTGGGCGTATTCACGGGGATACAAATCCGCCAAAGGCGGAGCTGGATTGGTCGCAACCTCGTGTATGGCTCCTTGATACACCAATAGATAGCGATCTGAATTTATAGCGTTGTCAAATAACCATTGCGCCGCGGCAAAACCGGTGGTCTGGTCTTGAGAGCCAACGATAAAAAGGCTAGGTACCTTCAGTTTTTTTATACCTGCCTCACTCCAGTAACCGGCAGGGGCGTAAGGCGCGAACGCGACTATCACTTTGATGCGTTTGTCGAGCATCGCCTCGAATCTTGGATCTCCCGCCTGCAAGCTTGCCAGGTGACGACCGGGAACAACTCCCGGATAGTTTACCGCTCCCTGACTGGCGCCAACGCCTGCGGCGCTCAATGCGCCGTAGGTGCCCATGGAATATCCGACTATCGCAGTGAGCTCTGCGTTGACCATCCCAGACAGAAACGAGCCCGGTTTTTGGCTTAGTTCATCCACGCTGCTAATGACAAAGTTTATGTCTCGAGGTCTGTTTACCAAGGTACTACTGATCGAGCCCGCGTCGGCATGGGTTGATTCGGTGTGGTCTATGGCGGCCACGACATACCCTTTTGATGCCAGATTTTCTGCTAGCCAAGTCATGATAACCCTGGATCCGGAATAGCCATGGGAAATTATAACCAAGGGCAATGACTTACTGCTGGTATCGGCTTCGGCGTTACGAGCCGCTCTGCCGCCAAAATGGAAGGATAGATTCGGTCGGGCTGGATTGCTGGCGCCGTGTCCGAGCACGTCACTGTAGATTGTAATTTGCTTTTGATCAGCCTGGAGCTTCGCGGGATACCAAACTTCAACTGTCAGCTTGCGGTCATAGTGCGGGTTGGGCTGTTGATCGCTGTAGCTAAGAATGTCCAATTGATTCAGGTTAACCAGTTGCAGAGTGCGAACTCCGACCTTGTGACTACCGCGAGCTGACAACTCAGGTGCGTCTCCACGGGGATCACCGTAAAAGAAATCTGTTTCCCTGAGGTTCTCACAGCCATGCTCAGCTTGTTCATCCGAACTATCCGACGAGTGAGGAAAACCGCATTCGTGAACGGCGTGACCATTGAGCGAGACAAGTAGTGATATTATTAGTACAACCAGTTTACGCATGATTAATCCTTGAGAGGCAGCCTTCTTACGGAAGTCGAGAATAACATCCGCGGATACGGCTGACACGCATTAATACTGCCCCCTTATTGCGGATTAAGAAGCGCGCTGATGTTTACGAGTATCTTATGGTAAATGACTGGATAGTGGCGGACCTTCTCCAGCAGTGCTGGCAAACCGGATTCCCCTATGCGCTAAACTAACCTCAGGTAAAAGCCATTTTCATTTGCGATTATGTCTTTTAATTCAAGGGCGACCAGAATCTGAGAGAGCTTTGCTATCGGCCAAGGGCTAAAACGCATGAGCCCATCCAAATCAATAGGCTCGTATCCTAAGATTTCCAGTACTTGGAGCTCCTCTTCAGTCAACCTTTTCGCCATCACCGAAGGCTGACTCTGGGCAGACGAAATACTGCCTCTCATCCCGGCTAATGCTCCGCCAAGCTCTACGACAATGTCCGCCGCCGTCTCCACTAAGTGTGCCCCTTGTTTAATCAACAAGTGGCACCCTTTACTTTGAGGGCTATGGATAGAGCCGGAAATAGCAAAAACCTCACGGTTTTGCTCGATGGCACAGCGAGCCGTAATAAGTGAGCCACTTTTAACCGCAGCCTCGACCACCAAAACCCCTAAACTCAATCCACTGATAATCCGATTCCGCTGCGGAAAATGTCTGGCAAGAGGCTTTCCACCAAAATGAAATTCGGTGACTAAGGTTCCACCGGACTCGACTATCTGACATGCTAAATTTCGGTGCCCTGGGGGATAAACAGTTTCGATCCCCGTCGCCATCACTCCTACGGTTTTCCCGCTGGCAGCTTGCAGCGCTCCTTGGTGAGCTGCCCCATCAACCCCTAATGCTAAGCCGCTAGTAACAACAAAGCCATTCCCCGCTAAAAACTTAGCCCAGTCTCTAGCATTCGCTTCACCTACGCGCGTCATTCGCCTGCTACCCACAATAGCAATTTGGGGAAGATGCAAGTTGTTTAGATTACCTTTGATATATAGTAGTGGCGGAGGGGCGTCGACGAGTTTAAGTTGCTCGGGGTAATCTGGGCTAGTAATCGATATAACAACGGCCTTAGTCTTGCGCAACGCCTCTCTAATTCGATCTATCTCTAAGCGCCAGTCTTGCCGAGAATATCGTCGTTGAAACAACGCCATGATTGGCTTGAAATCAGGCGGATACTCCGTAACATTCCCAGTGAATAGCTCTAAATATGATTTTGTTTGCTTAAGGCATTGGGTCTGAATACTGGCAGTTAGACCCTCTATCGATTGAGCAATCAAGGCATATTCAGTTTCGCTAAACCCTTTGTGGTCCATCACTCTGTGACATCTCCTTCTGGCGTTTGCAAGATATCGCCAAGCTTAACTGGACTGACTGCTTCCATTACCATGGCATAGGCCATCTTTTCATAAATAGAAAACACAACTACAAGACCAACTCGTCGATCAGGTAACTGAATCATTCTAGTCCCTTGACTGTCTTGCACCACTTGCCCAGGGCTAAAAATATCCAAAATATCACCAATCTCTGCTCCAGAGCGCTTACCCTGATTAATCGCAACGATATCCATTTGTCCGGCACTTAGCATCAAATTTTCAACGCCTACAATGTATCCTGTAACCTCTTGAGCCGGCGCTTTAGGGTAGATTTTCCCCGGCAACGTAATTTGCTGCTTTTCAAGAACCTTGTCACCTCGACGGAAAGCTTGCTTCCCTGATATGACATTTAGAGTCGCGATTTCCCCATCATGCCTAACCAGCTCGGCCGCCCCAAGATGCACTAACTGCATGCCAAGAACTTCCCCGGTGATCGGATCTAGGTAGGCATCACCTTTGCGAAAGACCCCATAGCCAGTCTCCTTAATTGGCCCAAAAACATAAAAATTGTCATTCGCCCCAATCAATATTTGTCCCTCTGTTCCAGACAGAATATAAGGCGCATTATCTATTTCAGAAGAGGGCCTAAATTGATTATCAGCTAAAAATCTATTGACCACGGCTAAAGGGATCACATCCGCTGCAGACACCTGTGGCAGATATTTAATCTCAGGCGAAAGCTCAACGTTACGGTTACGTACAAGAACAAGGCGGGGGTCGCCATTCACGAATTGAAGAGTAATTAGATCCCCAGGATAAATCAGGTGAGGGTTTTCGATCTGAGGATTCTCTCTCCAAATTTTCGGCCACTTCCAGGGACATTTAGGAATTGACCTGA
>Ga0209035_10001060_pt1 | contig 11155 bp, 11 predicted proteins | sample MarorgKNORR_S2LV_6_FD_188220 | JGI IMG/M metagenome (GOLD analysis project Ga0209035, IMG submission 188220) | Marine microbial communities from the Southern Atlantic Ocean, analyzing organic carbon cycling - AAIW_A/KNORR_S2/LV (SPAdes) (version 2) | ecosystem: Environmental > Aquatic > Marine...
CTGACTTTCATTCTTCTATCGGAAGCTTACCCGTGATTCGAATGAGTTCGCCGCCATCGATTGTCAGTGTATTTCCTGTCATCCAGCTGGCTCCAGCTGCCAGATAAAGCGCGGCTTCTCCTATGTCTTCGGGTTCGCCAAGACGGCCGAGCGGAAGCATGTCAGCTATCTGTTTCCCGCGTGGCCCATCCCACAAAACTTTTGCGAAGTCTGTTTTGATCAGACCAGGTGCAATGCAATTTACTCGTACTTTTGGACCCATTTCTGCAGCTAGTTGCCTGGTCATATGCATGAGCGCATCTTTAAACATGCAATAGACCCCAAGAGCTTCACTGGTGGCGAAGCCGCCAACAGACGCGATGTTAATTACAGATCCACCATTTTCTTTCATCCACTTAGTCCATGCCGTCTGAGTCCATTGCAGAGGAGCCCTGAGATTGACTTCGTAGGTCTTATCCAGCCTCGGTACGTCACAGTCAATCATTGGTCCTGCCCAAGGGTTGGTTGCTGCGTTATTAACCAAAATATCAACAGACCCGAATCGTTCTAAAGTCCCGTCCACAACGCGTTCTGCTTCTTCGAGGATGCCAATGTGGGAGGTAATGAAATCAGACTCGCCTCCTATTTCAGCTATAGCCGCTTCACATTTCTCAGCTTTTCTACTGGTAATCATAACCTGCGCTCCAGCCCCGGCTAGCGCTTTAGCTATACCTTTGCCGATGCCTGCCGACCCACCAGTGACGAGCGCCGTTTTTCCTTTAAGGTCAAATGTCATAATAACGAACTCCTTTTACGATTATTTTTTGCCAATTTCATTCCATGGTCCACTATCGGCTCGCGGTTCCCTCGGTAGCCCTAACACGCGATCCCCTACAATATTTCGTTGCACTTCCGAAGTTCCTGCGTAGATAGTTCCAGGGCGAGCGCCGAGCATTGTTTGAACCCAACTCTTTGAGGAGAATTGTGCTCCAATTGCGTCGGTTCCTATTCCATTCACGGCACCATGTCCTGATGGCGTCATCGCCTCGGCCCCCAGAATGTGCATAGTTTTTTCAGTAAACCAATTGTGATACTCGCTCCATATCAATTTATGAAGCGACGATTCTGGACCGGGGGGATTTCCAGCTAAGGCTTCCGTTACCGCCCGCTGTCCCATCCAGCGCATAATTTCAACTTTGCTGTGAGCGCGCGCCAAATCTTGCCGCATATTAGGGTCTCCAGCAACACCGTTTTGTTGAGCTATCAGAGATACCCGATCAAGTTCTTCTCGAAATCGTATAGCGTCTGTCGTAGCGCCATGTCCTCGTTCGAATCCAAGTAAAACGTTTGCGACACGCCAACCATCGTGTACGTCACCAACAACATTTTCTTTAGGTGCTTTCGCATCGCTAAAAAAAACTTCATTAAAGTCATGACGCTTATTAATATTTATTATTGGGCGTATCTCGACACCTTCTTGTTGCATTGGAACAAGAATGAAACTAATTCCCTTATGTTTTGGTGATTCAGGGTCAGTTCGGCACAATACGAAGATCCAATTTGCGGTGTGACCACTAGAGGTCCAAACCTTTTGTCCATTGATGCGCCATTCATCTCCATCTAAACTGGCTCTGGTGCCCAAGTTAGCTAAATCTGAACCGCTATCAGGCTCGCTGTATCCTTGGCACCACCTATCGACGCCACTGATAATTCGAGGCAAGAAATGTCGTTTTTGTTCCTCTGACCCACATTGAATAATTGCGTTGCCAACCATAGTTATGGAGAATGCATCATTGTCATTGCCCTCAGGAACGCCCGCCTTCGCAAACTCCTCAGCTAAGACAATTCTTTCAACTTCGCTTAGGCCAGCTCCTCCGTATTCTGTTGGCCATGAGACAGCCAGAAGCCTGTTCTCAGCTAGAAGTGAGCGCCATTCATCTACAAACGTTTCTCGAGCATCTCCATTTAAAGCGCCGATGCCTTTCCAATCGGCAGGAAGATGTTCTGCAAGGAAAGCTTGTATTTTCTGTCTGTAAGTATCAGCCTCATAGCTATATGTCGGGTCCACAGTTTCCCTTACGTTGTTAAATCACTGCTACGGCAAGAACGAATATTCAATATGCTTTGAAACTCGCACAATTCAGACACAGCGTCAATTTATTATGGCCGGTAACTAAATTTTGATGGACCAGTTTCAAGGGTCCGTTGAGCTAACTCAGCCCATTCGCATAACAGGCTACGCGTATCTCGGGGATCAATAATTTCCTCAATTTCAAAAAATTCAGCAGATCGCAAAGGAGATCGTAGCTTATTTAACCGCTCTCGGATCTCTTCAATTAGTTCTTCAGGGTTATCGCTGTCTGCTAGATCTTGTTTGTAGGCAACTTCGATCCCTCCTTCGATAGGGAGCGACCCCCAATCGCCAGATGGCCACGAGTATCGGAAACTATTAGCACCTGGTTTATTGTTCGCAGCGCCGGCTACACCAAATGCTTTTCTCAGAACGACACACGCAAAGGGAGTTGTTAACTGGCCAATTGCTGCAAGCGCTTGTGATCCATAACGAATCGTTGCATTTTCCTCAGATTCTTTGCCAATAAGAAACCCTGGACAATCTTCCAGGTGAATCACCGGTAGGTGAAACGTGGATGCCAAGTCTAAGAGTCGTATGAGCTTACGGCAGCCGTCAGCCGTCCACCCACCACCATATTGGAACGGGTCTTCAGCGAATACTGCAACCGGAAATCCATTAAGTCTTGCCATGCCCGTGATTATCGATTTACCCCAATCTTTACCAATTTCGAAAAAAGACCCACGGTCAAAAACTGATTCAACAATTTTTCTCATTTGATATACCCTGCGTGGCTCACGAGGCACTGCGGTAATTAGCCACTCATCTCTTCTGGAAGGGTCATCATTGATTTCGCTTCGGGGGGGTAGTTCATCAATGCTTGATGGTAGATACGAAAGAAATTTTTTGGCTAGCTGGAAAGCCTCCAATTCTGTCTCAGCTACATCATCAATTGCGCCATTGGAGGTATGGATGTTCGCGTGACCCAGCTCCTCTTTACCGTGATTACCAAGCTGAGCTTGCTCAACTAATGCAGGCCCAGCAATCATCATCTGTGCTGTTTCTCGGACTATTAGAGAGTAGTGGGAAGTTGCGACTCGAGCAGCGCCTATTCCAGCAACTGAACCTAGTGCTAAGGAAACCGAAGGAGAAACGGCAAGGTGATTGACTATTGTTTCCCAGCCTCGAAGTTCCGGGATATAGGTTCGCCCAGCTGTCTCGATTGTTTTTACCGAGCCACCTCCACCCATTCCGTCAACTAGTCGAATATGTGGGAGCTTGAGTTCTAAGGCCATGCCTTCTGCCCGGTTTCGCTTTTCTGGGAACGTAGCGTCCGCAGAGCCACCTCGGACAGTGAAATCATCTCCAGAAATCATGACTGGGCGGCCGTCGATACGAGCTAAACCAAAAATAAAATTAGACGGGGTTAATGACAGAAGATTTCCATCATCGTCATATTGAGCAACGCCGGCGATCTTACCTATTTCGTGAAACGAAGAAGGATCAGCTACCGCACTAATTCTTTCTCTAATGGTCAGTTTTCCGTAAAAGTGTTGGCGTTCAATTTTTTCTACTCCCCCGAGTTCATCGGCAAATGCCTCTCGTGCGTGTAACTGTTCTATTTCGGGTTCCCAGCTCATTTTCACTCCCTGCTCTGCGACTCCTTGAGCCTAGATCTCTTTGTTGCCCGCCGGCTCAGTATCTTTAGTTATGTGACACAAGTATTCGAAAATCTATTAAAATTTGAGCGACTTTCAGCTGATACCTATCTTGCTCCCTCAGCTCCCGAAGGTGGTCAAAGAACATTTGGTGGCCAATTTTTGTGTCACAGCTTGCGAGCTGCACAATTAACGGTTGAAGCTCCTAAATCTGTGCATTCCTCACACTCATATTTTCTTAGACCTGGGGATGTCAATAAAGAAACGACTCTTAAGGTAGAACGAATAAAAGACGGACAATCTTTTAGCAGCCGACAAGTAGTTGCGAGTCAAGCCGACGTAGAAGTATTTCGTACGTTTTTGTCTTTCCATATTCCAGAGAATGGCTTTACTTGGCAACCTGAGCTATTAGCAGATCTTCCTGGGCCTGATGATGACTTAATTACCTATCACGACTATTGGGAATCACAACTTGACTTAAAAGCCGGTGAATGGCACGGTCGCAAACGCCCCATAGAAATTCATTACATAAACCCTCCAACGCTTCCAGAGAATATTCCTATAACAGAACCTCAGCTCATGTGGATGCGCATGAGCGAACCCATAGACGAAAATCAACAGATGCATGAATGTGCTCTCTCTTACATGGCGGATGCCACCCTTATTGATCACGTGACGCTGCCTCATGGAAAACGTTGGCAAGATGCTCGTTTGACCGGCACTAGTCTCGATCATGCAATGTGGTTCCACCAAGTTCCAAAAGCTGACACATGGCTTCTATACAAACAATCTGTTGAATCCACAAGTGGTGCTCGAGGTCTTGCTACCGGCAAATTTTTTAATCAGGAAGGGTTACTTATCGCTTCGTGTATGCAGGAAGGGTTAATGAGATGGGATTCTGAATGAGCTTTGAATGAACGCAGCTTGTATCCGATATATCGTTGAACCATGGAACTTCGTTTAGATGGTCGTAGCGCATTAATCACCGGGGGTAGTAAGGGGCTTGGCCGAGCTATGGCCGAGACATTTGCTTCGGCAGGAGCGAATGTCTCAGTAATAGCTAGAGATAAATTTGCCTTAGGCCAGACGCTTTCAGCACTTCGAGCTGCTAATCCGTCAGGGAACCATATCGCTATCTCCGCTGATGTAAGCCAAGCAAACGCTCTAGCTGAGGCGTACGAAGAATCAAAACAGACATGTGGAGTTATAGATGTCTTAGTGAACAACGCTGGGACTTCTAACGCCAAACCTTTTTTAGATGTGACCGAAGATGACTGGATGTCAGACTTTGACTTAAAATTTTTTTCCGCAGCTCGACTATGCCGACTATGTATTCCTGACATGCAGGAGCGTCAGTGGGGCCGAGTCATAAACACCTTGAATTCTGCAGCTAAAGCGCCTGGTGCTAAAACTTGCCCCACTTCTGTCACTAGGGCAGCAGGCATGGCTCTGACTAAAGCCCTCGCAACAGAATTTGCGTCTGATGGAGTGTTGATTAATGCCCTGAACACTGGGCTGATTGTGAGTGAACAGTGGCGCACACGTTGGAGTAGTCTTCAAGGCGATGAATCTTTCGAACAATTTATCAAACAAATGGGCAGTCGAATTCCAGCTGGTCGGATGGGAGACCCACAAGAATTCGCCAATTTGGCATTATTTTTAGCAAGCGATGCGGCCTCTTACGTAACTGGCACAAGCATAAATATAGACGGTGGTCTTACCCCGGTTGTCTAATTAGATTGGCTATTAGTCCCGTCTGAAATGTTCTGAAATAGGAAAAATAATTTGGTTATCCGCAGACTCTTGCACGGCTTTGCTGCGTTCACTTTCAGTCATTGGTAAAAAATTTTCTGCTGCCTTCAATACAGCTGGTAACAAAGTCAAATCCCCGACAGAGGCTATTGCAGCGACTCCTGGAGTGGAGAGAGCGAAGCGCACACCTCGGTCTATACGACTCTCTTCTGTTTCAGGCTTGTACCAGCAACGATGCGATGGCATGTTCTCCCCCCATGGCTCTCGCGCTATCGATTTAATTATTTGGACGCCAACATCATTTTTTCCGCAATAGCTAAGCAGTTTTTCAGCGTCTTCGCGATACTCCTGATCTGACCACAACCTCGGATAAATCGGGAACATGACCGTGTCTAGGTCATACCTCTTAAGGGCCTCAAGATGAGCTTTGGGAGCACCTACGTCATGACCGGTGATTCCTGCATAATGAGTGATTCCCTCTTCTTTTATTTTGATAATTGTCTCCAGCGCATCTGCTCTATTGTCAAGATCCTTGAGATCCGTCACACCATGCGCTTGATAAAGATTCAGATAATCACAGCCCAACCGAGCTAAGGATGTTTCTAAATCAGACCTAACAGCATCAGCTGTTAACTCTGCAGTTTTACATCCAACAAACAGATTTTTTCTAACTGGTGGTATGAAACGACCCACAATTTTTTCTGCATCACCATAGCGCGGAGCAATATCAAGATGATTCACGCCCATCTCAAGGGCACCATAAAAAGCAGTTTCGGCCTCGCTAGTTGAGCAAGCAGCAAATGCCGCTCCGCCTAGAATCGCTAGCGAACTTTCATGGCCCGTTCGACCCAAACGCCGCTTTTCCATATTTACAAAGCCTTTCCCTAACCCAACAATAACTTTAGCGCCAGATTCAAATCATCCGGTGGTCTAGTAGGCCGACCAGCCGAGTCGCATATCCCTAAGGTAATAGTTGATTCCACTAAAAGTTTTTGATCTGACTCGCGAACCAAACGATGGAACCAGATCGAACTTACACGTCGCATTTCTTTAACCTCGGTATAGACCTTTAGGGAATCACGCGCCGTAGCAGCTGCACGAAATTTAACTTCTAGATTAGTAACAACGATTTGAATTCCGCGATCACCTAAGTCCGGCAAAGCCATCCCAATATCGGCTAGAGCCACACACCGAGCAGCTTCAAAATAAGCTACGTACGCCGCATGGTTTACATGATTGTATGGATCGAGTTCTCCGAAACGAGGAACGATTGATGTCGAATGAATGGGCATGAAGCGACATTAGAACCAAGAGATACAAAATAGTCGGTATAAACAAAAGCTATTAATTATTATGCAACTTTGTCTACCTGATTAATAGCTTCATTTTCACCGTTAATTTTCGAATTCTTTTTGAAGCTCAAGTGGTGGTTTAGCCATCAGGATCAACGGGATACTTACGACTACTAAAGTAGCAACAATCCACCAACCCATACTGTATGAGCCATCGTTGAGGTCAACGGTTAAGCCGATCATCGTGGCACCGAGAAATCCTCCCGTTGTAGAAACGAATCTGCCCGCACCCATAATTCGACCGAATGCTTGCATTCCAAAATAATCTACGTACATAGCGGGGCGAACGGGAATCGACGCGCCGAATCCTATTCCACCGAACACTGCACCAACGTAGGCATGCCAAGGGTCAACCGCTAGCGCTAAAATTACTACTCCGGCAACAAACGGAACTGTTGTGAAAGCCGAAACCACATTCATGGCACACCGGTCCGCAAAGTGTCCAGCAGCGAGCCTGCCAATAAGAGATGACCCGGTCGAGACTGTTAATGATAAACCTGCCATGATTGGTGCCGCACCCAAATCTCGGTCTATGAAGGCGACAAGATGCGTAAGGTAGGCTAGACGGCCGAAATCTATGAATAAATTCCAACAAACTAGGTACTTGAATGAGCTTGATCTGATTGCGCGCCGATATGGAATATTCCATTCTTGTTTATCTGCTTTTCGTTTAGTGTCATATACCGATATGCCATCTAAGGGTTGATGGTGGCCTTCAGGCCGTGAGCGAATCCGCCTCGATAATGGAAAGCCGAATAGAAGAATTACAAGCGCCAAACCTCGCAATGTGCTTCTCCAACCGACTGCTTCTACTCCCAACGCCATTAAGAATGAAAAAATGCCGCCTAAGGCGCCTCCCAATGTCATCAGAGACATAGCTCTAGCTCGACGTACACGAAACCAACTCGCTGTAGCAAAGTGGCCAACTTGTCCACCGGCTGCAGTGGTACCTATAGCTAGTAAGGTCACAGCTGTAAAAAAAACCCAATGAGAGCGCGCAAACGAAAGTAATAAGACGCCGATTGCTGATGTTCCTATTCCTAATCGGACCACCGGAAGAACACCGTATCGGTCGAGAGCAGCGCCAACGAAAGGAGCGGCTACACCTCCAACTTCTGACCTAAGGGAGAAACCAATAGAAACAACTAATGTGCTCCAACCCAGTTCATTTCGTAACGGTTCAAAAATTACGCCTAAACCGTACACAACTGAACTAACTGCAAAAAAAACTACCGCTGCAGAGGCTAAGACAGTTTTCCAGCCTTCATAAAGCTTTCCGTCGGGAGCTAAAAAAAACTCGACAAGTCGCAGTTGGAGACGCGACCTAGTGTTTCTTAGTTCTCTCATTTTTTAAAGCTTTGCGATTCGATAATTTTAGTCACTCTGTGAATTGCTCGATTGACCCAGCCGTCAGATCAAGCAAGGTTGAACTCGAGATGGCGAAAACACTTGATGGTGTTCCAGCGCCGCCATAAACAGTTTCATTGGCTAGTAGTAGTGGGTCGAATAAACATTTAAGCTTTTTGGCATGCCCGATTGGAGGCACTCCACCGATGCTGTAACCGGTTGCTTTCCTTACTTGAGTTGGTGAAGCTCGCTTTACTGGTTCTCCCGTTACCCTTCTTAACTTACTTTCGCTAACTTTATTAGAACCTGCTGCAAGCACTAACAAGAATTCTTCACCACAGATGAAAACTAAAGACTTCACTATTTGTTCGAGTTGGCACCCCAACACCGACGCCGCGTCAATAGCAGTTCTTGTATCTTTGGCTAAATTTTGGATAACCAGTTCTAGACCTGCCGCTCTAACAGCTTGAACGAACCGAATATTCGCGCCCATTCTTTGTGGCATCTGTTCTATTCGGCCCACGCTTTCACTTTTTCAATTACTTCAAGTGGGTTCTCTGTGCCCGGCGGAATATTGATATCTAGGTAAGTGACGCCAACATCTTTGTAAACCTGAATTCTTTCACGAACATGTCCTTCATCACCCGTAAGGCTTGCTCTATCAACGTATTCATCTGGAACCGCTGCAAAAGCTTCCTCACGTTTACCGCTTAAGAATAAGTCCTGAATTGACTCTGCTTCCTCTTCATATCCGTATCGCTTAAAAAGATCGTTGTAGAAATTTTTATCTCGAGCACCCATACCCCCAACATAAAATCCAACGTTGTCTCTCACCGCTTTTCGAGCCGCTTCTACGCTGGGTCCTTTGCCGAGCGCAACAGTACCGCCAGCAATTATTTTAAGCTCACCCAAGTCACTGGGTCTCTTCGCTTTCCCTGCATGCAGTGATTCACCCCATACCTCATGAAATTTTTCAGGGAGGAAATGTATTGGTTGCCATACGTTGGCAAGTTCAGCAGTCATTTCCACGTTTTTCGGGCCGATAGCCGCTACGGCGATAGGTATATCTTGTCTTAGTGGCTTACACATGAGCCTAAGAGCTTTACCTAAGCCTGTTCCTTCACCTTCGGACAAAGGAAGGTTGTAAGCACGACCTTCATGTTCTACTTTCTCTCCTGACCAAACTTTTCGGCAAATATTAATTACGTCCCGAGTTAGCCCAAGGGGTTTGCTGTAAGGAACACCGTGCCAACCTTCGATCACCTGTGGCCCGGAGGTGCCTAAACCAAGAACGAAACGACCTTCAGATAATGTGTCGATCGTAATGGCTGTCTGCGCTATCAAAGATGGAGTTCGCGAATAGACAGGCAAAATTCCTGTCATCAGTTCCATAGATTTTGTTTTACCAGCGATAAAAGCCAGAGTAGATACTAAGTCGTATCCATAAATTTCTCCGCCCCACACCAGATCCACGCCAGCACTTTCTAGATCTTGTACTGTTTTTGCCAAACTCTGGGGATTTAGACTCGCCCCTGCACCAATTGCCATAGAAATTTTCATTTAGGCTTCTTCCAATCGAGACGTTCGGTATTTGCTCATTAGGATCATAGATACAGAATATAGATCTGTCATGCTGGAGGTAGAAAATGACCGAAGTTGGTTTAGCAGATGAGATGATATCGACATTGAGAACTTGGGTTGATAGCGAGGTCATACCCCATGCATCCGAGTTTGAACTGCCCGATATCTACCCGACCGATATGGTCTTACAAATGGCTGAATTTGGTCTTTTCGGGGCTACGATTCCTGAGGAATATGGTGGGCTTGAACTAGATAATTCGACCTACGTTCGAGTGATAGTGGAGCTATCTCGAGGCTGGATGTCTCTTGCGGGCGTAATCAACAGTCACTTAATCTGCGCAAAATTGATTGCACAGTTTGGCACCGATACTCAGAAACAACGATGGCTACCAGCAATGGCGACCGGTGATTTACGCGGTTGCTTCTCATTGTCTGAACCAGATAGCGGGTCTGACGCAGCTGCTTTGCGTTGTCAGGCAAAACCTGATGGCGATGAGTGGATTATCAACGGCACAAAAATGTGGGTAACTAATGGGGAAAAAGCGGGAGTAGTCGCATTACTCGCACGGGTTCCAGCAGATGATGAGGGCGCTGGTGGCATTACTTGTTTCATTGTTGAAAAAACACCGGGTGAGAAAAGCGGTGGTATCTCTATAAGCAAAAAAATTAAGAAGTTAGGTTATCGAGGGCTTGAAACTGTAGAGATGTCTTATGCAGATCACAGAATTTCTGCAACTGAGTTACTTGGTGGACCAAATGGTATTGGAAATGGCCTTAGATGGGCTCTTTCTGCTCTCGAGTTAGGCCGAATTAATGTGGCTGCACGCGGGGTAGGTGTTGCGCAAGCCGCCTACGATGCTGCACTCTCTTATGCGAAAGAGCGAGAAGCTTTTGGACGACCAATTTCCCAACACCAAGCTATAGCTTTCAAGCTTGCTGAGATGGCTACTAAATTAGAGGCCGCTAAATTACTCACCTTTGAGGCTGCACGAAAAGCTGATGCAGGTGAACGCGTTGATCTCGCAGCAGGCATGGCCAAACTCTTTGCTTCTGAGACGGCGAGTGAGCTTGCGTTAGACGCAATGCGAATCCATGGTGGTAATGGTTTCACAAGTGAGTACCCGGTCGAACGATATTATCGTGACGCTCCACTAATGATTATTGGAGAGGGTACTAGTGAGATTCAAAAACTTGTGATTAGCCGAGCTCTACTGGCTGAATAGTCATCTCTAAAAAAATCTTAGACCAATCATTAGGAAGCCTGCTATGAATAAAATCACGGCGCTCGTCGCAGTCGATTACACCAGCCCCAACGCAAAGCAGAGTTTTGTTCGTTCTTTGCGTGAAACCGGCTTTGGCGTCTTAAAAAATCATCCGCTAAATCAAAATCCGGTCCAAGGTATCTATGAGCAGTG
>Ga0209035_10001061_pt1 | contig 11146 bp, 8 predicted proteins | sample MarorgKNORR_S2LV_6_FD_188220 | JGI IMG/M metagenome (GOLD analysis project Ga0209035, IMG submission 188220) | Marine microbial communities from the Southern Atlantic Ocean, analyzing organic carbon cycling - AAIW_A/KNORR_S2/LV (SPAdes) (version 2) | ecosystem: Environmental > Aquatic > Marine >...
CAGGTCCAAAAAAGCTAGCCCCAGGAAGTAAAACTGGGAATCCATTAAGATTTTCACCCAAATGATCAATCACATAAAGCATCGAACTTGTATCATTACTTGAAACAAAAATGATATTAAGGAAACCCGAATTATCAACGTCATTTAATACAGGGTACCCAACAATAATATTTGACTGAGAATAGCTTAAAAATTCTGAAGCATCTTTATTTAAAGCATAAAGTGTTCCACCATTAGTACCAAAAACCAATTCTCTATCTCCATCCCCGTCTAAGTCTCCGGCAGCGCTGGTTGTTGTTATTTTAGTCCCTAATTCTGAAGGAAATCCAAATACATTTAGACCTGATATCCAGGTCCCATTCATAGAACTGTCAGACCCAAAATATATTTGCGGAAGTGAATTTCCATAAAGATCGATAAATAAGGGCGAATCATTTATATTTTTATTCTCAATCGGATATCCTTCTTGATCAACACCGAAAGGGATAAAGACCTCCGTATCAAGCTCATATGGATCAAAATAGAGAGCGCTAGGGTAATTTCCACTAAAGTCTGCAGTTAGGTTTAAATCAAAAGTGATATCTCCAAATACCATCTCTTCGGAGGATGTTATCATAAATTGAGCCTCAAATTCACCTCCAGAAGGAATAATATCATTAAAAATAAATTCGTTATTAATAATTGTGATAAGTGTATCCTCTACAGACAAAGTGACTATAATATTTTCCAGGGGAGTGTATCCTATTTCGTTAGAGAGTTTTATTATTACTTCCGCTGTATCACCAGGGACTAGAAGTCCGCTCTCTGTAAGTACAGTTACATGATCTACAAAAAGTTCTGCCGGGCCTCTGTCTAAGATCGCATCATATATATTTAATTGCCCCGCTCCCAGAAACCCGCTGAGGTCTTCTCCACTACAGTCACCATTCATATCTTCAAAGTAGTTTGCACTTGATAATATTTTTGAAATTAAAAATTCGTTATCAGAATTTGGATATATAGATTTTAAAAGAGCTAAAGCACCAGCAACAGTTGGTGATGAGAAAGATGTCCCATCAACTGGTTCATAAAATTCTCCGTATGTGTTCTGGGTTCTAGTACACCAAATATCATCTCCTGGAGCGGCAAGGTCAACCGTTTCATGAAAATTTGCCCAACAACTAAAACTATTATTTTGACTTGTTGAGGTCACTGATAGAACATGATTAAATGATGCTGGATAATGTGGCTCATTGACGCCATAGTTTCCTGCTGCCGCAACTATTAAAGGGTTATATTCATTATAGACTGCATTAATCACATTCTGATATGATTCAACATAAGAAGAATTTCCCCAACTAAGATTTATAATATCTGCACCCATCTGAGCTGCTGCAAGTAAACCTTCGTAACCAGTAGTGATATACTGTCCGGAATTATCACCTGAGTTAATACCCATAAGCTTAACTGAAAAACCTATAGATGAAATTCCTATCTCATTATTTGTGATAGCAGAAACACAACCGGCAACCATAGTTCCATGTGCCACACTATTATTATTTGGTATTGGGTTGTTATCATTAAATGTTACATCATAACCAACAAAATTATCGATGTAGCCATCATTATCATCATCGATACCATTAAGATCACCAGAATCAAACACCCACTCACCTTCAACAAATTCTAAAATCACTCCATCGCCGTCAGCATCCTCACCAAGATTTCTCCATATATTATCAAAAAGATCAGGATGGTTCCACATAAGTCCACCATCAACGATACCCACAACAATTTCACCACTCAACATTGTACCAGGGTATTCTCCACTTTCAATATCAAAAAGGCTAAATGCTGAGTCCGCCTTGACCTGCCTTAGTCCATATAATGCTTGCCAGTATTCATCATTTGGCTGAAAAGAAATCTCGATGAGAGGTATTTTCTCTGCAAAACTTACTGGCTCAAGGAGGTTGAATTTTTCAATGGTCTTTTCAATAGAACTTTTCAATGTTTGAAACTCAATGATAAAATATCTATTCAGGAAAACATCTCCATCACGATCTGTTGGTCTAGCATTTGGAAGCCATTTTCTTATTCGTATTGCATCTTCGAATTCAAGTTCATTATTTAGAATATTATTTGAAGTTGAAATCTGTTCATCAAAAATTTGGAGATCACTTATACTATTATCGATATAGATCATTATCCTATCGTTATAGTACTTCCCATTGCCGAACAAGAACGATAAAAAATAGAAAAATAAAAAGGATTTTGAAATCAACATTATAATAGTTTAGTTACTTATTCCATCCATCAGTAGTCCAAACTCACCCTGCCTATTATATAATATTATCCTCCCATCTCCTCTGTAATTCTCATTGTCATATGCGGCAGTCAGAGAGCCTACTCTAATACCATAATCATTATTGATTTCTAGTGAACCTCCTTGGTCTCTGGATGTTCCAATATATGAAGTTAACTGTGAGGTCCTATTATAGGTCTGAAGATGTCCACCACGACTATCTTTACCCTCACCTAAATAAGTTGTCATAAGTCCATCCTTATTTGATGTGCGGAGAAATCCACCTCCTTGCTCACTAGTACCAAAATATCCGATCTGTTTTCCAAATGAATTATGTATCCCAAGGACCCCAACTCCATCTTCAGCCGTACCAAGGTAAGAAGTTTGTTTTCCTTCTACATTATAGGTTTGTAAGACACCACCACCCTGACCGCCACTACCGAGATAGGATGTACGCTGTCCATATTCATTATAAGTCCTCATAAATCCAGATCCTTGTTCCCCCGAGCCTAAATATGCGATCTTTTTCCCTTTAGCATTATGTACCCCGATAAGCCCAACACCATCTTCAGCAGTCCCAAAATAACCTGTTTGGATTCCTTGATCATTAAGTGTTTTTATGAACCCTCCGCCATATTTACCTGGGACCACGGTTAGACTACTCACGGTAATATCACCAAGATTCTTATTACCAGACCCCATAAAAATGAAAACACTGCTGGTCAAACAGATTGCTGTGAAAAACCCTGTGAAGTATTGTTTCATTAATTACTCCATTTAATTTATAATTTTAATCAAATATATCTTTTATCGTTAAAAACTTAAGCCGACTATTAAACTCCAATTTTATTATTTTAACAATATTAACTTTTTAGAACTTCGAAGATCCACGGTCTCAAATAAAGAATAATAGACTCCTGAGGCTACTGATTCCCCATCCTGATTCGTCCCATCCCACAATATAGATTGCCTACCTGCATTTTCTTCTTTATTTACAAGTCTTGTTACTACTCTGCCCATTATATCATAGATCAAAATATTTACATGAGTACTTTTTGAGAGATCATAACTAAGAGTAGTGGAAGGATTAAATGGGTTTGGAAAAGGATTATATAATTTGTATTTAATTGGAGTCTCTCCATTAGAAAATAGATCTTGGCTACAGTTTATTGTATCTTGGTAACCTAAATAATCTTCAACACAAAATGGATAAGGTGGGCACAAAGAATTATTATAGATATTAAAATATATAGAATTATCCCATTCTAAAAATGATGTGCATATATTTTCATCTATATTCTGATCTAATCTGTTATCATTGAGATATAGATAATGAAGCGTATTAAGGCCTGTTACTTCAGGAGGGACAGCTCCAGTTAATTGGTTATTATGAAGGAATAGTTGCTCTAAATTTAGTAAAGCTCCTAACTCTGATGGAATCTCACCTGATAATTCGTTGCTGTATAAGTACATCTGAGTGAGGTTTTCTAAGTCTCCTAGGTTAGGGGGGAGGTCTCCAGAAATATTATTATTATATAAGTATAGGTGCTCTAGCTTGATCAAATCTCCTAGCTCTGATGGAATCTCACCTGACAATTCATTGTCATAAAGATATAAGTGAGTCAAATTTGTCAATTTCCCTATGTCAATAGGAATCGATCCAGTAAGACCAATATTTCCAAGGTTTAAAGTGTCTGTATTTTCTATCATGTAGCACTGGCCCCAAAAATCAAACTGCCTCTCTGGAATTAAATTACAATTTGTAGTATCTTGATCAAATATATTATCCTGGGAACACTCAGGATATGGAGGGCATAATTGGTTACTAGAAATATTGAAGTAGGAAGAGTTATTCCACTCTAGGTCCAGATCACACATTGAACAGGGAATTTGTCCAGTAAGCTGATTCTCATGTAATTTTAGATAGTTTAGGTGAATAAGGTTTTCAAACTCATATGGTATAATACCCGTTAATTGATTATCATATAAATATAGGCGAGTCAGGTTTATTAGATTGCCGATCTCTGAAGGTATTTCTCCATTAATAGAATTATCACTTAAGGATAAAGAAGTTAATTTGGTCAAATTTCCAATTTCAGATGGAATAGGTCCGGAAAGGTTATTATTCTGTAAATAAAGGACATCTAAATTAATGAGATTTCCTATCTCCGATGGAATAGACCCAGAAAAATCATTATTATATAATTTTAAATCAGTCAAGCTTACTAGGTTCCCAATCTCAGAAGGAATAGATCCTGTGAGGTCATTATTTTGTATATACAAGTGGATAAGATTTGAAAGATTTCCAATCTCTGGTGGTATGGAACCTGAAAAATGATTGGCCTGTAAGTTTAATGATATCAAATTTGTTAAGGCACCAATACTTGCAGGGATCTCATCATAAATATTTAATCCAGTTAAATCAATCTCCGTAGTACTTTCTATTGAATAACAGTTATCCCATAATTCTACTTCGCTAGAGTCGCAGTCTTGTGCTTTTATTATTGTCAGAAATAATAACAAAAATAACGCACGAGATAAGATTCTATATCCAAGTATCATTTGCTGCAGTGAGCTCTCCTATTTTTTCACCCGTATTGATAACTCCCCTAGGCTCTATAAGCATAATCATGCATTCTTTTTCCGCATAGGGCTTATGTTCAACCCCTTTTTTGACCACATACATTTCTCCTTCATTTAAAGAAACTGTGCCTTCTTCAAGCTCAATATTCATGCTCCCTTCAACCACAATAAATGCCTCATCAGTGTCCTTATGCCCATGCCAAATAAATTCCCCCTTTATCTTTGCCAGTTTAAACTGATAGTCATTTATCTCTGCAATTATTTTAGGACTCCAGTAATCAGAGATCTGTAAAAACTTATTTCTAATATTTATTTTTTTAATTTCCATAGGACTATCCAATATTTTATAGGGCTTTAATTTTTTTCAACCTTGAAAAAAAGTATTCATCAAGACTAATAACGATTGATCTATTCATCTGAGATGTTTGTTCTTTCAGTTGGCTTACGATAAGACTGAAAAGGAATAGCTAAAAGATTCTTAATATTAGAATTCTCTTCAAGTTTCATATGAGTATCAATTCCATATACAAGATTGTCTATTTTTTCAAAAGTTGTTACCGTTTTAAATAGATGGTCCCAAATAGAAAAGATATTTCCATAATTACTATCTGTATGAGGTTGTCTGTAATGATGGTGGATCTTATGAAAATTAGGTGTGACAAAAATATATGATAATAACTTATCCAAATAAACAGGCATTCTAATATTTGCATGAGTAAAATGCGCAAAAAATGCGGATATGGTCTGATACATCATGACAATGCCAAATGACGCACCTGTTAGAAGGACCGCTAAGGTCGTAAAAAACAATCTGAATATATTTTCACCAGGATGATGCCTTAAGCCGGTAGTTGCATCAACATTTGGATCTGTATGATGTATCAGATGGAATTTCCACATCCATTTGGTCTTATGCTCGACCCAATGAATCAACCATGCGCCAATAAGGTCCATTAATATCAAACCACCTGCTATATATAACCAGGTAGGTAGTTCAACTAAATTTAATATGCCTGAGTTATTTGATTCATTATACTTTACAGCTCTAAGAATCATTGTAGCTCCAAAAAGATTTACAATGAGTGTAATAAGTGTAAATGTAATATTGATACCACCGTGCTTTAATTTTTTATAATTCATTTTGAATAGCGGTATACCATTCTCAAGAAATATAAAAAATGAAAGGCCCCCAATTAAGAAGACCGCTCTTAGTTCATCTGAGATATTCGTAAAAAATTGGAGTAAATCTGGCATAATTATATACCTAAGAGTAAGCCCTCATGAAATGATCTGCAAACAAAAAACCCCATTCTAAGATGGGGTAGTTGACCAAGTATCAATTAAACACAACTTACTTAAAAAGAATAATCAAGATTTGTACGGGCAATTATAGTATTCTTACTAATTCCATTTGTTTTCTTTGATCTAAACTCACCATTCGCATTAAGACTTAGGTTATTCATGAAGATCCAACGAATACCTCCCTTAAACCCAATCCAAGACATATCCACCATTCCAGTCCCATTAGCAATGTTTACCCCCCCCCTAGCTAAAAGTTTATTCCTCAACAATGGATATTCAGTATCAAAATTAGATGTGAAGAAATTTTGGGAGCCTCTTTTTCCAGGACCCGTACTTAATTCACTGGAGTTAGAGGTTATGTTGAGTGTCGTCATTAAAGGAGAATGGTACCGAGTTGATAATACAAGATTAATGACTTTAGTCGACATACCAGGATCTATAAAGTCCTCAGCACGGTCTTGCTGAAATTTATCTTCTTTATTTACATTAACAAATGTTCCACTCAGAGAGTGGCTCCAGACCATATCAAATCTGTGACTAATATTTACCATAAGATTATTTGTGTGGGTATTGTCACGGTTATCTGTAAAGGTGGTATCTGTGAGCTGGATAAGGTCGTCTATCCCATTTTCTCTTTCTATCAAGCGGTAGGTTATATTCAGAACAGGAAGACCTGGGCCTAAAAGAGCATTCATTCCAAAAGAGGTTGTATTCTGTGATTTTATATCTTTTACTGTTGTTAATATGTTATCGTCTTGGTGTTTATAGCCAATCGTCAACATTAGTCTATTTTGTAATAATTTAAATTTATCAGAGATAGACCATCCCCGCTTGTTTTTTACCAGATATGGGTTTGCAAGTGAATTGAATTCAGGACCTACTTGGCTATACTCAAAGGATAAATAGTTACCATAAAAGTGCGTTACGGCCTTACCACGATAAGCTAGAGAAGGCATTGACAGAACCGCATCAGTAAGTTCAACCGTAGCATCACTACCAAAAGCATTTATATCAATAGGGACAAGAGGAGCCATATTCCCATTAATAATAATTATATCTTCATAATCAGCAGGGTCAGGAAAACTAGATAATTCAAAACTAGACAGCTTATTATCAACAGAGTCATCAATCATAGTATCTAGTGCTGCAAGCGTAAGTGGCCCACCCCATATATTATTATTGGTTAAACTGAATGCTAATTCACCATCTAAACGTAATCGTTTATTAAATAATGATATTCCAACATCTGAGCCTATAACCAGATTATCCTTTGGCCCATTACCTCGCCAGTCTTCTCCTTTAAGAAAGTATGCCTTTGTACCTAACTCATTTATTGTGTATACAACACCCGAATCAAGGCCTGAGACTGCCCCTGATGCATCTGGGGAGTATAAGATTTCTGCTTTTTCAAGGATCTGCTCAACACTATTTGTATCATCTCGGGCTTTAATAAAACTTAATCCCCATTGAAACTTTTCGCCATGACCGACTCCAAGTCTAGCAGAAAAAACGTTCCGTTCAAATGTATAACCAGAACGACTCATGGACAGATATTTTCCCCCATCATCATCTGTATCAATACTATATAGATATGCTTTTTTTAGAGACCCTTCGATCGATCGATTAATCTCACCCTTAACAACATGTAGATCGATCCAACCATATTTTATTTGTGTATCCATTCCCCTAACTCTTTTCCCATTCATAGTGAAATAGGTAAGTCTTGGGTTTGTATCACCAAAATTAACTTTTAGAATATCCTTGACCTGGAAACTAAATCCATAAATATTTCGTGGCTGATAAAGAAGGTTCTCCTGGGTTGTTAACTTTAAATTTGTTCTAAAACTTAACCAGTCATAGGCTGAGCCTTTAAGATCGAATGCGATCTTACTTATATTTAATTTTTTATCATCTATCTGATCCATACTACTACTAGAACGAATTCTTCCTGAATAGCTTACAGATGGATCTTTCAATATAGAATTAAAGGTCCATTCTGTTGGTAAGGTTAATTCATTTAAATATAGAATAACTTGATGCTCTCCTGGATCTATTTGATCAAGCAAGCAACTGATCATGTCTGAATCAATATATGCTCGATCTGTAATATCTTCTCCATCAAGAACCAAACTGATACTGTTTAGATCAACACTTGATATCCCAAATAATGACGCAGCAATTAGAACATCTTCACCGGAAATCTCTGAACCTGGTTCTGGACTCATTATCAGTATCTCTGATTGTCCTAATATTATAGAACTTAGAAAATAAAGATAAAAAAAAGGTCTTAAAGCTTTATAAATCATCCTTAGCGGAATTGAATAATGATTTCTTTGAGATTCCCATTCTCATCTTCTATTTCAAATCTTAGTTCTTGGGAAGGGCCTTGAATATCTGCATCCTCAAATCCTTTCAAATCTTCTTGTGTGGTCTCATGAACTTCCAGAGAGCCTCCTGGTGTCGATATAGCTGTTTCACCTTCTACAACTTCAGTTGATTCTCCTGTTATTGAATTAGTGACCTCAAGAGATCCTTCAACTAACGTAAAAGAATCCCCAGTAGACGGATCGGAGTCAATTGCAAACTCTGTCCCTTTTACAGATGCTACAGAAGTTGGTGTGGCTATACGAAACTCGTTTCCTTTTTGAGGAGAGACTGCAGCTGCTATTTTACCATATTTAATATCTATAGATTTATTTATAGTTGCTCCTGAGCGATTCCCTAAAACAGTTAGGTCTGAATTCCCAAGCATCTTTACCACTGTTTTATCATCCAGATACATTATTGCAACAAAACTATTTTTTGCAGTTTGAATCTTATCTCGATCACTTAAAGGTGACCCTGGCTTTAAGAGTTGTCCCGTATTTAGACCCTTGTAAGTAACGGTAACATCTCCTTTTACCTTTATGGCAACAGCAACCTTCGAGGATGCTGCATATAAACATGTAAAAAATATAAGATAAGATATTAAAACACGTTTCATTCTGCGATTTCTACGGATAGAACCTCCATAGGTCTAAAATCTTCATTCCCATCTTCGTCTTCTATCGAGATACCCGTTGAGTATAAAGATTGGATAAGAGACACATCTACACCTTCACCGTTTAAGGTAATGTTACCATTTGTAACCATTCCAAAAGCTTGACCTTCTGGACCAAAAATCTGTTCCGCTAGTTCATCTCCGATCAACGATCTCAGAATACGACCTGATGGACTAAAATCTTCGACATTTGATCCATCACCGCTACTGGGTGAAGAAAAGTCCCTAACTTTGAAAGACAGAACATCACTTAATAACTGTTCCATGCCCGAAGTGGTCATAATATCTTTCCTAATCTGCCAGACATATACTTTACCAGGCTCCAGATCACCTGCATCTGTTGGGTATTGGAAAAGTGTGACCCCAAAGCCAACCGGCTCAAAACCCAGAGTTTGATCTAGGGGTAGCCTGGTCACTGATTCGATTGCTTGGTCTATCGAAGAATGCTCTTCCGGTCTAAATTCTGCAACTCGAATAAAGTATTCGCAGCCACTTTCACCTGTACTTGGATCAACATAGTTACAAATATCTGACTCCCATTGGAGTACAGGATAGGATGAATATATTTCATTTAATGATGTATCTGCCAATATTCCACCTGGCGATATCAGCTGAAGGACGTCTGGATTATAAATATTTAAAATGTCCTCTCTAATGATCTGCTGTCCATTACTAGATGTTGCTGCAACTCGGAAAGTATATATACCATTAGGTAGCTGTCCGGTTTGAATAATGGCACTCATCATTTCTTCAGCATTATTTAAATCCATTTGCTCAGAGATTTCAAGCTTGAGATCAACAGAGTTTCCATAATCATCAAATATTTCATCGGTAGTGATATTGAGATCCATGTTCGATAAATGTATTGGAGCGACTAAATCTAATGGATTTGACGTTTCAAGCTTAACCAGAGTTTCATTATTGACACCTAATGCCTCTGAATCGATAATAATTTCAAATAAAATATCAACTCTAACAGTATCCGGAGCATCAGATTCACGATTAAGCTCAGCCAAGAAAATTGGCATATTTGACTCTCCCGTATTGATATCAACCATACTAAGATAATAAGTAACATAGGGAGTCCAACTCACATCAAACTCTATTTGAGAAAAGGTTACAGATATCCCTAACAGTACTGCGGAAATTCGTTTGATAATGTTTGATCTTCGCATTTAACCATTACCTCTGGTTTATTTTATCTCATCTAAACATGGATAAGATAACGAATATATTATTATTTCTGTTATTTAAATACTATCCAGAAATAAATAAAAAGCCACCCCTGTTTGAGGCGGCTTTTTACATAATCCTAGGGAAGGACTATAAAGGTTTCACTTTATTAGCAACAGGACCCTTAGGGCCTTCACCAACTTCAAATTCAACTTTTTGGTTTTCTGCAAGTGTTTTAAAGCCATCCATCAATATTTCGTTCATATGAACAAAATAATCTTTTTCGCCTTCACATTCAATAAAGCCATAACCTTTAGAGTTATTGAACCATTTAACGGTTCCTTCTTTTTTATCTGACATTTGTTTCTTTTTCCTTAAGTAAGATTTTTAATTAGCCAAGAACAATGACATCAGTGGGCGATGAGAGATTCGAACTCCCGACACCTGCGGTGTAAACGCAGTGCTCTAACCAACTGAGCTAATCGCCCTTATTTATAATCGGGGATATTAATTATTTATTCAAAGAATTATTAGATTTTTTTCTTCTTTTAATTATTCCAGGAATTGCAACATTTAGCACATCTTTTATCTCTTTAGCAAAATGGAAAGTAAGATCTTTTGCGACATGCTCAGGAACATCCTCGAGATCTTTACGATTATGCTCTGGTAAAATAATTTCTTTGATTCCTGATCGATGAGCCGCAGTAACTTTCTCTTTGACCCCTCCTATAGGAAGGACATTACCTCTGAGGGTTATCTCACCTGTC
>Ga0209035_10001062_pt1 | contig 11145 bp, 12 predicted proteins | sample MarorgKNORR_S2LV_6_FD_188220 | JGI IMG/M metagenome (GOLD analysis project Ga0209035, IMG submission 188220) | Marine microbial communities from the Southern Atlantic Ocean, analyzing organic carbon cycling - AAIW_A/KNORR_S2/LV (SPAdes) (version 2) | ecosystem: Environmental > Aquatic > Marine...
TTTTAAAATAAACAATCTTTCAGAAGAAGAAAATATACTTTTTACCATTGTTCTACATACTGCAACAGCTTTTAGCACCATTTTCTTTTTCAGAAAAGATCTTTGGGAGATAATTAGCGGATTATTTGACAAAAAATATAATGAATCACATAATTTTTCCATATCAATAATAATTTCAATGATACCTGCAGTATTTGTTGGATTATTTTTTAAAGAAACTATAAATTCTTTTTTTGATGGAAATCTTATTCTAGTTGGATCTATGCTTTACATAACTGCTTTGTTATTATTTCTTTCGGACTTTTTGAAATTAAAACAAAATGAAATTGGTTTTAAAAACAGTTTCTTAATTGGTTTAGCTCAAGCTATTGCGATTTTACCTGGAATTTCTAGAAGCGGAGCAACTATAGCATCAGCTGTTATTATGGGTATAGACAGAGAAAAAGCTGCAAGATTTTCTTTTATAATGGTAATTCCAGTAATTCTTGGAAGCATGGCTAAATCATTATTGGATCATGGATTGAGTTTTGAAAACTTTGATATCATTTCCTTATTACTAGGTTTTATATCAGCTTTTATTACTGGTCTTTTTGCATGTAAATGGATGATCTTATTGGTTAAAAAAAGTAAATTATATTACTTTTCTATTTATTGCTGTATCATAGGTTCAATTATTATTTTTTACTCCTTAAATAATGGACTTTAATAGAGACTCTTTTATTAATGGAGAATTACTTTTAATAAATAAGCCAATAGGTTGGACTTCTTTTCAAGTGGTTAACAAAATTAGATGGCTTATAAAATCCTCTTTCGATATAAAGAAAATCAAGGTTGGTCATGCGGGAACATTAGATCCATTAGCTGAGGGCTTATTAATATTATGTACTGGAAAATTAACTAAAAAAATAGCTGAATTTCAAAGTGCTAAAAAAGGGTACTCAGGAACTTTTTTTATTGGAGCCACTACCCCATCCTTTGATTTAGAAACTCCAATTGAATCAAAATGTTCAATAAAAAATATTGATATAGAAAAATTGAATTTAACTTCAAAAAAGTTTTTAGGAAAATCTCAACAAACCCCTCCTATTTATTCAGCAATCAAGGTGAATGGAAAAAAGCTTTATGATTATGCTAGAAAAGGAGAATCTGTTGAATTAAAACAAAGAGAAATATATATTTCTAAGTTTAAACTTGCCAATATAAATCTTCCATTAGTTGATTTTGAAATTGAATGTAGCAAAGGAACCTACATTAGATCAATAGCAAATGATTTTGGAAAAGAACTAAAAGTGGGATCTTATCTTCATAAATTAATTAGAACATCAATAGGGGATTTTAAATTAGAAAATGCTATAAAAATCGAAGATTTTGAAAAAATAATACAAAAAAAATCAGAATAAATATTTTATGAATTCTGAGCGAGGGATTTCTTCAGCTCCAAGACTTTTAAGATGAGCGCTTGGAACCTGACAATCAATTAACTTATATCCATTTTTAGACAATTCTTTTACCAAATAAATAAAAGCTATTTTACTTGCATTATTAGTTTTAGTAAACATACTTTCTCCACAAAAAACATTTCCCAAGTCAATTCCATAAAGTCCACCAACTAATTCAAAATTTTCCCAAACTTCAACAGAAAAAGCATGTCCTTTATCATGTAATTTCTTGTAAGCTTCCATTAAACCCTTTGTTATCCACGTTCCATTCTGTCCAAATCTTTTAACTTTTGCACAAGCATTAACTACTTCCATAAAGGATTTATTAAATGTGATTTCAAAAGGATTGTCTTTTAAAATTTTTTTTGTGGATTTTGAAATTTTTAATTTTTCTGGAAACAATACCATTCGAGGATCTGGACTCCACCAAGCTAAAAAATCATCATTTTCAAACCAAGGGAATATGCCATTTTTATAAGCAATTAATATTCTTTCCGGACTCAAGTCTCCTCCAATAGCAACCACCCCCTCCTTATTAGCAGATAATGCAGAAGGAAAAATATGTTGACTATTTAACTGATACATTTAATTTAAAATGGCAAATCGTCTGGCTCATTTTCATTTACTTCATCAGCAGACTGAAAAGCTTCTGCTGGTGGAACAGGTGGAATATCATTACTGCCAGAATCAGACATTAGCTTTTCTATTCTCCATCCTTGAATCGAATTAAAATATTTAATTTCTCCTTGAGGACTTTCCCACTCTCTTCCTCTTAAATTAATATCAATTTTTACAGACTCCCCCATTTTATAAGAATTTAAAAGATCACACTTATCTTGAATAAATTCAATTAAAAGATCCTGTGGGTACTGTTCTTCTGTTGTAATAACGACTTCACGCTTTCTAAAACCATTACTTCCGTATTCTTTAGTATCATTCACTAATTTCAATTTTCCTGATATGTCCATATTATAAAATTATTTTTTTTAAAATTAAATAAATTTTAGAGCTTAATTAAAGGAAAAAAAACTTTTATATTAGATAATATTAACAAATTGTGCTTAAAAGTAGATTTAAAAATACAACAATAAGAATAATTCTTTTTTTAGGACTAATTATTGGTGTTTGTTTGATCTTAATAAACACAATAAAAATTATAGATTTTACAAAGAAAGAAGAAAGAAGAAAAATTGAATTATGGGCTATAGCTCAGAAAAATTTCATAGAAAATAAAAATCTAGAAGATGATTTGGGAGAATTGACTTTTATGATTTTAACTAAAAATTTTGAAAATCCAATAATTCAGGTCGATAGAAATGGAAAAATTTTATCTCATAAAAATATTTTTGAAAACACTTCTAAAGTTATTGACTCAAATAAATTAAAATTCACGTTAAATAAAATCTCAAAAGAAAATAAACCAATTGAAATTAAATTCAGTGATACAATTAGTCAAAAATTGTATTATGGTAATTCTTCCACTTTCAATAAATTAAAATATTACCCAATAGCATTATTTATTGTAGGACTATTTTTCTTTTTAATTGTTATAAATTATTTTAAATCAACTATAGATTCAAATAAAAATAAAATTTGGGCTTCTTTTGCTAAAGAAACAGCGCATCAAATAGCAACACCTTTATCTTCTTTATTAGGCTGGACAACTATACTTAAAGAAAAAAAAGTTGATAGTAATATTACTGTTGAAATTGAAAAAGATTTAAACAGACTTAATAAGATAACTGAAAGATTTTCTGAAATAGGAAGTAAAGTAACTCTCAAAAAAGAAAACATTAACCATACTTTAGAGTCTATTATCAGCTATTTAAAAAAAAGGAATTCTTCTTTAATAAAATTTAAATTTAAGCCATTAAAGAGTCCTGCTTATTGCTTAATTAATAAAACACTTTTTGACTGGGTAATAGAAAATTTAGTTAAAAACAGTATTGATTCAATGAAAGGTGAAGGGATTATTGAGTTTTTTATTTTAAAATCAGCTAGTGAAATTAAAATACTAATTAAAGATAATGGAGAAGGAATAAACCAAGAAATTCAAAACAAAATTTTTAATTCTGGTTATTCAACTAAAATTAAAGGCTGGGGTTTAGGGTTATCATTAGCTAAAAGAATAATAACACAAAATCATAATGGTGATATTTATGTTAAAAAATCTGAAGTTAATTTAGGAACTGAAATAATAATTAGTCTTGCTGAATTTAAAGATAAGATTTGATATTATTAGCTATATCTTGAAATTCATTTTTTGAAAAAGTTACTTTATTTCTAAATGTAACATCTTTCATTTCGTTTATCGGAATTAAATGAACATGCGCATGAGGAACTTCTAATCCAATTACCGACATAGCAACTCTTTCACATGGAATAGCTTTTTTTAAAGCTTTAGCAACTTTTTTTGAAAACATCATTAATTCATTGTATAACTTTGTATCTAAATCAAATAAATTATCCACTTCTTGTTTGGGTATACACAAAGTATGACCCTCTGCATTTGGATTAATATCCAAAAAAGCAAAACAATTCTCTGTTTCTGCTACTTTGTAACAAGGAATTTCGTTGTTAATAATTTTAGTAAAAATTGATGCCAAAATTTTATCTGTCTATTGAAATAATTTCAAATTTTAATGCGCCATTAGGAACAGTTACTTCTGCAATTTCTCCAACTTTTTTACCTAATAATCCTTTGCCTATTGGAGAGGTAACAGAAATTTTTCCAGATTTCAAATCAGCTTCACTTTCTGCTACCAAAGTATAATTCATTTGCATTTGATTATTTAAATTTTTGATTACTACTTTAGAAAGAACTAGAACTTTTGATGTATCAAGTTGTGACTCATCAATTAATCGAGCATTAGCCATAATTTCATCCATTTTAGAAATTCTCATTTCTAATAACCCTTGAGCTTCCTTAGCTGCATCATATTCAGCATTTTCACTTAAATCTCCTTTATCTCTTGCCTCACCAATTGCATTGGAAGCTTTAGGTCGTTCAACATCCTTAAGGTAATTTAATTCATCTCTCAATTTATTTAAACCTTCTTTTGTATAATAAGAAACATCATTCATCGTTATATATTTAAAAACAAAAAATCCCTACTAATTGGGATACATCACAAATATACAAAATTATTAAGTGTATTAATTTTTGCTTATTTTCATCATATAATGAACTACAATAAACTATTTTTTTTATTTATTTTTTTTGAAATAATTTCTTGTTCTAAAAATCAATTAAATGACAACCCTTTTCTTCAGGATATTTCTTTTGAAAAAGTGATTAACTTAAATCTTCCTCAGTATGATAATTTAAAATATAGTGGCGGTTCTATTTATTTATCATCTGGAGGAATAAAAGGTCTGTTACTTTTTAATATTAATGATCAAATTATGGCTTGGGAAGCTAGTTGTCCCAATCAATACCCATCACAATGTTCTACAATGATTATTGAGGGTGTCCAATCCAAATGCTCTTGCGAAGAGCTTAAATACAGTTTAGCTACAGGTCAAATACTTTCTAACGTTAACGAAAGTCAATATCCAATGAAATTATATTTTTCAGAAAAAAATGGCAATTCAGTTAGAATATCAAACTGAATTGCCATATAAAAATTAGAATATATAATTTAAACCAAAAGAAATATTTCTTCCCATTTCATGGATCCCAATATTTTTAAATCTTGATAAATGATCATAATATTCTTTATCTAATACATTATTAATTGACCAAACAAAACCTAATTTGTTATTTATAAAATTGAAATCATGACTTCCTAAAAGGTTTATTACTAAATAAGAATCACTTGACGTTTCAAACTGTCCAACATTATTTTGTTTTCCTTTAGCCAAGATGTTAACTTTATAATTATTGTTATCAAAATCTAAATTAAACGAATGTTTAAAAGTAAAAGGCGAGATAAAAGGTAAATAACCCCCCTGAGATTTTTCACCTGAAACATACTCTAAAGATGATTTATAAGAAAGCCATTCTAGTGAAGTTGATTTTGAAAAGTAAAGCTCACCTCCCATTAAAGAAGCATCAGTTTGACTATAATTATACACAGGAAAATCATTAATTGTTTTTCCTGTAGGATCTAAGTAGATATAATCTTCAATAGAATTATAAAAAATATCTATTCCAAAACTAGAATCAGTAGCATAGGAAGAAAAAGAAATATCAGTCTGAAAATTTTTCTCCTCTGTTAAACTACTATCACCCAGCTCATATTGAGCTGTTCCATGATGAATCCCATCTGAGAATAACTCTGAAAGATTAGGTGCTCTATATCCATTTGAAAAATTAATTCTAAAATTTTTATTTTCAGAAAAATCTCTTTTAAAGCCTAAAGAAGTAGTAAAACTATTAAAATCTTGATCAAACTTTGAAGTATTTATATTTCTGTTATCACTTCTTAGTCCAAATAATATATCCCATTTAGAAGTGTGAAAATGAGATAAAGCATAAATACCAAAATCTTTTTTATCTGCGTCAGGTATTAGTTCTTCTTCTCCGATATTGGTATTGGATTGCCACATCATATCAGTTCCAACAATTAATTCTAGTTTTTCAGATTTTGGAAAAATATATTTAAAGTCAAAAGTTGTCGTTTCTAAATCCATACTGATATGAGCCTCATCACCATGTTCCTCATGTTCATCATCGTGATCATCATCATCGTGATCGTCATGTCCTTCTTCCTCGTGTTCACCAAACTCCTTTCTTTTATTTGAACTAAAACCTAATATAAATTCAATCTCAGAATTATTGTCAAAAAGAATTCTATTTTTCAAAGAAATCATAGTATTTGTCAAATCTTGGTAACTTTTTTCTTCCTCATGTTCGTCATGATCATCATCGTCATCGTCATCGTCATCATGGTCGTCATGATCTTCTTCTCCATGAGGAATTCCAATTTCAGATTTAGAAATACTAAACCTAAAATCAGAGATAAAGTTATCTGTATTATACCCTAATCCTAATTTTAAATCACTTTGTTTAAAATATGTGTTTTCAATTTCTTTATCAGGAGTATTAAAATTATCGTTATCGACAAGACTAGCTTGAACCAAATAGGATAATTTACTTAAACCACCTTTTATTCCTAAATTGCTTGTAAAACCATTATAGTTTGAATTGTAAATAGTTGCAAGCTCTATTTCAGATCCAGCACCAATAAAATACGAATCTGGATTAACATATACAACACCACCAACTGCATCACTTCCATACAATACAGACATTGGACCTTTAATAACCTCAATAGATCCAACTCCAAATCCTGAAATACCCATTCCATGCTCACCTCCCCATTGCTGGTTTTCTAATCTCATGAATTGATTAAATACTGTCACTCTGTTTGATGACAATCCTCTAATTACAGGTTTTGAAATACCAGGTCCTGTGGAAATTATAGAAATTCCTGGAATTTCTAAAAGAGAGCTAGAAAAGTTTTGTCTTTTTATATAATTTAAACTATTTAAGTTTAGCTTACTTACTTTTAGTACGTTATTTCTAACCGACTCTTTAAATGGTGTAGAGACTATTACTTCGAATAAGTCAATAGATAAAACGGTATCTTTTTCTTTTATGTTTTGTGATGTAATGTTGTTTGTGCTAAATAATAGCATTGCCAAAAAAGCATATTTTATAAAATTTTTCATATATTTTTTTATTTAACTTGAGTGTTGATTGATAATAATTAGCAATCAACTGGGGGGCCCCTTGAATCAAAATAAATAATATACTTTGAAAAATATATTTCACCAGGAACTAAATTGAGTTCCTTGAAATTTAAAAAATCTACATTTTTTATGTCAAATTGGCTAGAGTTATAATCAAAGCTTACTCTTACAAAATCACATGTAGAACAATCTATTTCAGCTTTATGAAAATGAATTTCTTGATCATGACAAACAATATGATCTTCTAAAATAAAGTGAGTTAAGCCAATTATTGAGGGTAGACTTAATACACATATTAAAAGGAAACTCAATATATTTTTCACATTGTAAAATTATAAAATTTTATTTAACTGAATAATAAAATTTTATAATTAAAACTTTAAAGTTAGACCAATTAAAAAGTTTCTAGTTGCTTGAGGATAATATCCTGCCCCATCTAGTGTTTTGACCTGACCAGAATTAGACCATGTATCCTCATAAGTATAATAATATCCATTTGAAATATATTCAACATCAAAAAGATTATTAACTAATACTGAAAAAACTATTGATTTAAAAATATTATTTGGATTTATTTCATAAGATATATTGAAGTCATTAACAAAGTAACTCTCAAGCTTTGAATTTAGCGCATCAGTATTTCCCATATATTGCATTCCAACATATTTAGACAAAACACTAAGTTTAAGATTATCTTTTGGCTTAAATATAATAGCATTTGATGTCATAAATTCAGGGGAAAAAGAAATATTTGTTTTTCCAAAATCAAAAATATCACCATCCATTGGAGATAAAATTTGTTTATTTTTATTTGAACTAATAGTCATACTAGAATTAATTATAAAATAATCCGATAAATTTACTTTTGCATCAGTTTCTATTCCTAATCTATAACTTGAACCACTATTTGTTCTTATAGGCGTCCCAACATCATCTAAAGCTCCTGAAAGAACTAATTGTTCGTTATATAACATATAATAAACATTAAGATTGAATTTTAATCCAATTTTTCTATATCTCCAACCAAGTTCGAAGTCATTTAATTCTTCTGGCTTAACATCTAAATTACTCTCATAATCACTACGACTTGGTTCTCTATTAGCTCTAGAATAAGATCCATAAAACATAACATTTGGATTTATCTTATATGATATTCCAAATTTTGGATTAAAAAAGCTATAAGAATTATCAATAATCATGTTAACTAAATCTGAAGTTAATCCAGTTGTCTTATAATCAACTTTTCTAAACTGAAGGTCCCCATAAAACTCTACACTTTTATTAAATGTATATGAAGTTTTTGCAAAAAAACTAAAATCTGTTTTTTTACCATTACCCTCATAATATCGGTCTCTAATTGAAGTGTTTTTTCCGAACTTTCTAGCCCAAACTATTTCTCCAAAATGATCTCCACTGTAATTACTATAAAAAGTTCCAAAAGTCATATTCATTCTATTACTAAAATAGTTAGCAGAAGCATTTAAAACAAAAAAATCGTTGTCTAACCATCTTCTTCTAATCAGATCTGATGTTCCTGTTTCATTTCCATTTTCATCAATATCTGAAAGTATAAGTCCTCCATAAAAATCAACTAAATCATCCTTTCTATATTGTTCAAAATATCCACGACCATATGTATAATTTAGTCCAACATTACTTGACCAGCTTTGATTTAATTTTTGATTCCAATGAAATTGATAATGATCTTGATTATAATTATCAATTTCATTTTCGTAGGTATAAGGGTTTTGACGTCTATTTTCTATAATTTGATTTTTTGTTAACCCAAACCAAGATTGATAAGTTTTTTCATGACCTCCAAATGTTAATGCTTTTATAAGTGTATTTCCTTTAGAAAATGATCCCTGAAGAAAATATGATTTTAAATCAGAAAAGGCTCTGTCAACATAACCATCAGATTTAATTTTAGACAATCTCCCTGAAAGTTCAAAAGCATTATTTATTTTTCCAGTACTAAATTTAACCGTGTTCTTATAAGTATTATAACTACCAATAGAATTTGAAATTTCAGCATAAGGATCTTCTGATATAGCATCTGTTAATATATTAATACTTGCTCCAAAAGCACCCGAGCCGTTTGTAGATGTACCCACTCCTCTTTGAACTTGTAAGCTTTGTATTGAGGATGTAAAGTCTGGTAAATTCACCCAATAGGTGCCTAAAGATTCCGTATCATTAAAAGGAATACCATTGATGGTTATGTTTGTAGACTGGGCACTTACGCCTCTAATACGTATTCCAGTATATCCAACTCCAGCACCAGCATCAGAAGTAGTTACAACTGAAGGTAAAAAATTTAATAAAATAGGTAAATCTTGACCTAAATTTCTTAATGACAGTTCAGTTTTAGAAATATTAGAATGAGTAATAGGGCTAGAATACTTAACTCTAATAGATTGTACAATAACTTCATCCAAATTTTGTTTAGTACCTTGGATAGTATCTGTTATTTTATCTTGAGAAAACAAACTAAAGGTTATAGTTAATAATAAAAAATGTAAAATATTTTTCATATTTTAATTGATGATAAATTGGGATAAACTTGGTTTAGAATACAATTTCCCTTTCCAAAATTACTTGGCAGGTTCATTGGGTATAATCTCAGCCGTAGCACCCCATTTAATTATTAATCAAATATAGACTAAAATAAAGTAGATATATTATTTATTTAATAATTTATCTATTTCTTTTGTTGCAATTTTCATTCTATTATTCAGATTTCCTGAAACTAAAATATAAGGTTTATTATGTGTAATTAAGGCCTGTTTAAATGCATTAAACATTTCCTCTCTATTATTTGGCCTATCCCTTAGATCATCTTTAACCCATGATATATCTATATCTGTTAGAATATATAAATCATATTTATTTTCAATTGCATACTTTTCTAAAATAGGATCACAAAACCCATTATAATACGTTTCAGAATAAACTTTAGTTTCTAATAAATCCGTATCACAGATTAAAAGATTCTTAGTTTTTTTAGAAAATTCGTTTTCTAATTTAATTTGCCCATTTGCAATTGATATAATATCTTCTAATTCACAAATTTTCTTTTCTTGATCCCATTTATTTTGTAAATATTCACGAGCATATTCTTCAACCCAATGAGTATTGTAATAACTGGCCAATTCTCTAGAAAGTGTAGTCTTTCCGGAAGATTCAGGACCAAAAAGAACTACTTTTAAGCAGTTTGAGGGGGTTTGTTTAAGATTTTTTTCCATGAATAGTAGCCAGCAATTGCAATAAGAGTAAAAATAAGGTATTGTAAACTTGTAAAAGTTAATCCTTTATAAAAATATAGAGGCACTGAAATTATATCACCAATAATCCAAAAAATCCAACTTTCAATTTTTCTTTTAGCCATTAGCCACATTCCAACAAAGAAAATGGCTGTAGTTATGTTATCAATATAAGCTGTAATAGAATCCCATTTATCAAAATAGATATAAACGAAGTAAACAAATATTATAGAAAAAATGAAAATGAAAATAGAAGCTTTCTTTTCTTTAGCTTCCATTACTGAAATTGGTGTGTATATGTTATTTTCTTTTCTAGTCCAAACGTACCAACCATAAATACTCATCACAAAATAATAAGCATTTATAATCATATCACCCAAAAGAACCCATTTATATAGTAGATAAATAAAGATAGAAGTACTGATCATTCCTGTAGGATAAACAAGAATATTATTGTTTTTAGAATACCAAACACTTAAAAGTCCAAAAATAACAGCAGTAATCTCTAAAATAATATCAAAAGTTTCATATTGAGAGTACTGTTCGAACATTAAATTAAAAATTTGATACATAATTAAATTGCTATTGAACAAATATATTGTGAAAAACTAATTATCTCAACATCATAATACTCTACTTTATTGTTTTTGTTGATTTTTACATTTGCTTTTTGAAAACCAGTATTAATTGATTCAATAATTATATTTTTTTTAAAATCAATACCGCTAAACCCAAAGGCCTTAAAG
>Ga0209035_10001063_pt1 | contig 11141 bp, 13 predicted proteins | sample MarorgKNORR_S2LV_6_FD_188220 | JGI IMG/M metagenome (GOLD analysis project Ga0209035, IMG submission 188220) | Marine microbial communities from the Southern Atlantic Ocean, analyzing organic carbon cycling - AAIW_A/KNORR_S2/LV (SPAdes) (version 2) | ecosystem: Environmental > Aquatic > Marine...
CCAAAGCCAAGTGTATAACCAATCGACAACAAGCATAAAAACGGTGAAGTGGTTTTTAAAAAACTCTATGTGTGACAAGGACAAGATTCCAAAATCTGTCGTGCTTACTATCCAAAGCCCCCATAGGACGATTCCAATTTGAAGGGGTGTTGTGCCAATGCAAAAATATGCAATAATTCTAAGAAAAGTGTTCATGGTAATTTATCTCTTAAATAATCATAGAGCGTTTATAGGAGAAATAAAAATGCATGCAAAATTAAAAATATTTTCTTTAGTAGCAGTTGTAATGTCGCTAAGTCTTTCTGCCGCGCAACCATACGGCCCTCACACTTCTGACAAGTGGCAAATTTGGGCCTATTCCAGTGCCGCTCCTACGTTTATTGGCAATAATGCTGCAATCATAGGTGCGGGTGGAAAAGTTCTCAGAGAGGGCAGCAATGGCTGGACATGTCAATCTGGAAATCCAAGACCTTATCCAAAAAAAGGCTGGAAGAACCCACATGAAGCGATGGCAGCTTGCCATGATGATGAAGGCATGAAATGGATGATGGCATACATGCAAGGTGTAAAACCAAAGATGGAAAGAGATACTTACATGTGGATGCTCAATGGAGATATGGGAGAAGATAACACTAAGGCTGGGGTCTTTAATAAGGAGGATTCAACTCCTGGCGAATGGATTGAGTCTGGACCACATTTAATGTTGATGCCAAAAGATCCAACTACCATCGAAAAATTTTCTACTAATTTTATGATCGGAGCGCCGTATGTAATGTTTGCGGGGACTGATTATGCGCACTTGATGATTCCTGTAGAAGGCTATTACAAATACACCAAGTAGTTAGTTTGCAAACGATGCTTGTTTAATAAAAAGGGGTTTCTACTTAGAACCGCTTTGCCAGGCAAGTATTGAAAATGGAATTGTTAGCAAATAAATCAAGGCTAAAATATTCATAGTGATCCACAGGAAATTAATCATGCCTAATGCAGTCACAGAAAACAGGACAAAAAATATAAGCCTTGATTGAACAAATAACTGTTTTCTTTTAATTGAAAAAGTTGGGATTCTGCTTACCAACAAACCGCTGATTAAAATTATATATCCAGCAACAAAGCTCAGATTTTCATAAGCCCAGTTATAGCCCATGAATGAATGGGTTAAAGGCAGGAGAATTAAAACTGCTCCTACGGGTGTTGGTATTCCAGTAAAAAAGTGCTCAGGCGCTCCATCAGCTGCCTTGGATTCTTCAAGACGAACATTGTATAGCGCCAGCCTGAAGCAGGAAAAAATAATGAAGACCAGGCAAGCAAAAGCACCTATGCTGCTTTCCTGATTAAAAATAGACATGTACACAAGCAGCCCTGGAGCAACGCCAAAGCTTAGGAAATCTGAAAGAGAATCTAATTGAGCCCCAAGATCTGATTCGCTATGCAGATGTCTAGCCAGCATTCCATCTAACACGTCGCAAACTCCGGCAAGTAAAATGCAAACAATTGCTAAATTAAAGTCTGACTCAAGGGCAAATCTTATGGAACTTAAACCAAAACTGAGCCCAGAGAGGGTGATGATATTTGGAAGCAGAACCTTAAAATCTATTCTTTTCATCTATCTTATTTTAAAGAAGCCAGCGCTGACTCCCCAGCAGTTACTTTGTCTCCAACCATGCATTTTGTAACTGCATCGAGTGGCATGTAAATATCAACCCTTGAGCCAAATCTTATGAGTCCAAACCTCTCGCCCTGAGCAAGGTTATGATTTATAGAGATGAATCCAAGAATTCTTCTAGCAATTAAGCCTGCTATTTGTACAACAATAATTTTCGTTCCGCTATCAGAATTAATAATCAGGCTACTCCTTTCATTTTTATCGCTGGCCTTATCCAAGCTTGCATTTAAGAATTGTCCTTTTTTGTAAACAATATCTTCAGCTTCTCCTGCAATCGGGCTTCGGTTTACGTGAACATTAAATACATTCATAAAAACGCAGATTCGCTTCATCTTTTGAGAATCCATTGAAAGCTCCTCTGGTGGGTAAGCTTCATCTATTAAGCAAACTTTTCCATCTGCTGAGCTAATAATTAAATTTGCGTCTTGAGGGGTATTTCTTTCTGGGTCACGAAAAAACCAAAGGGTAAAAAGAGTAAGCAAGAAACCTATAGCTGCAAGAGGCACCCAAAGCATCAATGCGGCCATTGAAGTAACAAAAAATATTCCTGCAAACTTCCATCCCTCGGGATGGATAAAAGGTCTGTTGGTGGTTGATTTGCTCATTTAACTTATCCTTAATTTAGCCCAAGCATTTTATGTCATAAAGAGTGTTTTTAAAAATCTGAGCCTAACTAAAGCCAATTATCTGGCTAAATAAAATTAACATTGCCATTGAAAGTTGAAGAATGAGAGTTATCCAAAGTATTAGTTTGGTTATGAGCTTGGGCTGCAACTCCTTGCTGAGCCTACTTGTTAAATATAAAGCACCAATATTAATAATTGGAAGTCCAAGGGCGGCCCATATGCCAGCAATTAAAAGCAGTGTCATTGGGTTCGGTAGCAAGAAATAAGCGATAGCTGAAAACATTGGAATCACAAATGCCGTAATTTTAATCAACGAGCTACGCGTATCTTCTTGTTCTGCTACCAGGCCCATGGATATTAAATAATCTGAAATTGTTCGTGTAAAAGCTGCTGTACCAGAAAGTAAGGTTGAAAAGAGCACAAAAAAAGCTAGGGGAATAAAAAACCATTTTGCCCAACTTCCTAGGATTGTTGTAAAGATACTTAACAAGGTTTGAATAATGTCACCGCCTGGCGGAGGATAAAGCCCAAGGGTATGTAAAACGGCTGCTCCTAAAAGGAAGAATGGCAGCGTTCCAATAGTTACAAAAAATACCGTGGCCCAAACATCTGTTTGCATAACCTTAATCCAAGCTTTTTTCTCGTCTTTGTTGTCGCCGTGATTTGCATACCCTTTTTCTAAGCACCAGTAAGTGTATGCCATGATTTCTCCATAGCTTATACCTGTGAAACCAAAGACCGCTAGAGCCAATGCTGCATGTTCAAATGGAAATGAGAATGAAAGCCCTACAAGTATTTGTTCGCTGGTAATTGCATAAGTTGTTGATTGCATGGATATGGCAATAATTAATGTGACCACCGAGAAAAAGAAAACCATGGCCAATAAGATTTTTTCCAGAGATTGGTATGAACCGATATAAAGAATAAGCCAGGTAATAAAACAAGAGGCTATGACCCAGGCTTCAACGCTTAAAAGAGGAATCATCATGTGCCCTGCGTCTGCAACTGCCCCAGCAAGACCTCCCATTCCAGCTATTGAGGGAACAACTCCTATAAACATAAACCAAACCAGCCAAGAGGCCTTTTTGCCCTGAATGTTTGTCTTAGGTCCGGGCATGTCAGAGAAAGCTTCTAGAAATGTTTGATTGGTCGAAATCACATATCTACTAATTTCAGCTTGAATTAAGGGCTTGCTCCAAAGGCTTAAAAGGAGCCACCAAAGCAAAGTGAAACCTGTTGCCGCTCCAAGCAAGGGAGCCAGGACTATAGCGCCACTACCCACCACGCTGCCAGTCACAACAACGCTTGGGCCTATAAACTTAAGTCTTTGTAGGAATGAAATGGGAGCTTTATTCATTTGATTTTTGTAGCAAAACTATGTCCTTTGATGCAATCTCATAATGCCAATTTCGCTGTGAGGCTATGACCTCAAAAGTTTTTTCACAATAAAACGTGACATGCGTTGGGTCTCTTCTATAGTACCAACTTTCAAAGGCTTCGTCTGTTGTTAGAAAGCATGTCATGATCCCAAGCCATCCACCAGGCACCAATAGATTATCAAGAGTATTAAATTCTTGATAAGGATTATGAAAGTGCTCCGCTGTTTCCGTGCAGGTAATAAAATTATATTTTTTAGAAAATATTTTTTTGTCTGGAAAGAAAAATGGATCGTATAGATCAACCTGAAACCCATCTATCTGAAGCATATCTGCTAATGCTGGCCCATGGCCGCATCCAAAATCAAGGCCTTTATCGCCAACAGAGATTTTGTTTTGAAGTGGATTGGCTAATCTTGATAGAAAGGATCTATAGGCTTCATCATCAACCCTATTGTCGTGTTCTAGATAGCGCTTTTTTTCAATGCTAGATTCTATATAGAGGCTTGGATCTAAAAATTTTGCTAAACAGTATTTACACTCCCAATATGTTCTAGTGTCAGAGGTTTGAAAACTTTTTGATGCTTCGTGATTACAAACAATACAGTTCATAAATTATTTGTTTTAAAGAATTTTTTTTATGCCTTCGATTGAAACTAACATTCCCTGGTGGATGCTGTCTGTGAATATCTCAGGTTCAATTTCCGTTGTCCACTCAAGAGAGCAACTTGAATTATTGTTAGGAAGAATTTTCATTGTAGCTAGATGATGTTCAATAGGAGCTGGCGTGTCTATTGCTGAATATTGCAGGGTCATCTTCTCATCATCCTTCAAGAGTATTTTTTCTGTAATTGTCCCCATGCCTTCCATATCAAATAACCTGCAGTCGCCATCAAGGGTTATCTTGTCTATGGTGGGCACCCAATCACATCTGCCAACATCAGATAATATGCTCCAAAGGTATGTGGCAGAACAATCAAGCTCCACTCTTTCGACAAGTGTTTTCATATTCAAACCTAGTGTAAAAATTTTATTTTACAACAACCCCTATTTTTTTGTATTTAACTAAATCTCTGTAAATTTTTTGCTAGTTTCTTGGCAAGTCTTTTAAAAGTCTTTAATGCATGATGTATTTCTTTTTCATCAATCTTTTCTGCTAGAGAGTAACCGTCCCAATAAGAGATAATATACCCGTCGTCTTGTTCAATTATTTCTAGGGACGCAGCATCAACATTTGTACTATCTTCATGGCGGATAGAAACCAGTTTATTGCCAAGCTCAATCGACGTGCTGCCAACCTCTGTAAAAATAGACTTGTACAGATTCTCAATCTTGATTAGATTTCCTTCAATGCTGTTTCTAGAAGAATGGTCTTTCATTTTGCGTATGCACTTTTAATCATACTTATTTTCAAACTTCTCTTAAGGTCAGCATGGGTGAGGTGTAAATTGTTTTTCTAATAGAAATAATTCCAGCCAAAAATATAAACATTACTCCGGACAGGAAGCCAAACCCAAGAATATTTAGATTGGGTGAATAGCTTATTTCTAAGACCTGGCTAAAAATGATTGCTGATAAAAGGGTTGCAGAAATAACCGCCGTTAAAGCAGATAGAATTCCTAAAACTAAAAATTCTGAAGCTGCGGCTTGAAAAATAACAGACCTCTTGGCTCCAATTGCATGCAAAATAGCCGCCTCTTTTTTCCGTTGGTCAGTGTTAGAAAAAATGGAAGCAATTAAAGCAAGAATACCTGCCGCTAAAGCTAGAACAAAGATGTATTGAACAGCCAATGAAGCGCTTGAAATTGTACTTTGAACTTGTTTAATTACTGAGCCAATATCAATATTTGTAATAGTCGGAAAGCGCTCAATAAAGTCTTTAATAGTGCTGCTATTTTCTGGGATTTTAATGCTTGTAATGTAGGAGTTCGGAAGCGTTCTGCCTATGCTTGGTGAGAGTATAAAAAAGAAGTTTGGAGAAAAACTTTCCCATTCCACTTCTCTAAAACTTGTAACCGTGGCATAAAAGTTAGTTCCCCCAGCTGAGAAATAAAGCTCATCTCCTAAGACCAAGTTCATTGACTTAGCAACTCTGTCATCAACAGAAACTTCGGCTTCGGCAATACCCTCTTTCCACCAAAAGCCTTTAATGATTTCATTGCTTTCGGGCAACTCTTCCTTCCAAGTTAGATTGGCCTCTCGCTCCATAATATTTTCTGAGTCCAGAGACTCTGAGCCTAAGCGCTTAACAGAAAGAAGCCTTCCTCTTATTAAGGGTGTAAATGTTGGAAATATTTTGGCCTTGGTATTGAGATACTCAGAGACATTCGCAAGATCATATTCTTGAATATTAAATAGAAAGTTATTTGGGGTATCTTCTTGCAACGTATCAGTCCAAGAGTCCACGAGATCCGTCCTTGTCTCAGCAAGTACAAGCAAAAAAACCAATGATAGTCCAAAAATAATAATTTGCAGGATGCTTTCATTTCCTCGATGAACAATATTTTTTAAGCCCAATTTCCAACCTATGCCTGATGATAATTTGAAAAAAGATAAGAAATAAATTAAAGCTTTGCCAATTATAAATAGCGCTGCGGTTAGGCCAATCAAAGCGCCAACTATATAAAAAATTAGTTCAATGTTTTTAAAAACAATAATTAGGAAAACAAACATGGTAATTGCAGCTACCAGGTAAATCATGGCATTTCTTGTTACGCCTATGTTGAAATCATTTCTCAATATTCTAATTGGCTGTGACTCACTAAGTATTTTTAAATACGGAGATGCTACTCCAAATACCACACAAAATGATGTGACAAAGCCTAAGATGACCGGAGTTAGAGATGGAGGCGGCAAATCTGTTGTAATAATGCCTTGAAGAGCACCTATTAAAAGCGACTGCAATAAATATCCAAATCCTAATCCAGCTAAAGTTGCTAAGACAACCATTAGAGTGAGCTGCATCATTTGAGACCCAAGAATAAACTTCTTTGAAGCGCCGAATACTTTCATCAAAGAAGTTTGGAGAAGGTTGCGTTCTGCATATCTTCGAACCGCCACCATTGACGAAATTACAGAAATGATAATAGTGAACAGGCTAGCAAGATTAAAAAATGTTGTGGAGCTCTCAAGAGCCTCTCCCATATCCTCCCCGACATCTTCTGATTTTTGGGATCTAATTTCCGATGGCATATCTTGGATTTGAGCCAGAAAATTATTTATATCTTTTTTTGTTCCAGAAAATAAATTTCTATATACAACCCTGCTGCCTGTTTGAATAATCCCCATTGCATCAAGGTCATCCAGATTGACTATGACGGTTGGATAAAATCCAAAGAATCCTGAATTGCGATCGGGAAAATCTTTTATTATCCCGTCAATAACAAAAGTTTTGTTGCCAACGATTAACTCGCCATTTTGCTTTAAATCGAGTGCTTCTGATATTTTTTCTTCAACCCAGAGATGGCCGGACGGCGGAGAACCCTTTTGAGTAATTAATTCGCCACTGAACTTGGATATTACCAGGTTGCCCTTTAAAGGGTAGGACTGAGTGGTTGCTTTAATTGAGCTTAATAAATTATCTTCATTTGCTATTGCCATGCTCAAAAAAGATACAGTTTCCGCAGTCTCTAAGCCTTGAGTGTTTGCTAGTGAGAGATAGTCTGGGCCAAGCGTTGAAGCTGAGCGAAGAGTCAGGTCAGCGCCAAGTATTACAGAAGCTTGCTCCTTCATTGAAGATTGCAGGCGATCGCCTAAAAAACCAACACTTGAAATTGCTGTAACAGCCAATGCAATAGATAAAAACAGTATTAATAGATCGCCGCTTGTGACCTCAAACCAGAATTTTTTTATCCCATAGACCAAGCCTCTGATCATAAAAGCCTGCCCTCAGATAATTCATAGACTTTTTCACATTTTTCCGCCAGCACTAAGTCATGGGTTACCAAGACCAATGTCGTTTGCATCTGCTCATTCACTGAAAAGAGAAGGTCCGTAATTGCGCTGGAGCTTTTTTTATCTAGGTTGCCTGTTGGCTCATCTGCAAATAAAATTTTTGGTTCATTTACCATGGCTCTAGCTATAGCAACTCGTTGCTTTTCACCACCACTAAGTTGGGTTGGGAAGTGCTGAACTCTTTTTTCTAGACCAACTTTTATCAGCGCTTCTTTTGCTTTGCTCTTCGCCTCATCAGAGCCAGAAATTTCTAATGGCAGCATGACGTTATCTAGCGCAGATAACTTAGGCATTAGGTGAAAAGACTGAAAAACAAAGCCAACATCCTTTCCTCTGATTTGAGCCCTCTTATCTTCATCAAGAGAGGTAATCTCAGATCCCAAGAGAGTGACAGAGCCTTGGCTTGGCAAATCCAAGCCTGCCATTATTGCAAGCAGTGTTGTCTTTCCAGATCCAGATGGACCAACCAAGGAGACCAGTTCACCCTCTGCAATTGATAAATTAACATCTTGAACTATTGTCAAAGCACCCTCTGGGCTGTTAACTTCTTTTGTAATGTTTGTAACTTCTAAAATTAAATCTTTCAATGTTTACCTTTTGGTGGTTTTGGTCATTTTACTGACACTTATAGTACCAGTAAATTCTTCGAACAAGATCGACCCCCCTGCTAATACTATTGTGGTTTTAGGTGATAGTTTAAGTGCTGGGTACGGTGTAAAACTAGAAAAAGCTTGGCCTTCATTGTTAGAAAAGAGCATCATCGACAATGGTCTGAATTTCAAAGTGCTTAATGCCGGAATAAGTGGAGATACTACCTCTGGAGGCTTGTATCGCTTGCCAAAATTATTGAGCAAGCATAAGCCTCAAATTGTTATTTTGGAGCTTGGGGGCAACGATGGCCTGCGTGGCATGTCTTTAAAAAAAGTAGTTAAAAAAAATCTTAGCTCAATGATTGAGATGGTTCACGCATCTGGTGGAATTGTTGTGATGGTTGGGGTTGAGCTGCCACCAAATTATGGAGAAATTTACACCAGCAATTTTCAAAAGATATTTGTTGATCTGGCTTCCGAATATGATCTGACTCTTATAAACGGATCAATAAAAGATATGACTGAAATGGGTCTTATGCAATCTGATGGAATCCATCCAAATCAAGATGGGCATAAACTAATAGAGCAAGAAGTTTGGTTAAGTCTGTATCCTTTGTTAAATAGACTGTCTGCTGATTAGCCTTCTAATCTTGCTCTGCTTGGAGCATCACATCACGGGGGATGCTAAGGGCGGTTCTATCTAAATGCCAAGATTGCGATATTTTCTTTGTGCTGAGCTGACCATAAAGATGGGCAAATTTCCCCCCTCTTTTTTCTGAATATTCATAGGTGAGGTCAGTGGCAATTTCACTCTCTTTAATTTGCAGGAGCACCACTTTTTCTTCTTGAGAGAAATAAAGCGCTAGAGTTACATTTAATTGAGAGGCTGATGAGAGGTGAATGAAGCCATCTTTTTGATCTAGCTCGGTGATTACCAGACCAGTTTTGGAAGCTCCCTCCCATTCCTGCAAAGTCAGCACTTTGTAAACCGATGTTTCTAAATCAGACATGATGTTTATTATTTTTTTGTGTGTGTATTAGGCGGGCCAAAAGCAGAGTAAAAAATGGAGGTCAGGTTGTTTGCATTTTTGATGTCTTGAAGAATTGAGTACCAAGCCATAAACGTTATTTTAGCCGGATTAAAAGTATTTACGTTGTTCACCAATCCATATGTAACTGGTTCTGTTTCTTTTTGAAAAGTACCAAAAATCCTATCCCAGATGATGAATAGATTGCCATAATTCTTATCAATGTATTGCTCATTGGAGCCGTGATGAACTCTGTGATGAGATGGGGTGTTAAAAATCCATTCAAGCGGTCCAAGTTTCCCTACTATTTGGGTATGTCCAACTATGCCCCACAAGGTGCTGATAACCCCTGCGACTGCAATGATGGTCGGGTCTAATCCGAGCAATGGTAAAGTCATGAAAAAAGGAATTTTGGATATTGGTCCGAACCAAGCTTGCCTAAACGATACTGCAAAGTTCATTTCTTCGCTTGAATGATGGCTCATGTGGATAGCCCAAAGAAACCTGACTCTATGTGATATACGATGGTAAATATAAAAAATAAAATCAATTAAAATAAATGTGCTTGCCCACATTGCCCAAAGCGGGATAAGGCTTGCCAAATCAATCAACCGGAACTGATATAAGTAAAAGTGGAGAGCCAAAGCAAAACCCTTAATCGCAAAAGCCATTGCGATATTCCCAGTCAATAGGCCTAGGGTGCAAAGGGTGTCTCCTTTGTTATAGTAGTTTTTATTTTGCCAGTTAGAAATCAATATCTCTAAAAAAATCATTGTTAGAACAATGGGTGCTCCTATGGCATAGATCTCTGTTACCGTTAAATTTGTCAAGGCTTTCTACAAAGTAAAATTAGGTTAATGCTTGAGATATACATTTTTGCCTTTTATTAATCCAAAGATGATTAGATTCTTAAAGTCTTTCATTTAACTATTTAATTTATGTTATGGATGATTCGTTATAACGAGCATGGATATAGCAACTATGTACCATGCAATAGACACCAATAATCAATTTTCTTTTATACGGTCCAGTATGGATCCAGGTTCATATCCTCAGTTGGATTAAAATAAGTATGACAACGCACAATTCTGCCACAATCACCTATCCAATAGATTTCGATTGATTCTAGGTCAAAAATATTACCGTCCAAATTCCCATGATTAATAAGATGTACAGCTACTTGATCAACATTAATTGACATAAAGACAAGCTCGCAATTCCAACTATGACCTGGTTGGAAACCATTATCCCAGGTATTTTCTACAGCAGTTATTCCATGCTTCTCCTTTCCGCCGACTGGGTCTTGAAAGACACAGTCAGGATGCCAAGCAGTTAGCCATTTATCTCTATCCCCATAACTGGGGCTGTTTGCATTCCAGCCATTTAAATGCGTGTATACAGCTGTTTCAATTGGTTCTTTCATAATATTTTTTATATGTCTTTAGATAATAAGATAACATAACTCCTTCTGTGAGGAGATAGTTAAGCCAGCAGAAAAAATATTTAGATTTTGATAGGTTTGGTTTTTAGGCATTCCCTGAAGCAATAAAGATGATCAAGAGTTGGTATTTTTCAGTCTCTCTTTGAAATCAAGCACGGTAGCATTTATACAATATCTTGAGGAACCATTAGGCCCATCGGGAAAGACATGGCCAAGATGAATGTCAGAAGTTGTAGATCTTATTTCAGTCCTTCTCATGCCATAACTATTATCAGGTTTGGTATAAACAGACCCATCTATTGGTTTTGTAAATGACAGCCAGCCAGTAGAAGAATTGAATCGATCTCTTGTATCAAACAATGGGGCTCCACTGAGCTTATCTATAAATAAACCATCGGGTGTATTTTTAAAAATTTCATACTCCTTGCAAAATCTTGCGTCCGTTCCATCGTTAAAAGCC
>Ga0209035_10001064_pt1 | contig 11139 bp, 8 predicted proteins | sample MarorgKNORR_S2LV_6_FD_188220 | JGI IMG/M metagenome (GOLD analysis project Ga0209035, IMG submission 188220) | Marine microbial communities from the Southern Atlantic Ocean, analyzing organic carbon cycling - AAIW_A/KNORR_S2/LV (SPAdes) (version 2) | ecosystem: Environmental > Aquatic > Marine >...
GACTATTATCCCCATAACCCCTGTAGACAGCAACCCTGCGACACTTTGATGGAATGTGTATAGTCCGACTTGTTCTATGCCACTGAAGTGCTGAATGATAAATCGGTCGGAAAAATATATAGTGCTCAAAGCTACCATGGACACGAAAAAAGGCATGGCTACCGATATCCCTTTGCGTATCCAATCTAAATTGGGACGGGTTTTCAGGGTGGCAGACCAATCCCATTGCAGTAACGGTTTCCCTCCAATAAGCAGAGAAAGAAGTCCGCCTAAAATCCAAAATACCACAATGGTTTGGATAGATCGGTACTCTGGGATTTGTAAGCCGATCGCGATCGCGATAGCCACCCAAGACCCAGTACGGATAAACTCTAGGAAACTTGCTAGGACTGGTCGTCCAATAACTGTTAGGAACCTACTGATCTCCAGTGATAGATGTTCCACTATGACTAGTATATAAAACCAGACTATGAGTGACCAAGGTAGGATATTAATGAAAAATAGAATAGAAAATACAGGCAGAAACAGGAGGTATGCCAAGCCATGAAACGCTAGTTGGTCTCGAACTAGTATGGTTCTTTTTGCTTGATCGGACCCTAGGATTTCCCTGGTGTTAAAAATATAAAATTCCATCCCGAGGAATTGAACCGACAGTGCTATAGAAGTTACCAGGATCCCATAGGTCCCAAGGTCTGAGAGTGACATATAGCGCCCTAACCATATGAGCAAAGCAAATTTCGATAGGATTGTTATAGCACGAAGGAAAAGATTGGCTGTTACTGCTGAGAGTAGAGCTTGCACTCGGTTCGTATTAATAGCTGTTTCTACTCCTTTCCTTGTTCGACATTCGACCTTTTACTTTGTTGGAAAGTGTCGAATTCATTATAATAAGATATATGAATCTGCGGATTATATGGAATTTACTGTGATCACTACTACCAATCTTAAGTCTTGCAAACACGTTGAAACATATGCTTAAAGTTGATTGTTTTTCCTTGAGGTTTCCTTTCAATAGGGTGTTTTTGTGAATACTCGGTTTCTGGTGCGGGGATCGGGCTCTATGGGGTCTCGTTATCTATACTTGCTTCGCGATGAGCTACGAGTTCCAGTGGTGGCTTATCCGAAGAGACCTGCCAGGGCTTCTGAATTGCGTGACCAGGGGTTTCAGACAATAGAGAGTCTTGAAGAACTTGAGCAGTACAATACACTCCATTCTATCGTCGCGACAAATACTGGCGAGCACCTGAAAGACGCACAGTTATTGGCCCGGTTTGGAAAAGTGTTGATTGAGAAGCCACTTGCACCCTCACTTAGTGACCTTGAGGGTTTCAATCAAAACGGCGATGTCGATACTCGATCAATTTCTGTCGCATTTTGTTGGAGGTTTTCGCTGGCTGCTAATTTTGTTAAAGAGGCGCTTGCAACATTGGGACAGGTTTATCATGTGAGGATTGAATGTAGCTCATTCTTACCTGATTGGCGTCCTGGAACTGACTACAGAGAATCTTATTCTGCAAGGGAAGCAGAGGGAGGAGTCCTGAGGGATCTCGCTCATGAAATAGATTATGCTGTTTGGTTGTTTGGTTATCCGAGTGAAATATCTGGTCTTCTGTCCAATAACGATCAGCTTGGGATTCGATCTGAAGAATCTGCGGATATTCTTTGGGTTGCTCCTGGTGGGGCAATGGTGTCTCTGCGGCTAGACTATCTCAGCAAGATTCCTGTCAGGTCTATGAAGGCTTGTGGAGAGAAGGGAACCATAACCTGGGATCTTTTGAAATCTACAGTTTTGATGGAAGCGGAAGATGGATCAGAACAGAAGCACCAATTTTTGGACGAGAGAAGTGCAATGTTAGTTCGCCAAATAAAAGCTTTTTTGGGTTCAAGTGACGACGCTAAACTACTTGCTTCTTACGAAGAAGGAGCCAGGGTGGTGGCTTTATCGGACACCGCTCGGAAATCTTCTTTTTCACAAGCTTGGGAAACCATCCCAGATCTCGGAATTGAGTGAGCGAAGTGATTCTCAGAGTTAAAAATAAGATTATTAACTTTTTACTGAGGTGATAAAAATTGAGTGACTGTTTGCGAATAGCTGTTTTGACGACTGGGCGACAGGATTATGGAGTTCTTAGAAGCACTATCCAAGCTATGCACAAAGACTCGAGATTTGACCTGAGGCTGTGGGTCGGAGGCATGCATTTGAGCCATCGGTTTGGGAAGAGTATAGAATTAATCGGAGCAGAGAATATTCCTATTTCTCAGCAGTTAGACTTTCAAGGAGACCCTCCTGACTCCATCAAAGACTGCAGCCGCGCACTAGACTTGGTGGGAGAAGCTTTAGTAACCGACTCTCCTGATGCACTTTTATTGGTGGGTGATAGAGCCGAGACACTAGCGGCTGGAATGGCAGCTACTATCGGTACTGTTCCGATAATACACCTTCATGGGGGAGAAGAAACAGAGGGTGCCATAGACAACGTCATGCGGCATGCGCTTACTAAGCTCAGTCATCTTCATCTAGTCAGCCACCCTATCTATGGAAAAAGAGTCGCACAGATGGGAGAAGACCCTCGAAATATTGTTGTAGTCGGTGCTCCTGGGTTAGACAATAGGTTCCGCGATGATCTGCCGTCTATCCATGAATTAGAGGGATTTTTGGGCTTAAGTTTGGTAGATCCGGTGGTTCTTGTGACTATGCATCCTACTACCTTGAACACACAGAGCTCTTTGTCGGAAGTATTGGCTGTTTCTGAGGCCATGACACAAGTTGAAGCTACCTATATAGTGACTCTCCCTAACTCAGACGCTGGGGGAGCGGAGATCCGAGATTATTGGTTGAATTGGTCGCAAGGTCGAGAAAACATTGTCGTTAAAGAAGTGCTCGGCGAAGCCCGATACTGGTCATTGTTGAACTGTGCCAAGGTAATGCTGGGCAATTCATCTAGTGGAATGCTAGAAGGTCCATTAGCTGGGGTGAACGTTGTAAATGTTGGTGACAGACAATTCGGTAGGATTCGAAATTCTCGTATAAGAGATGTGCCTTCCAACGCTGCAGAGATAACTAAGTGGCTGATGCAAGCTATTGAGCAAGATTGGGTTTTGACTGACGAGGCTGAGGATTGGGATTTTGATTCCAGGTTGGTTTCCGAGAGGCTTATTGAAGCGATTGTAAAATGGGATAATAAAACAGCTCTTCGGAAAAGTTTCCATTCCCTCTAGATTTCGTATGAAAACCCTTGATGGATTGAGACGCTAGTGTGCAACTGCTTGAATAGGTTAGGAACAATTGATGCAAAATAACGAGACAGGTGGAAATCTAGCTTCAAGGCCTTTCTGTGTTGGACTTGATCAGACTCTTTTTGACTGTGTGAAAGCGATTGATTTAAGTGGACAAGGAATAGCTTTTGTTCTAGATGAGAGCCAGAAATTGGTCGGCTGTCTGACCGATGGAGATATTCGTAGAGCGATTATCCAGAATCAGCCTCTGGAATCCAGAGTGATTTCTAAGATAATGAATTCGAATTTTGTATCTGTGGGTGTGCAGGCTGGTAGCAATGAAATTTTGGATTTGATGAGATTGAAGAGTGTCCAGGTGATACCGGTATTGGATCAAGACGGTAGGTTGGTGGGAATCCATCAGTGGACTGAACTTATTGGTCGGGATAAGAAAGAGAATTGGGCCGTGATTATGGCAGGAGGCAAAGGGTCTCGACTAGGTTCGATAACGGCTCGTACACCTAAGCCGATGCTCACCATAGGAGGGAAACCTATCCTGGAGCGATTGGTCATCCATTTGGCAAGCTATGGAATTAGCAGGATTTTTATTGCGGTGAATCATTTATCTGAAGTCATAGAGGAGTACTTTGAAGACGGCGCTAAATTCGGATGTGACATAGAATACTTGCGAGAGACGAAACCGCTAAACACAGGGGGAGCCCTATCTTTGTTGCCAGAAACTCCCGAACACGACTTGATAGTGATGAATGGGGACCTCGTGACCCAGATAGATGTGACTCAGTTTATCCAATTTCAGAAGACTAGGAATTGTGATTTGACTGTGGCGATTCGGACGCATTCCACTGAGGTTCCTTATGGAGTTGTTGATGTAAAAGAAGGGTTGATTCAAGCTGTATCTGAGAAGCCTAGGATAAGCCAACTGATCAATTGTGGCATGTATGTGGTTTCTCCCAAGGCATTGGAACTCATGCCCGATAACGAAAATACTCCTATTACTTGGTTGGTGGAGAAATGTCTGCAGAAACAATGGAAGGTTGGAGGTTATCTAGCCGAGGGAGAATGGATAGATATAGGAGACCCGAGCCAACTGCGTAAAGCCAGGAAAGACGATTGATAGTCATTGTTCCTGATGTAGTCGATAGGCCTGTACGAGAATGAACTTCATTCCTTTGAGTATACCCAACATAGGTCGTCAAGAATGGGAGTTAGTACGTGAATGTTTGGAAACTGGGTGGGTGTCGTCCGTTGGAAGTTTTGTCACTAAATTTGAGGAAGAATTTGCGAAGAAAGTAGGTGCTACTGGGGCTGTCGCCACTTCTAGCGGCACAGCTGCTCTTCATGTAGCCTTGAAGATGGCTGGTGTTGAGGCTGGGGATGAGGTTGTTCTGCCGAGTTTGACGTTTATCGCTCCGGCAAATGCAGTCCGGTACCTCGGGGGATGGCCAACTTTTATCGATGTCCAAGAAGATTCACTACAAATGGACCCTTCTAAGCTAGCATCTTTTATAGAGAAAGATTGTATTAGAGTAAATGGGGTTTTAACGAACAAGCATACCCAACGTCGAGTAGTGGGTGTATTACCCGTCCATATACTCGGACATCCAGTAAATTTGGACCCAATTGTTTCGCTTGCTGAAGAAGCTGGCCTTTTTGTTGTGCAAGACTCCACTGAATCTTTGGGGTCCACCTATAAAGGGAGAATGATAGGGAGCGAAGGAGTTTCCTGTTTCAGTTTTAATGGCAACAAACTTATTACTACTGGTGGTGGAGGTATGATTACCTTCCAAGATAAAAAACTGGCTGATCGAGCGAGATATCTCACTACTACGGCGAAGGACGATTCAGTAGAGTTTGTGCATAATGAAGTGGGTTTCAATTATCGATTAACTAACGTTCAGGCTGCTATGGGGGTAGCTCAACTGGGAAGACTCGATGAATTTTTATCAAGGAAGAAGGCCATTCATCACTCTTATGCAGAAGGCCTGGCCGAATTAGGGACCTGTGCGATGGTCGGTGAATCCAGCTGGGCTCAATCTGCATTTTGGTTGAATACTATGAGATTGACCGACCCTAACACTGATCGTAAGGTTTTACACAAATTGCTGAAAGACGTCTCGATAGAGACAAGGCCGTTGTGGCAACCTCTTCACATGAGCCCTGCTCATGAAGGCAGTTGGTTCGAAGATTGTAAAGTCTCAGAAGTTCTTTATAAGCAATGTCTGAATCTGCCAAGTTCCACGGGTATGACCGACTCGGACTTGGGCAGAGTCGTCTCCGTGGTCAAAGGAATTGTTTCTTGAAATCTCATAAGCAGGTATCACCAGTGAAAGATATAGAGTCTCCCATGATTGTGGTCACCCTAGGGCCCACTTCGATGAATGAAACAGTTCTAAAGAAACTCTCTCAAAGGAAGATCTCTTTTGTGAGAATCAACCTTAGCCATACTCCAATAGAGTCGCTGGAGAGCACTGTCGATTTCATTCGTTCACACTGTACTATCCCGCTGATGTTAGATACTGAGGGGTCTCAAGTGAGGACAGGGGTTTTACCGGAAGCCAAATCGGTAATAGAGAACCAAGAGGTGCTCCTCACTACTCAAGAAGGCTGGAAAAATGGCATGGTCCCTTTGCGTCCAGATGAAGTTCTGATGGTACTTAAAGAGGGGGATCTGGTTTCTCTCGATTTTGATTCCGTCCTCTTGAGGGTTGATTCTGTATCGATGCAGGAGGAAGAGCAGACTATACAATCCACCGTAATGAGTGGAGGCACCATTCAAAGCAATAAAGCTGTTACAGTTTTTGATCAGAATTTTCAAATGCCTTCTTTGTCTCACAAAGATGTCCAGGCTTTGGAAATAGCTCAGGAAATTGGGATCAAGAATTTCTGCCTTTCATTTGTAGATGGGGCTGATGACGTACGAGTGTTCAGAAACTATCATCCAGACTCTTTTGTTTTATCTAAAGTAGAAACCAGCTTAGCGATAGAGAACCTTGAAGAGATTATCGAAGTTTCAGATGGAGTTTTAATTGATCGTGGTGATCTGAGTAGGCAGGTCCCTTTGGAAAGAATACCTTTTGCCCAAAAATACGTCATTAACCAGGCGAACCTAGCTTCAAAACCAGTCTTGGTAGCTACGAATTTTTTGGACACCATGATGGAAAGCAGATCGGCCAGTAGAGCTGAGACAAACGATATTGTCAACACACTACTAGACGGTGCTACTGGCCTAGTTTTAGCAGCGGAGACGGCTATAGGTAAGCACCCTGTGGAAACGGTGTCATTCCTCGTGGGTTTATGTGATGAAGTAGTCCGATTCAAGAAATCCAGTAAGGGTGTTGAAATGTCGAATGGGGGAGTCCTTCCGAGCGCATACGATACTAATTATATCACCAGTCCAGCTTTAGGCTGTGGGCTGATAGCTCCTCACGGAGGAGTTTTGGTAGATCAGCGTTGGAAGGGTGAAATCTCGGAAGGTCTTCCAAGGTTAGAGTTGTCAGCTAATGAGGCGATGGATGTAGAACAGATCGCATTGGGTGGATATAGTCCGTTACGGGGGTTTATGGGAAAGGATGATTTGGATTCTGTTCTGAGAACTTATGAACTTCAAGATGGAATTGCTTGGCCTCTACCCATTCTATTAAGAAGGTCTGGATCAAATCTACCTTCGGGTCAGGTGGTCCTAACTTTTGCTGGAGAGCCTTTCGGTGTAATGGAAATAGAGGATAGTTACACTACTGATTGGCAATCGGCGGCAAAGCTTCTTTTTGGTACTTCATCTATGGATCATCCTGGAGTTATGAGGTTTTTATCTGAAGGTGAAACTGCATTGTCAGGACCTGTGTGGTTAATCAATAGAGTCTCCAGGAGTGGGAAGAGATACGAACTAAAGCCTGCTGAGACCAGGCAGGTATTTGCTGCGAGGGGGTGGTCTAGGATTGTAGGATTCCACACTCGTAACGCTCCACACCGGGCTCATGAGCACATACTGGCTATGGCTATGGAAAGCACTGGCGCCGATGGTGTCCTGATCCATCCGGCGGTGGGACTGAAAAAAACTGGAGATTTCTCCAGTGCGGCAATCATAGAAGGATATGAAGGATTGCTTGAGGTGTCCGAATTGACGCCTAAAGCTCTATTCTCGACATTTTCTACTTACTCCAGATACGCTGGACCAAGAGAAGCTTTGTTTACTGCTCTTTGTAGACAGAATTATGGGTGCACTCATTTTATTATAGGCAGAGATCACACCGGTGTGGGGGATTTTTATTCTGGGGATCAAGCCAAAAATCTCTTTGATAGGATATCCCAAATTGAGATTCAATCAGTTTTCTTCGATGAAGTAAAGTACAGCGCATCGAAAAAATCTTATGGTTCTGAAGTGTTAGATAGTGATACTCTTGATATTAGTGGAACTGAAGTCCGAGAGATTATTCGGGGAGGAAATCGTCCTCCAGAATGGTATATGAGACCAGAGGTCTCCGATCGAATTCTGATGCTTAAAGAAGGGGCATTCGTAAGTGATGGGTAACGTCCTGTGGCTGACTGGTCTTTCAGGGTCAGGGAAAAGCACTTTGGCCGAATCCATTCTAAAAAAGCTGGTAGAGAATGGATTCACCGCGACTTTGATTGATGGTGATAGAGTTCGAGATGCTCGGGAGAAAAGACTAGGGTTTTCCAGGAATGATATTGAGCAGAATGGTTTTTATGTCGTACAATTATGTGAGAAGGAAAGAATCGTCAACGACTACGTAATAGTCGCGGTGATAACTCCTTTTGAAAGTGTCAGGAAGGAAGCTCGGGTGCGGCTGGAACCACATTATTGCGAAATATTTGTATCGACTTCTCTAGATGTATGTAAGAGTCGCGATACCAAGGGGTTATATAGAAAAGCTGAGCTCGGCGAGATAGAGAATCTAGTTGGAGTCTCACCAAACGTCCCTTTTGAAGTCCCTGATTCAGCAAATATCACTATCGATACCAATGAAGTAACAGCAGAAGAAGGGACGGAGATATTGTTGTCCTGTATAGGGAAATGGCAGGCTAGTCAACAATCAGAAGTGTAGCTTCTAAGTGAGGATTTCTCTCGGGGTACGCAGGATGGCCAGGTATCGCTATGTTTTATAAGGCTTAATAGACAGATCAAGACGGTTTAGTTAGAGGCTTCAACTAAATTTGATTGTATGTAGTCTTTTGGAAGATGAACGCTGAAAATATATGTGATTTCCTGATGCTGAGTGAAAAGGGGAGATTGTTTGCTAGATGATGACTGACATAAGAATGTTGCCTCGTTGGGTGCCGATTTTATCGCTGATGATTGCTTTGTTTGGTTTCACCTCATCTAATCTTGAGGGTCAAGATGTGGTTGAACAGCAAATCACAAACTTGATGGGCCAAGAGTTGAGTGAAGAAGAGATCCTTTCTCGTATTAGTGGTTTGGGCTTGTCTCGTGCGGATTTACGTGGCCGATTGGAAGGGTTGGGATATGGTCAAATGGTCCCAACGATGGATGCTTATTTCGACCGGATCGAAGGGGCGGTAAATCCAGGATCGGTGACCCAAAACCAGTCTTCCCAATTAGTTGCGGCTCTATCGGAGATGGGGTTGATCACATTGGATACGGGTACGGACTTCGAGTTCGGTGCGGATACCATTACTGTCGACAGCCTTGGAGTGGAGATCTTTCAAGCAGATTCAACTCTACCTGTCTTCGGCAGTAGTATTTTCGAGAACATTACTAGCGAATTTCAACCACTGAACTTTGGCCCTGTTGATCCAGACTATCTGCTAGGCCCCGGAGATCAGATTCAGTTGTTTATTACAGGAGAGATAGAACTGGCTTACAGTTTGGACGTCACTCGCGAAGGGTTTGTAGTCATCCCTGACGTTGGACAAATTTCGGTCAATGGTCTCACTCTAGCTACTCTAAGGGAAAATTTGTATCCGAGATTGTCTTCTGTGTATTCTGGAGTTGGTCGCGGGCCGGAAGCGACTACAAGATTCGATCTTTCTCTCGGAAGATTGCGTACCAATCAGGTCTTCCTGATTGGAGAGGTGTCTCGTCCTGGTGCATATCAGATGAGTCCTGCAGCCACAGTATTCAACGCCCTTTACAGCGCCAATGGTCCCAGAGCAGAAGGATCTATGAGGTCAGTTCAAGTTAGGCGTAAGGGAGAACTGACTGGAGAATTGGATGTATATGATTATCTCTTGAAGGGTGATGCCTCGGAAGACCTTCGGCTCGAACAAGGGGATTTTGTTTTCGTTCCTCTGGCCGGCCCGCAGGTTTCCATAGAAGGAGATGTCAAAAGGGAAGCAATTTTTGAAATTAAAGCTGGAGAAGGATTGCTGGATCTGATCGAGTTTAGTGGTGGCTTGGCCGCATCGGCGTTTTCTGAAAAGGTGCAAATTGATCGTATCCTGCCCCCAGACCAGAGGACTCCTGGGAGAGCCCGGATTTTGGTAGATGTTGATCTGGAAAGCCTCACACCTAGAACCCCTTTTCCTCTAATGGACGGCGATAGGGTTTTTGTCGAATCTGTTTCAGATGAGCGACTCAGTAGGGTTAGTCTAGAAGGTCAAGTTCAGCGCCCAGGAGACTATCAATTACTTTCAGGAATGACCCTGGAAGATCTGATCGCCAGGGGTGGCGGATTGAGACAGGATGCATTTGAAAAAATTGTACACCTAGTAAGGATGCAACTTTCAGACAGTTCCTATGTTTTAACTCAAATAGAAATGGATGCTGAAGGAGGTGCGAGTCCTAATCCCGTACTTCAGGATTTTGACCGGATAACAGTTTTTGGGAATGCCACTCTTATATCTAAAGGATCCGTATTTCTTTCGGGTGAAGTCAAGGAACCATCGGCTTACGATTTCTTTGAAGGGATGACCGTCGAAGATCTTGTTCTTTTAGGAGATGGATTTACTGCGAATGCAGATCCATTCTCTGTGGAAGTGGTCCGTAGAACTAACGATTCTGTATTGTCAGAAAAGATTTCAGAAGTCATTCAGGTTTATTTCGAACGTGGAACTTTCTCCACAATATTGGACCAACGACTCATTGATGGCCCCTTGATATCTCCATTACTAGATAGTTCCCTTATGTCAGCGGCTGATGTGATGTTGCAAGCGGAGGACAGGGTGTTTGTTCGTCGTTTACTGAATCGCAGAAATAGTGAGGATATCTCTATAGCTGGAGAGATCATACGTCCTGGTGCGTATTCCAGGATTTCTAGGGAAGAGAAAATAGTTGACCTGCTGAATAGAGCCGGTGGATTAACGGAGCAAGCTGACATAGCAGGAGTTCGATTGACCAGAGAGGATTTGACTTTGGGCCTCGATATAGCAACAGCAATACAGAACCCAAGCAGTCCACAAAATCTAGGAATTTTACCCGGGGACAGTATTTTTGTGCCAGAGTACAATCCGATTGTCACTATCCGAGGAGCGGTAGAATTTGAATCTCGTGCCCGTTGGGTATCAGGTATGGATGTCGGGTACTACCTTGATCAGGCGGGTGGAGTTCGCGAGGATGGCGATAGGGGACGCACTGTGGTCACTTATTCCAATAATGAAAGACAGCGATCTAAGAAATTTTTATTCTTCACTTCGGATCCAGAAGTTTCTCCAGGAACTACAATTACAGTACCAGAAAAAATTGATACAGCTGGAGGTTTCAATGTCGATCAATGGCTGACCAGGGTTCTATCGATGGCTACTGTGTTAGTAGCAATAAATGGAATCACTCCTTGAGTGATCAGTGGTGGATCAGAAAGGTTTAGGTTTGCCAGCATTGGTTAGTCTTCGTTCTTCCGTACGTACAGACTGATCATGAAAATCGGCGTTATTGGTACCGGCTATGTCGGTCTGGTTACTGGTGCTTGCTTTGCCGAAGTCGGTATG
>Ga0209035_10001069_pt1 | contig 11123 bp, 7 predicted proteins | sample MarorgKNORR_S2LV_6_FD_188220 | JGI IMG/M metagenome (GOLD analysis project Ga0209035, IMG submission 188220) | Marine microbial communities from the Southern Atlantic Ocean, analyzing organic carbon cycling - AAIW_A/KNORR_S2/LV (SPAdes) (version 2) | ecosystem: Environmental > Aquatic > Marine >...
CGCACTCGACTCGGACCGCTCTCATGTGGTTGCCTCGCATCCTTCAGCCCCCCATGTCGTTTTCAAGGTGCTCGACCGCTACTAGAGGGCGCGGATGGCGAATCGCCCCCGCATCCCTCTTCATCGCAATTCACTCCTCGACGCGATTCCTCAGTGCTTCTTCAGAGGCGACGATTGCTCGGGCGACCTCAGGTGAATAGCCAGTCTCGACCAACTTCTGAAATTGGTCGCCCGTAGCTGGTTCAATCGATTTCGGAGTTTCAATTGGTTTGGTCTTAACTGCCCAAACCGCCTCCTCGTCGCGCATCGAATCGATGACTTCGCGAGTTCCGTCGCGGCCTTCGTCACGGCGTCGGCCACGACTGCGAGACTGCATCGCAGCTCCTACCATTCCGACTAGAGCGAGCCCAGCGAGAGCGGCCATCAGGACAGGGGAGTCGGTGATTGTAGCGACTATTCCACGCGGCAGAGACATGTCCTCAACTGAATCCCAGCAGCCATCGCGGTCGATGTCGGTATGCTTGGAAGAGGTCCAACCGATAGCGCCGTGAACACACTGATCACGGGTGTCAGGAACGCCATCGTTATCGTCATCCAAGTCGAATTCGTCCATACAGCCATCGCTATCGTGATCTATTGTCACACGATTGCTGACTGGGCAAGCATCGTCGATATCGAGTATTCCGTCGCCATCGTCATCTTGGTCCTCGGTCGCGTCGGCGCATCCATCACGATCACGATCTGAATTGAGGGCCGAAATCCAACCCGGATTCGGGTTGGTCTCGCAATTATCCTCAGAGGATTCGATTCCATCATTGTCGAGATCGGTGTCCTCATTTCTGTCATCGCAACCATCGAAATCTGCGTCAACGATATGCGGAGACATGCTGCGGACGCATGAATCTTCAACATCGAGGAACCCATCGCCATCATCGTCTAAGTCCTCTTCAGAATCGTGACAACCGTCACCATCCCAATCAGTCAATGGGCTTGAGTCCCAACCAAACTTACCGGTAATGCACTGGTCCTTGTCGTCAAGGACGCCGTCGTCGTCAACATCAGCATCCTCGTAGATGTCATTGCATCCATCTCCATCGTGATCATTGACCTCATTCGAAGTCCAATCGAGCATTCCGTAGGGGCATGAGTCATCGCGGTCGAGGACTCCGTCATTATCGTCATCGAGGTCTTCCTCGTAGTCCTGACAGCCGTCTGAATCGTGATCGTAAGCCTCTCCTGTCCAACCAATGGCTCCGGTTGGGCAATTGTCATTGATGTCGAGGTATGGGTCGTTATCGTCGTTATCATCCTCATCCGCGTCACGGCATCCGTCACCATCGTGGTCGGTGGAGAAGGAAGTCCAGTACTGAGCTCCATTCGGACACTGGTCGAGATGGTTTGGTACCAAATCTCCATCGTTATCGATGTCCTCAAGCAGGTCATCGCAACCATCGCCATCAGCATCGACTCGATCCGTGTTCATGGCACCCATCGGGCACTCATCCAGTAAATCCTCGACGCCGTCATTGTCGTCATCGAGGTCCTCGGTAGCGTCCTGGCAGCCGTCACCATCGTAATCGGTCATCGTGCCCGAGTACCAATCGGTTTCGCCGAATTGACATTGATCGTCCTCATCGGCGACGCCGTCCTGATCATCGTCGTTCCAGTCATTCTCATTCACCAAATCGACTCGCACAGAACGCTGGGTATTTGCGAAGTTATCTGTTGTTGATTGGACTGTAACTAGAACCTCGAATGACTGGTCGTCATTGACTAGTCGAATATCGGGCGCTCGAAGCAGCAGGAATACCTCTTCTTCACCACCTTCAGTAATCGTAGTCGTAGGCTGGTAATTCTCTCCAAAGCCCGCCGTGATATCCCAATTATCTAGGGCCCCAGCAACCTCAATCATCACAGGGTCAGCAGAGCCTGGGACTTGGATTCCTCGAAGATTCATGGCCACCTCAACCGATTGTCCGGGCTGCATGGTGACATGGCCAGACTCGGTAGGATGAAGGTTGAGGGCCATTTCATACATGTCCTCATCCCACTTGCAGACATCCCACTTATTCGCTTGGCTATCAGCCTCATTACAATCATTGGCAGTCCAAGCGATAGTGCGCTCAGGCCATGCAAACTTGACGATCGGCTGAGCGCTCGCATCGAATTCGCTGCCGAAGACTCCCATCAGATTCTGTGTGCTGCTTGCAATTGTACGCGTGTTGACTACACTGTATGCTTGTGTGAGATATCGGTTCAACGGCAGCTCTTCGAATCCGTTCATCACCGGAGCTTGGATTCGAGTCCAACGCAACTCGACTACTCCAGCATCGCCAGCCTTCGCCTGTTGCGTCTCGAACCATGTGATGTGAATCGAGCCATCGCGGTCGAAGTCAACTCGCGGGTTCGCTCCCCAGATTAGATTGGATTGCAGGACCGCGGTATCCTTCACCGTCATTACCTCCTCGAGCACGAGACCATTCGGCTCACCGTCGAGGGCTCCTTGGCGGTCTGGATCGAGTTGCATGTAGTGCAATTGGCTCGGTCCTTCCTTCGACGGGAAAGTGCTGCGTCCATCGATCCAAACGATGTGGATATTGCCATCTTCATCGACATTGACTTCTGGATTCACTGCCCATCCGTGTCCCTTCGAAATCTGCGTATCATTCACCAAAACAAGATGGCCGAGGTTGTCCCAGCCACCACCGTCTTCGCGCCAATACCAATCGGTGTCCGGGCCGATATCTTCCTGATATTGGCCCGTAATCTCATCAATTGTGTGTCCGGAGTCTCCCACTGACCATGTCGAGCGTGGGTTGGAGAGCATCGAGTAGGGATTGAGGACCGTGAGGAAGGTGTTGGTTGCACCCGCGCTGGTGGTCAACTGGATTATTGACTGGACAAGCGCCTCCACCTCCTCAGTGTAGTTAGCAAGTGGGACGATAACATCGTCTATCCAAACCGCGTCACTGCCGTCACTGACACTGCCGTCCTTCACATAGGTCCACTTCAGCGTGTGCTGACCAAGCGAGACTGGGGTCGAGAAGTTACCACTCTGATTGCCTGACCATTGGGCGAGTTGGACACCGTCTATGGAGAAGGTCAGGTAGTCATAGTTGGCCTCCGATGAGACGTTGTAAGTGAAACTGACGACTCCGTTTGATAGCACCCCGGTGAACTCGAGATTAGTGCTGTCTCCATCGGAGATATCTCCAGACCTTGCAGAGTAGACTCCAGATATGGGAGTCGAAGGAGGATTAGAAGAGGAGGTGTTGACGTAGGAGTAGTCGGCGGATACTGATGTCCCTCCGTCACCATAGGTGTCATTCAGGTAAATTGTGTAATTTCCTGCGCCTGTGAAGCTTACCAAAACCCCGTTGAAGTAATTGTAGACTGTGCTGCTATTGAACGAAGCAACTGTTCCATCGGGCAGAATGACGTCCATGCTGAATTCGGATGCCCAACTGTCCACGGTTACCGTCAGGTCGACTGTGACTCCGGCGGGCTGCGTGTAGTTGCAGGAGACGGAGTAGAACGATGGGGCGCCCGTGGTACCGCCGATGTCGCACAGGTTGGTTTGAGAGTAGACGTTGCCGTTGTTGGCCGCTTCGACGTGCCACGTGTTGTATGAGGTCCCTGATACTCCCCACCCAGTGGTCAGGTAGCCGGATTCGAAGTCACCCTCGAAGTTGGCCATGTTGTCGGACGGGTAGAGGAACATGTCGCCTCCAGCGTCTGTGGTGTTGACTGCGGAGTCATCGCATGTCCTGTCATGGATGCCGGTGGAGTTGCCCGCGCACTGCACGAGATCCATCATGTGCGAGCGCACGTGGGTATCATTGCCATATGCTGGCGAGTTGGGGCCATAAGACAGGGTGCCAGCAACGGCTATTGGAATGATTCCAGCGCTGACGCAGGCGTCATGGGCCTCGCTGATGCTTTGGTAGTCATCTGGCTCCTGAGCCTGCTGGTTGGCTCCGCTGCCAGAGCCGCCGTATGGTCCCTCATCAGCGACTGGGATGATGAGTTTTGTCGCGTTGGGGTTCCATTGGTGGTCCAACTGAGTTGGTGGATTACCGGGGGTCAATCCAGAGTTATCGCGCCATGACATGCATGCCCAAGTCGAACCTGGGCCCCACATCTCGCTGTTGTAGCTCCAATCCGTTGGGATAGACAGGGACGAATTGTTGTACATCACCGCATCAAGGGATCGGATGCCGCCAGTAGTGTCCGAGGCGTTCTGGCCAAGTGAGGTGGTTCTTGGACCCTCAGAGCCACTGCCACCGGTTATGTAGCCATCTTCACAGTTCTTGTGTCCAGCGGCGTAGCTCATCTGCCCACTGAGAGCGTAAAGCGTCTCGAGAACTGTGATGTTGGCCTGCTCGAGCATCGGCTTGATTCCCGTGAAGGTCAGGCCACTGGTCAGGTTGCCACCGTAGAACACGGCGCACATGTCCTCCCACTCGGAGGTCATGGAGCCTGAGGAGTCGATCAGTCCGACGTACTCAACAAGCGAACCACGGGTATCTTCCCAGACGATAACGACGGTATTGTTCGTGCCGATACTAACCGCTGGGTTGCCTCGGTGCCCCAAAGCCGGGGTCACGAGAGTTGCGTTGATGAGGACCTGGAAGCCATTGTTCGAGTCCTCGGAGAGCATACAGTAGTAGATCAGTGGGTTGCCGAAGTAGATGCCCTGCGGATCATAAGTGTCGACCCAGACAATGTGAACAGCGTCGAACGAATCGACTGCGATGTCGGGCGAGGAGCGAGTTCCAGTTCCATCGGCAACCGTATGCGAAGCGATGGTCATGTTCTGGATATCTCCAGCAGAGCCGTCAAGATCATCCTCGGATGGGTCAAGAAGCGTGTAGAGGATGTCGGTGTCGGTAATCTCCCATACGATATGAGCCCGGCCTTGTGAATCGATTACCATCGCTGGGCTCGAAAGTGAAGTAGCATTGGCGTCACCGACCTGTGTGGTCGAAATCAAGATGGTATCGACGCCCGATGAAATCTGAATTAGAGCGTAACGCAGTAACGGAGTACTGGTATTTTCGATCCAGACAAGGTGGATGCGGTTTGAATCGTCCATCACTCCCATGACGTCGATTGGATTGTTAGCATTGAGATTGCTCAGAAGAGTTTGAGCGTCGCCCTCATCGACCGTCCCATTGGCTGTAGGGAACCTCGTCGGCTGCTCTGCCAACTCATCTGATTCGGTTGAAATTGCTAGCAACGAAGGTGCTGCGAGCGAGGCCAGCATGAGTAAAACGAGGGCTGATGCGAGCTGGGCTCGCTCGACTTCGATTCTGCTGTTCATTTTGGTGTTCAAGGCGCTCAGAGTGGAGGTTCGGCTTCCGACCATATCGGTCGAGAGGATTGTTCTACCATAGAGGATGGACCGGACAGGTCCGAATCAGGCGAAAAATCGCATGAATTAACTGGAATTCGGCGCGCAATCATTCTCCGCGCTTTCGGCGAATGTAATCCGAATAATTACCCGGCCAAATCCATAGACTGCCATCGCCGGGCAGTTCCCAGATGGTATCACAGATTCTGTCGAGGAACCATCTGTCGTGACTGACGGTGATTATGCTGCCCTCGTAATCCTCGAGAGCCTCTTCTAGAGCCTCCTTGGCATCGGTATCGAGATGGTTTGTCGGCTCGTCGAGCAGAAGCAGATTATTGTCCTCGAGCAGGAGCTTGAGCATGGCTACTCGCGCTCTCTCTCCGCCACTTAGTTTCGAAAGCTTAGTTTCGACCATTTCGCTGGTGAATTGGAAGCGGCCGAGGAGGGAGCGGATGTCTCCATAATCCATGCGCGGTTTGAGTGAGCGGACCTGATCGACAGGAGTCATGTCAAAGTTGAGGGAACGGTGATCTTGATGGAAATATCCAATCTGAACACCCGGCTTGACATCGATGGTGCCTTCGTCGAGTTTAATCTCGCCTTGAATGATGCGAAGTAGAGTGGTTTTCCCTGCGCCATTCGGCCCCAAGATGCCTATCTTTTGGGCTCTAGAAACCGCTAATTCAAGACCCTTGATAATCGGTCGATTGAGCCCTTCGAAAGTAAGTGATGCATTGTGGAAATCGAGGACTTCAAGACTGCTCTTCTCTGTTGATTCCAACCTGAAATTCAGTCCTCGGCGTTCGCGCGGTTTGAGGGACTTCAACCAGCGTAATTCTCCCTGCGCGCGCGCGAGTAAGAATCGTTTCTGAGAGATCGATTTGTCGTATTTATTCGCGCGTTTCATCGACTGCAATGCCCCTGTCAGGCGTTTCACTTCGGCTTGGGTTTTTTTGATGCGATCATCGAGTGTTTGGAGGAATAGTTCCTTCTGCTGCAGGTAGGAGCTGTAGTTTCCAGGGTAACCCTTCGCTCGAGTGTCCTGAATCTCAACAATGCCATTGCAAACGCGGTCGAGGAAATATCGGTCGTGGCTGACTATGAGGAGGGCACCATCGAATGTGGTGAGGAAGGTCTCGAGCCAATCGAGGGTCGCGAGGTCGAGGTGGTTCGTCGGCTCGTCAAGGAAGAATACGTCGATCTCAGAGAGGCCGACGAGTTGGCGCGCGAGGGCAACTTTCGCTCGCTCGCCTCCTGAGAGTGAGGCAAGAGGCATGTCAAGTGGGTGGTGAGCGAGGTCGAGAGCGCGTAGAATCTCCTGTGCATGACTTGCGACATTTGTGCCTCCGCTGCGCGCCATCATCGACTGCAATTCTTGGTAGCGATCGATATCGGGTTGCCAATCTCCCTCGTAGAATGAAGGCTCGGCCATCTTGGTTTCGAGGGAAGTTATCTCTTCCTCAAGTTCCTGAAATTGGCGGCCTCGCCGGTTGATTTCTTGTTCGAGGGTTGCACCCTCGTCAATGTCTCGAATTTGTGTGAGGAAAGCGAGGCGTAGGCCGGGGGCGAATACGATGTCTCCGAGGTCTTGGTCCTGTTCCGAAATGGTTCGCAGTAGCGTGGTTTTACCCGCGCCGTTATGACCGACTACGCCGATGCGATCTCCTTCGTCGATGCGTAGATTAACGCTGTCGAGGACCTTGACTGGACCGAAGGCGCGGTGCACATCCTCAATGCGAATGAGTTCGCGCGCCATGGTCGGGCGGCTTGCCGCCCCTTGATGTGTGCATCGGTCAAGAGTTGAGGGCATCAAGCCTAGACTGGTCGATGCGCTCCCATTCAAAATGCCCTTCGTTAGTTGGTGGGCGACCGAAGTGCCCGCCCGCGGCGGTTGCTGAGTATAGCGGGCGGCTGAGTTTGAGCTGATGCGTGATGGCGGCTGGTCGGAAGTCGAAGACGTTGGCCACGCGTGTGGTCAATTCGTCATCGCTGATTGTGCCGGTACCGAAAGTCTCGACGCGTAAGCTGACAGGAGCGGCCACACCGATGACGTAGGCGACTTGGATTTCGCAGCGGGAAGCAAGTCCCGATGCGACAACATGCTTGGCCGCCCAGCGAGCGTAGTAAGTGGCGGAGCGATCGACCTTGGTCGGATCCTTGCCGGAGAAAGCCCCGCCACCGTGTCGAGCCATCCCCCCATAGGTATCGACGACGATTTTTCGACCTGTGATACCGGCATCTGCGTAAGGTCCGCCAGGGTCGGCGAAGCGGCCCGTTCCATTGACGTGCAGAATGTAGCCACCCCCGATCCAGTGGGCTGGAATCGCGTGCTCTACAACCTCGCTCTTGATGACCTCTCGAATGTGGGCTTGCTCGGCTTCGACGTCCCCTCCAAAGCGATCTTTCAGAGCGTCATCATGCTGCACTGCGACTACAACGGTGTGGACTCGCAGTGGATTCCCATCGTCGTCGTACTCGACCGTAACCTGACTCTTTCCATCCGGCCGGATCCAATCGATTTCGTCACTGGCGACAACCATATCGAGACGGCGGCAGATGCGCTGAGCGAGGGCGGCTGGAAGAGGAAAGTAGCGACCGTGTAATTGCCCACCGGTCTCGGTCTCAGTGCAAGCATAACCGAACATCATTCCCTGATCGCCTGCACCGACATCATCCAGTGAGTTACCATCGACGCCTTGAGCGATATTCGCAGCCTGCGTCGTCACATTGACTTGGACATCGCACAAATCGCTCGAAGTCGCATCCATGCCAATCGCGTGATTGGTGTAGCCGATGCGAGCGGCTGTAGCACGAGCGATGGCTTCGTAATCGGGAGCATCGCCATCGAGGCTGACTTCTCCAGCGAGGATAATCACCGCATTTTGAGGCATTCCTTTGACCATAGTTTCGACTGCGACGCGTGCGCTAGAATCAATGTTTAGACAAGCGTCGACAATCGCATCAGAGATTGCATCACAGAGCTTGTCTGGATGCCCTGCGCTCACCGATTCGGAGGTGAAGAGCGCAGTCATGGTTCATCCGGCCGTCCAGCCATATATGGGTTTTCGGCGGGCTGAATATCTCACTGAGGTTGCATTTAGCTACGAGAAGTTTGCATCCTCAACTATCATCACCGCTCTCCATTCGAGTCTGGTAGTTTTACGTCATACCTAGGACGTTGCGTGAAGAGGAGATATTATTCGGGCCTTCTTTGGGATATAACTCTCCCAGAACCTAGTTCAATGGCCGAAATTCTTGGATTCTTCTCTGGTTTGAGATATATTCCAGTGTCTATCCCGATTGCTGAGGTTCGTCCATCGGCCAACAACCGATCACTACTCCAGACTGTGTTATCATCTAGAATACCGAAGTTCTGAATGGTAGTATGGCCGACAATTATCGTCCTTTCTTCATCAAAAGGAAAACTGACTGTGAAAATATCCCTCGAATGGAGTCTATAGGAATCAGTCTGCTCGTCCAAGGTTGCTGAATAGGGCAACCATTTGTAACCAGCATGGACCAATCTATATTCTCTAAGCACAATCTCTGTTGGTAGTGAAGAGATGTATCTTACAACACCCATCATTCGCTCTCTTGTTAATGGATCTTGTGAAGACCAGAAACCATCACTAGAATAAGAGCCGTTGCCATTGGTTTTCGACCAATCCAACAGCAACATCTCCTCGTGGTTCCCTTTGATGACAAATAGGTTGTCACTATTCTCGAATAACTCGACTACTCCGACGCTGTCTGGTCCTCTATCTATCATATCACCCAGACAGACCACAATATCGTCTGGATTCAATTCCAACTTGCTGATTAATAGGTCTAAAGTACTCTTGTAACCATGAATGTCTCCGATAACCCAAATTCGATTTCCTGAGTCCAGAGAGTCTTGAAGAAGTTCCTCTAATTCTTGATCTCTGTGAGGGGGAAAGTTAGTGATATTATCCATACTAAGACTCCATCCTCTTTTGATAATTGTACATGATTGACCAAACTCTAGTCAGGGCGTAGTGGTAGTCCTCGTCCATACTACACTCGTCCTTGAAACTGGTATATTTAACAGATGATATTTGGTCTAAAAGAACCGGTATTGCCTCGCTCTTAAGCATGGTAATTCTGAACCTATAGTCAGCCCAGTCAATTACCTCAATCTCGTGATCGGGCCACAGCTCCTCAAGAGGTTCTATGACCCTCGACTTGACTTGGAAGTGGTCCGGCATTGAGTTGTGCTGGACTATACTGAGGAATCCCTTGGTGGTGAAGATCCACATTCAAGCCACCTCCATGCCAGCGACCTCTTTCTGGGGCTCTTCTTCCGGAGGCTCCTCGTAGGGTATGACAACCGTGTATGGGTCTAGTTGGACCTCGATACCCGCCGACTCGAATGTCACCCTCATGCACGCCAGGGATTCAAAACAGAAAGAGTGGTCTGTAACCGAAACACACCTAATTGTGTCCTCGTTGACGCGTTGGATATTGACACCATGGTTGGGGAACCAGTTACACTCTCCGTCCACATAGTTTGCCATGAAACCATGGGCCCACTGGCGGTTCTCGTGGTTGGAAAGCCTCTGGATTCTTTCCTCCCCGAGAGAGGGTAACCTGTCGGCTACCGTTGGCGTTGTGTTTGTGTCGTCATATTTCTTCATCTCTATCATTGTCATTTTCTCATCTCCGAATTCTGCTGATTTTGGCACCGTTCTGCCTGCTAAGGTTGGACTACGTCCAACCTTATATTGTTCTCTATAATATTTAAACCGTTCTATCTCTTGATTTGGTAAAATGATGAAATCGGGTCGAGAGAAACCCAGGAAAAAGGCTACTATCTTCGTTTAAATACCAAGCAAATTAGTAAGTAATGTCGCTCATTTTTGTCACCAATCTATCTATCATTCGTTGTTAATATAGTTACGTTTCAACACAGAACAATTCAGCCGATGCATTGAGAAATGGAGCCCTTTCGGAGAGAACATGGCAATCATGGCTGAATCCGAAGATCAGGGGCCGGTACTCTTCCCAGAGCAAGTCGTCAATGGCTTGCCAACAATCTATTCATTCCAGTCATGCCCATTTTGCTTCAAGATTCGTGCACTGCTTGCGAGCCGCGGAATCCGCTACGCAGACGTCGAGGTCGAGCCGATGAAAAAGGCCGAACTCAACTGGTCAGAATGGAGTGCAGTTCCTGTATTTGTCGACTCAGATGGAACCGCAATGAACGAGTCGAATGACATTCTGCATTACATCGATTCGCAGCATGGGAACCTCTTCCCTCGGGCTGGAGAGGATGCGGAACAAGACCGTTGGATGGAGTTCAGCAACCAAATTCTGGGCAAGTCGATTGTCGCCGTCATCTACCGCACTTTCGGGAGCTCCTTCCGCGCACTCGAATACGTCAACGGCATCGAGAATTTCTCGCGCAAAGACAAACTCGTCAACAAGTATCTCGGCGGCTTCGTCATGAAAATGGTCGGCCGCTCACGAGCAAAGATGTTCGACGAACCGCCGCGTCAAAACCTCAAGACTCAGCTCGATCATCTCAGCACCGGATTAAATGGGGATTTCTTTGGTGGTGAGAGCCCCAATGGCGCTGACTTCGCAAATTACGGAATCCTACGCTCAATGCAAGGACTGGAGGGTTTCGACATCCTCGAATCTCACCCCACTGCCTTCCCGTGGTACAGCCGTGTGCAGATGTTTTCCGGCATTTGAAACACTGGCGCGCGACCTAATTCCGCGACCGCAGCAGCGATAGATAGCAGCGGGG
>Ga0209035_10001070_pt1 | contig 11118 bp, 8 predicted proteins | sample MarorgKNORR_S2LV_6_FD_188220 | JGI IMG/M metagenome (GOLD analysis project Ga0209035, IMG submission 188220) | Marine microbial communities from the Southern Atlantic Ocean, analyzing organic carbon cycling - AAIW_A/KNORR_S2/LV (SPAdes) (version 2) | ecosystem: Environmental > Aquatic > Marine >...
AAAACAACGCCAACTATTGTTTTTGCTGTCTTCTCAAAGTTTTCAGCAAGCTTACAAACGATTGCAGTATATGAAACAATATGCATCGTTTCGGAAAAAGCAAGGAGAAAAAATTTCTTTACAGGCAACGATCATAGAAAAATTAAATGATTCATTGGTATTTAAAAAGCGCGTAAAGGATACATTGATATTTGCTGAAAATGAACAGAAAGCAACAATAGAAGCTGATAAAAAAAATCAAGAAAAACTAGTCTCTACAATTAAAAAGAAAGAGAAAAGATACATCAGAGAAATCAAAAAGAAACAGAAAGCAGAAGCGATAATAGCAAGTCAAATTGATAAAATAATTAGAGATGCGATTGCAGCATCGAATCGGAAAAAGGGAAAAAAGAAATCCAAAGGATTTGCGTTGACGCCAGAAGTAAAAGCATTGGCAGCTCAATTTCGACAAAATAAAGGAAAATTGCCTTGGCCTGTTGAGAATGGTTTAATAGTGAGACGCTATGGAACACAAGCGCATCCAACCCTAAGAGGGATTACTATTACAAGTCCTGGCTTACATATTGCTACCAACAAAGGAGAAAATGCACACAGTATATTTGACGGAAAAGTATTGTCAATATTGTTATTTAAGGGAGGGAAGAAAGCTGTTTTAATTCAACACGGAAACTATATTACCACGTATAACAATTTAGAAGTAGTGTATGTAAAAACGGGAGATGCTGTAAAAACAGGACAAGAAATAGGTAAAATATTTACCAACAGAGCTACAGGGAAAACAACGCTTATTTTTGTGTTACACAAAGAAACACAACGACAAAACCCGTCGAGTTGGATTGCAAAAAGGTAGTTTTTATTTAAAGAGCGCCTTTAATTCAGTTGCCTGATCTGGATTCATTTTACCAGATAAAATTAAACTCAATTGTTTTCTACGTAAAGCCCCTTCAAAACGTTGAATTTCTAAGGGTGTTTCTGGAGTAATTTGTGGAACAAGAATGGTGCTTCCAGTTTCATCAACAGCAACAAATGTATAAATACCTTCATTTACACGTGCTCTTTCACCAGACTCTCTGTCTTCAATCCATACATCAACATATACTTCCATAGAAGATTTAAAAGCGCGAGAAACTTTGGCCTCAACAGTAACCACACTTCCAACAGGAACCGCTTTTGCAAAAGAAACATGATTTACTGAAGCAGTAACTACAATTCTTCGAGAATGGCGTCTTGCCGCAATGCTACAAGCTCTGTCCATTCTAGCAAGGATTTCACCTCCAAATAAATTGTTTAAAGGGTTTGTTTCGCCAGGTAAAACCATATCGGTCAATACCGTTAAAGATTCTTTTGGGGTTTTTGCTTTCATCAAAATTGCGTGTTAGAATTTTGGCAAAGATATGCAATAGCAACTAAAGTGCTAAGAAAAAGGGCGTTTATAAAAGAAAGGTTAGTCGAATTTTTTAACCAATAGCCAAGCGTCTTTAGAGTGCTCGTTTCTGATTGTGCTTAAATTTTTGAAAGCTTCTGCTCTTGTAGAAAAGCTTGTATAAGCAACTTGAATTAGGTTCCATTTGTTTTTCCCCAAGATCTTGGCATCAAATCCTTTTGCTTTTAATTGGCGTAATTTTCTTGCTGCATTCTCAGGAAATTGAAAAGCACCAGCAATGACATGAAATTTCTTTGTCGCTATTTTTGTTACATTCAATTCAATTGTAGGCAACGGATTACTAATTACAAAAGTTGCCGATTGTATTTTATGTTCAACAGCTTTTTGTTGTTTTGCGTAATTATCTTTTTGCTGTTGCTGATTGATGGTGTTCCAACCGATAGTTCCAACGGTTAAAAACACAGCTATAGTGGCTGCATATTTAAGAAAAGCAGCTGGTTTTTTGCGATTGGGAACAACAGGGGTTAATTGCTGTACTTGCTTTTTGTACTCCAATCGCTTTACAGCAGGTGAACTAAAAGAACTCAGACCAAAAGAAGTGGTTAAGTAATTGGTTGTTTGATTTGGCTCAAAAACAAGTCGCTGTTCTTTGTTTAAAGATAAGCTGCCAATTTTTCCAACAAGCAACGATTCGTTTTGTAGTTGTTGCTGCCAAGTTTTTACGGTTGATGAAATAATTGTCACAGCTTTATCAAAAGAAACATTTTCTGAAGAAGCAATATAGTTTGCCAGTAGCCCATCATTATTTTTCAGATGTGAATTGAAGGTGATTTGTTTTGTTGGCGGATAAAAAGTATGTGAAAATTGATTCACTTTTGCCGAAACGGCATTGGTTACAAATCCTCCAAAATCAGGAACAATTACGCAATCGTATCTGTATAATAAATCGTTGATGTAGTTGGCTAAAGTCATGATAACAAAGATAAAATATTTTAAGAAATTTTCCGAATTATCCCTAAAACTTATCAACAAATATTGTTGTATATTGATGTCCAAATTGTTACGTGTTGAAAAAAGAAAAACTCCTTGCTGTTTTGCGACTGCAAAAGACGCCATCTGTGGGCGATATATTGGCAAAAAAGTTGATAGTTGCCACGGGAGATGTAGAACAAATATTCCAAGAAAAATCGAGAGTCCTTCAGAAAATAAACGGAATAGGAACACATGTTCTTAAACAATTATTGAATAAGAAAAGCCTAGAAATTGCCGAAATAGAGCTGGAATATATTATTGAAAACAAGATAGAAACATCGTATTTTTTAGAGGATGATTTTCCGAAAAACTTACAACATTGTATTGATGGTCCCATTCTGTTTTTTAAAGACGGAAAAATCAATTTCAAAAACGAACGGATTATTAGTATTGTAGGCACACGAAATATGACTTCTTATGGAAGAGGAATTTGTGAAAGTTTACTTGCTGATTTGGCGGAGTACAACCCAATTATTGTAAGCGGTTTTGCTTATGGTGTTGATATTTGCGCACACAAAGAGGCCATGAAAAACAACTTACAAACCCTTGCGGTTTTGGCACACGGATTTGATGAAATTTATCCGAAGGTACATAAAAAGTACATGCATCAAGTATGTGAAAATGGTGGTTTTATAACAGAGTTCTGGCATGGTGATCGTCCGTTGAGAGAGCATTTTTTAAAACGAAATCGAATTGTAGCAGGGATTTCTCAAGCGACAATTATTATAGAGTCTGCTGAAAAAGGAGGCTCTTTAGTGACAGCAGATATTGCGAATTCTTACAACAGAGATGTGTTTGCTGTTGCGGGTAGAAATACAGATAGATTTAGCAATGGATGTAATCGGTTGATAAAAAACAACCAAGCAGCGCTACTAACGTCTGCTGAAGATATTTCCAAGATGTTAAATTGGGATTTAGAACCAAAAGCGATAATTCCAAAGCAACATGAATTATTTATTGAGTTAAATGAGACGGAGCAAAAAATTTACGATTACCTATTTAAAAATGGAAAAAAAGTATTGGACGGTATTGCGTTGGAGTGTCGGATTCCAGTGTATAAATTAGCCCCTATTTTGTTGCAAATGGAACTAAAAGGTATTGTGAAACCTCTGCCAGGAAAATTGTTTGAGGCAGTTTGAATGGGTTCCCAATCTCCCGATAGCTATCGGGATGGGAATGACAAAGGGTATTCATACTGTCATTCCCGAGTAATCGGGAATCTTTCCAAAGTTGATGCTGTTCAAATAATTAATTCTTATTTTTGAAAAAAACAGATGATGATGGCTTCTGAAGAAAAATTAATGTCGCAAAAAAAACCAGCTTTTCCAGTAAAAGAAAAGTTGAATAAGTATTTGGTAGAACACAGTAGAACAATAAAAATACCAATTTTTTATGATGATCTACTGCGTTTTCAGGGCTCAATAACTGTGTATGATAAAAACGATGAAGACACACTTTGGATACGAACATATTATTCTGAATTTGACCGAAAAGAAATTGATCTAAGTCTAAAAAAAGTATACACCATTTTGCATTCTAACGGTAATGAAGATACCATTCAGTATTTAAATGTAGACGCCATTGATTATTGTACCTTCGGAAACTCGAAACCATTTCGAGTGAAAATTCGGAATGTTTTGAATGATAACTACACCTACTTTTATGTTAAAAAAACGGATGCCTCTCGAGTATATGGTTTAGAATTAGAGCATATTTTGTCTCCATATAATTTAAACTTTTTAGTGTATAAAGACACCTTGATAGAAGAGCATATTGCAGGGATTCCAGGAGATGTTTTTATCAAAGAAATGTTGCCCAACTGTACGCCTCCAGAAAAAGCACAGATCGCGAAAGAGTTTGTAAAATTTAATGAGCGCTGTATGATTCGTTTGTTAGGAGATATGCGTTCGTATAATTATGTGATTGTTCCTGTACACGATTTTGATCATGTGGTGTATCGAATTAGAGCGATTGATTTTGATCAACAATCTTTTGAAGGAAAGTTTAAAGTGTATTATCCACAGTTTTTCAAAGAAAATTTTTTAATGGTCGCTTTGGTTGGAGATAAGTTGCAAAAAACCTCTATCGAACAATATAAATTAGAAGAACGATCGATTGTTGCAAAACGAATGCTAAGTTCCGAAAATAGAGTGAATGATTTATTGGCCTGTATGAAAGCAGATGAAATTTCTACCTCGGAAAAGGTTGTATTACTAAAAAAGGAAATTCATGATTTTACACGCGATCTTCATTTTAAAAAGAGCAAAAATATGGGCGAAATTTTAGAAGCGGCATTGCAGTTTGTAAAGCGAAATTATGAAAATGTGAGTACGATGTGATATTAGTTTTCAACTAATTACCATTCTTCCAATTGATGTAATGTGTGTCCATTTCCCATTCAATCTTTTATAAATGCGAGTTTCAAGATGATAACAAACGTTTCCGCAAGAATAATTGTATTCCATTATAGCAATAGATTTATCAATTGAAAATAGAGGAAGAGATAAAAAATAATAACCGTGTCCAATAGCATAAATTTTTCTCCAATATACTTCTAGGTTTTGGGTGCTGATTTTATTTAACTTCTTTCTTGAGGATTTCATCCTATTAATTTTACTAAAATCAAGAGAGTAAGACTTTCTTTTTTTACTTTGTTCAATGAAAAAGTAAAGGTCATTTTTATTTATTAATCTACTTAATTTTTTGTTTTCCGTCTTTTTTGTAAAGTGATTTAGAATCTTAATATGAGTTTTATCCAGTTTGGTTTTTTGTAATAATTCTGTAATAATAAATGCATTCTTTTCTAAAACATCATTAAAAAACAAATAGTAATCACTCTTAGAAATTTTAGGCGTTGTTATTTTTGAATATGGAAGTAGTTTCCGTTGACTCTTTTTTTTTACATCTTGAGAGCAAGAAATAATAATAAAGGACAAAATTAGTAGTATCTTTTTCATAGTTATTGGCTAAGGTTTGTGAACGGGTATAGAAACAATAATTATTCCAAAATTAAAAATCCACAAAAGGGTTTGAACTCTTTCGAGGTTAAAAACAGGAATTAAAACCCCACAAGACCTTCGGCTATCAACTTTTTTTCGATCGGATACTTTCAATAATTACCGTAGAAAGAATCAAGGATCCGCCCCAAAATGTAGCGGAAGTAGGCACTTCAGACAAGAATATAAAGGCAAGAATAATTCCGAAAATTGGCTGAACGCTGTTGATGATACTTGCCGTACTTGCTGCAAAATACTTCAAACTTTTTATAAACAAGGTATGTCCAATTGCGGTGGTTAAAAGTGCTAGCAAAAGCACAAAAGGAAACTGTGTTTGAATTGCTGAGGTATCCATAAAATATAAAACAGGCGCCAAGACAATGGCCAATACAAACAGTTGGTAAAACATCAACATGGTTCCGTTATAGGTACTTACATGTTGCTTTAAAATTAATATTCGAATCGAATAACAGACTGCAGAAAACAGCCCTAATAAGATGCCTTTTACATGCGAGTTCTCCAAATTAAATTCGGGAGCAAGGATGTAAATCCCTAACAATATTAAGAATCCTAAAAGCAGGTGTATTGGTTTTAATTTTTGCTTGAAAAACAATGGTTCAAGCAATGCCGTTATCACAGGAAATGCAAATAAAGACAACATCGCCAATGCTACATTAGAAAATTTTAAGGAATAAAAATAGGTAACCCAATGCGCTCCTAATAGGAGTGAAGCCAACAAAAAAGAACGCTTGTCTTTTGTTGATTTTATACGAAGATCAATCTTTTTATATCGGCAATACACATACAATACAACAACGGCAATACCGCAACGCCACCATATAATTACAGGCGGAGGCATGGCAATAAACTTTCCTAAAACCCCAGAAGTACTTATTAAAAGTGTGGCAATTAGCAGCTCAATAAGATGTTGTAGATGTGTTTTTTTCATTTAAATGTTCTTTAAAACGGTTAAGGCTTTTGCTACGGAATCAATCTTTATAAAAGTAACCAATAAACGCAAGCCATTTTTGGTTTGTTTTTCTTTCATCACACAACTTTTACTATTTTGTTGGATGTATTTTAGCATGCTGGTAAAATTGTCTGTTTGATAAAAAGGACTTTGTTGATCGGCCACAAAATAACCCAACATTCGTTGTTGCTTTAAAATCACTTTTTCTAAACCGAGTTTTTTTGCCAACCATTTGATACGAACACTGTCTAATAGATCAACTACTTGGGTTGGAATTTCGCCAAACCGATCTACCAATTTTGACTCAAATTCTTCGAGTTCATTTTCGGTTTTTAAGGTTCCCAATTCGCTGTACAAATTCAATCGCTCAGAGATCACATTGATATAATCATCTGGAAAAAGAATTTCGAAATCCGTATCAATTTGTACTTCTTTCACAAATTCTTTCGGAACAGAACCGTCTGTAGGATATAGTTCTTTAAATTCATTTTCTTTTAACTCTTCTACAGCTTCTTGAAGTATTTTTTGATATGCATCAAAACCAATATCATTGATAAACCCGCTTTGTTCTCCTCCTAATAAATCTCCAGCTCCACGAATTTCAAGATCTTTCATCGCAATGTTTAATCCGCTTCCCAGATCAGAAAATAATTCCAATGCTTCTATTCGTTTTCGAGCTTCATCGGTCATCATATGATAAGGAGGTGTGATAAAATAACAGAAAGCTTTTTTGTTAGACCGACCCACTCTGCCACGCATTTGATGTAGGTCAGAAAGACCAAAATTATTAGCGTTATTGATAAAGATTGTATTGGCATTTGGCACGTCCAATCCGCTTTCTACAATGGTAGTAGAAACCAATACGTCAAAGTCATTATTCATAAAATTGAGCATCAATTCTTCTAGTTTTTTTCCTTCCATTTGTCCATGCCCAATTCCAATTTTAGCACTGGGTAATAAACGCTGTAACATGCCAGCAACCTCTTTGATGTTTTCAATTCTATTGTGAATAAAAAACACTTGTCCTCCTCTTGAAATTTCATACGAAATAGCATCTCTGATGATTTCTTCGCTAAAGCGGATGACGTTCGTTTCTATAGGATGACGATTTGGAGGAGGTGTATTGATCACCGACAAATCTCTTGCTGCCATCAAACTAAATTGCAGGGTTCTTGGAATTGGAGTTGCCGTTAATGTTAGGGTGTCAACATTTTCTTTGATGGTTTTTAATTGGTCTTTTACGGCGACACCAAATTTTTGTTCTTCATCAATAATCAACAAGCCCAACTCTTTAAAAGCGATGCGCTTGTTGGTTAATTGGTGTGTGCCAATAACAATGTCTACACTTCCGTTTGCCAAGCCATCGATAACGGCATTTTTCTGTTTGGTCGTTCTAAACCTGTTTAGATATTCTATCGTCACAGGAAAGTTTTTTAAGCGTTCTGTAAAGGTCTTAAAATGTTGAAAGGCAAGAATTGTTGTCGGTACTAAAATAGCAACTTGTTTGCCATTGTCAACCGCTTTAAAAGCAGCTCTAATGGCAATTTCTGTTTTCCCAAAACCAACATCGCCACACACCAACCGATCCATAGGTTGTTCTTTTTCCATATCTGTTTTTACATCCTGTGTTGCTGTAAATTGATCTGGCGTGTCTTCATACATAAAACTTGCTTCTAGTTCATGCTGAATATGTGTGTCTGGCCCAAATTGAAAGCCTTTTTTAAGTCTTCTTTTGGCATATAATTGTATCAGATTAAAAGCAATTTGCTTAATTCTGGATTTTGTTTTTTGTTTGATTTTTTTCCAAGCGCCAGATCCTAATTTATATATTTTCGGAGCCTTTCCATCTTTTCCGTTGAATTTAGAAATTTTATGAAGCGAGTGGATGCTGATGTATAAAATATCTCGATCTCCATAAATCAATTTGATGGCTTCTTGTTTGTTTCCCGCCACTTCAATTTTTTGCAAACCACCAAAGCGTCCAATTCCATGGTCCATATGCGTCACATAATCACCAATTTCTAAGTTGTTCAATTCTTTTAAGGTGATGGATTGCTTTTTTGCATAACCATTCTTCAATCGGAATTTATGATACCGTTCAAAGATTTGATGATCGGTATAACAGACTATTTTTTCATCTTCGTCTATAAATCCTTGGTGTAGTGAAAATACAATGGTTGTGTAATGTACTTCTCGTGCTGCATCGTCAAAAATATCATGAAAACGTTGCGCTTGTTTGTCGTTTGCACAGAAAATATAATTGGTAAATCCGTTGGAGTGATGCGCATTTAAATCATCAATCAACAAGTTGAATTGCTTGTTGAAAGAAGGTTGAGGTTTGGTTTTAAACGAAACTTGTTTTAAAGTTTTATTGCTAGCAGCTCCAAAATCAACCCGTGTAAAATCTTGTAATTGACTCGTAATGAACGCTCCGTTGCAAAACAATTCTGATGGTGTTGCACGCTTAATGGTGTTAGATAGCTCTTCAAAAGCAACCATAGATTTGTCATAAAAAAGATCTAGCCGCTCTGTAAGCATGTTGGTATTACGAGTGAAAATAACTGTTTTTGCAGCAATGTATTTGAGGAAGCTTACCCGGTTTTCTTGCAGTGTTTTATGTTCGACATTTGGAAGAATACTGGCTCTTTTTAGCTTTTCTTTAGAAAGCTGTGTGGCAATATCAAAGATTCTGATGCTGTCAATTTCATCGCCAAAAAATTCGATGCGATAGGGTTCGTCATTTGAAAAAGAAAACACATCTATAATTCCACCACGCACAGAAAACTCTCCGGGCTCTGTTACAAAATCTACCCGATTAAAATGGTACTCAAAGAGCATTTCGTTGACAAAATCGAGCGAAATCTGTTCTCCCACCGCAATTTTTAAGGTGTTTTTTTCGAGTTCTTTTTTGGTGACCACTTTTTCAAAAAGCGCATCGGGATAGGTAACAATTAGCGCAGGTTTTTTTTGGGAATTGATTCTGTTTAAAACTTCAGATCGCAGCAGTACATTGGCATTGTCTACCTCATCTATTTGATAAGGTCTTCGGTAAGAGCCTGGATAGAACAGTACATTTTTTTCTCCTAATAATTGCTCTAAGTCATTTAAATAATAGGCAGCTTCTTCTTTGTCATTAAAAATCAGTAAAAAAGGTTTTTCGGCTTCTTTAAAACTTTCTGAAATAACAAAAGACAACGACGATCCTGCCAAATTCGTTATTTGAAAATGGTGTTTCTCATGTTGTAATTCTTCTAAAACCTGCGTTATTTTTGCAGATTTCTTGTAATGATTTACAATAACCTGTTCACTCAAGGGTACTAGTTTTGGACAAAGGTATTAATATGATTAATCTTCTACCCTTAATTTTAGTATTAAAAACAAAGAAATTATGATGCTATAGTTAAAAAATAGTAGTTTTGATGTTATAGAGAGTATTAAAAACAAATAAAATGCTGTATCAATTTAAAACATATATTGTTCTCTTTTTTTTGATTTCTTCCACAATGCTTACTGCTCAGAACAGTGAGAAGCATTGGCGTTTCTTTAATAAAGTTTTCTGATGAAGACGCAAAACATATTGGTGACAGGTATTTATTACAAGTTCCGAGAGTAAATTTTTCAAAATATTTATTTTATGGAATCACTTTAGATGCGTCTATTGAATTTACCTCTCTTTCTAATCTGGTGGTTTTTCAAAATAGCGTAAGGTATTTTTCTATTAGTGGCGCAATTTTATACGACTTTAATAGATCCACAGAAAAAATAATACCGTATATCCTTGTAGGAGCGTCTATTGTAGATACAGGACGAATTTCTACTCCTACAATTAATTTTGGAGGAGGGTCTACCTGGTGGTTTTCAGAGAGCTGGGGCGTAAAATCAGAAGTAATTTATAAATACTCTTTAGAGAGTTTTGAAAGTGTGAGATCTCATTTTCAGTTTTCTACCGGAATTGTGTATAGTTTTGGGTTTTAAAAATAAGTACTAAATCCAAACAACCAAGCCGCCTTCATTCCAGGAGGGTTTCCTAACAAGTCTCTTTGCCATTGGTATCGATAGTTGAGTCGAAAAACAGATTGTGACGTAGGTCTAAAGCTAATTGCTGGTGTAATTGCCCATAGATCATCGCCAATATTGGTTTGGGTTTCGTTAAATGTTCCAACATTCCAATCTACATAATCTAGTCGAAGGGCCAAATTTAAGCTGGCTTTCTCCCAATCGAGTACTTTTCGCTTTAGAATAGGTTGTACAATGTCCAGAAAAAACCCCTGTTGTTTGTTGCCATATTGTTGCGTGTATGTATCAGGTACATCAATCGAGATAAATGCATATTCACCAACAATATAAGTGCCTGTTTTTTTTAGGGTTGTGTTAAAATCAACAGCAAATACATGTACTTTTCGTTCTTTATCTAAAACAACGCCATCTGCTTCAAACTTGTTATAGGCGCCTCCCATATATGAGATTCCTAGTTCGCCAAATTTTCTGTTTTTAAGGGCAATTTTTCCAGAGAGAAGTGCTTTTCCACTATTGCTTTCTTCAAAGCGTTCTTCATTTTCCTTTGCCGCAGGCAAAAAAGTTTTGTTCTCCGAATTATTGATAATCGTATTGTCAAAACCATTTGTTAAATAAGCCTCATATCCTAAGGCCCAGTTTCCTTTATAGGTTTTTCCGTATATACCAAAACCAGCATTAGACCAAGTAGCGGGTAACATTTGATCTGCCATATTAGGACG
>Ga0209035_10001071_pt1 | contig 11112 bp, 9 predicted proteins | sample MarorgKNORR_S2LV_6_FD_188220 | JGI IMG/M metagenome (GOLD analysis project Ga0209035, IMG submission 188220) | Marine microbial communities from the Southern Atlantic Ocean, analyzing organic carbon cycling - AAIW_A/KNORR_S2/LV (SPAdes) (version 2) | ecosystem: Environmental > Aquatic > Marine >...
CCGGGAGGACTGGGGATCTGACGAGTGGGATGACGAGTATGACTGGGACGAAGAGGAGTCCGACGAGTACGACGAATCCGACGACGAATCCGACGAGGTCAATGATGACGATTCTGACGAGGAAGAGCCTCGTGAACCACGCCATGCGGACGAGAATGACCGCAGGCATGGTGACTGGAATCCATGTGCTGACTATGATAGGGAGCACGACTGGGATGACGAAGAGTCAGATGAAGATGGCTCTGAATCTGAGGAAACCGAGGATGACCGAGAGGACGATTCGAACGAGTCTGCGACATCGCAAGAGGAATGCGAGGCAAACGGCGGAACATGGGCTGATGACAGGCAGCAGTGCTACTGAGACGATAAGTGATGAAACAGGAATGATGTTTCAATCACTCTGGTAATCTCTCGGTCTTCGGACCGAGCATGAAGGCGGCTACCATTACCCCAAGACCGAGCGCAAACATAGCGAAGCTGAACCATTGATTGACAACAATGGACTCATCGAAAGACGGCCAGAATGGTAGGATGTCGAGTGTAGATTCACCAAGACTCATCTTAGCACCGATGGATCCGAGCACAGTAATGCTGCCAAGAGCTCCAGCGGCGCAGACCGTTTGCAACATTCCGAGACGTGAATTGAGCCAAATCGTCGGCCCAAATCTCCATCGGCCTAGTAGCATCGAAACTAGAAATCCAATTGTAAGTCCAGTGAAGAGGAATTTGTTGTAACTCATCGCATCTGCACCGGGGCTGCTCATCGCGGAAGTTCCTGAAAGAACGGAGAGGAAAATCAGCGGGATTGCTGCCAAGCCAGCGATGTATGCTGTTTTGTCAAGGTGCTCCCGAGCCTTGCTACCTCCTACGAAGTAGGTCGAGATCCAAGCCCCCAAAGCGGATGCGCAAGCGAGGGTTGCAATTCCTGTAGAAAGGCCAACTAGTAGATGATGGAATGTAATTGCATACATCACTGATCACCTCCGGCCTCGGGGTCATCGACCCATTCTTCCTCGACTGGATCCCAAAGCAAATCGGGGTATTCATCGTACTTCACCAAACGCTCACTGTATGTCGTTTCTGCCTCATCGGCGGTGCCCTCTGCTTCGGTTGGTTCGGGTGCGACAGGGACAGGGGCTGGTTCTGGCATCACTGCTTCAGCCGTGCTGGTTTCCGCCGCTTCGACCTCGGCCGTCTGATCGAGGTCGTCCTTTCTTCGAGCGGGTTGTAGCATTCCTTGCAGATTCGCCATGAGTGCAATAATCATGAAAGCGCCTGCGAATCCTTGCGCGCGGGCTCCCCACAGACTTCCATCGAATTCCGGTGGAATTGTTCCCATCGTTAGCCAAGGCTGAACGACATCGAATTCGCCATTCGATGTCGTGACGCGATAGACTATCCTGCCGTCTCCCATAGTTGCTGGAAGTTGGACTAGCCATTCGTTTTCGGCGCCAGCCTCGACGATGGCTGTGTGAGATAACGACTCTCCCTCCAGCTTCCACTCGACTACGACATCGGTAGTATTCTGAGTCATCAGGCTCACTGGAGATGTGTCGCCGGTGACACGATAATGCGGCGCGGTCCAATCCGGTGCGAATCCGGGAAGATTAGCAGGTACAGGATTGACCTCTACTGAATGAGTATCCGAGACGCCGAGATAAGCCACGTCTCCAGGGTAACCAGCGCCGTGGTGAATAGCGACCAGAAGATCGAAATCACCCGCCGCTTCGGGAGCGTTGAGCACCCAACTCAGGCTGACACTACCACTGTTCGGAACGATTACCTCAACGTAATTTGCCGAAGTTCCGGCGGGATCTTGGAGGATATTCCAGCCATAGTCATCGGGATGATCGCCATTACCATTAGTCGAGGATAGTAGGAAGACACCTAGGAGTCGTGAATGCGATATCTCCGGAATCTCAATCATGGTTTCAAATTGGTATGCTGTGCCGGTGAAGGCAGTATTACTCGACGAGATGCTGATGGTCGCAGACGAAGGAGCGCTCAACCCTGGGTCGCCGTGACAAGACCCTCCACAAGTGAAGTCACGATTACCGTCGCCCTCTCCACCTGGATTTGCGACGGTTCCTTGAGTCGCGAGCAGCATGGCCGCTATCGTCGCGAGCACGAGAAGTCGCCCGCGCATCAAGCATCCCTCCTGCGACCGTACATCGTTAAGCCGATACTAGCAAGTCCGACGAGCAGCATGATGATAGTGAGTGGAATCGACATGGATGAAATCGATCCCGTCGGTTTTGTATCGACCGAGGAAGGAGCATCACTTGCATCCACGGTCGCGGTATTATCCAATTGGAACAACCATAGAACCTCGAGGCCATCAACCTCGACTGTCACAGCATAATGTAGGTGAGCAGCGACCGGGGCAGTCTCGCTCCACATCGTCTCGTCAGTCTCACCAACCGCTTCGAGGCCGGTGAGCAATGCCTCACCCGCAGGTCCGTGTCCAATTGTAGTGAAGGCTCTGGTCGAGCGATAAACATGGAAAGTCGTAGCATCACCATCCCATTCCCAAGAGAGTTGTACCTCGCTGCCTGAGAGTGTCGCGCTCAAACTGGTGACGGTTGAAACCTCGCCGAAGACTACCGCAGAAGTTGAGAAGCCAATTCCACCCATATCGTCAACCACAGTAAGTATCACTGAATGTGAACCCATGCCGAGTTGGACGTTGACCGTCTTTCCGGTCAGACTCACCCCATCAATCTCCCAGAGATAGTGCGTCACCTCTCCATCGAGATCTGTCGATATCGAGGCGTCGAGCGTGATGAACGCGCCAGCGATTGGCGGCTCTGGAGAAATTGTGAAAAGAGCGGTTGGCGGAACATTGGCGATAGTGATCTCCGCCTCAATTTCTGATGATTCACCCCAAGGATCGCTGGCAGTCACCGTCGCAATCCAAGTTTGACCTGGTTCGAGTCTTTCAGCTGGGACCGAACGAGAATCATCAAGATCAGGCACGGTGAAGCCATTACGAGCCCATGAAATGTGGAATGATACTGGCTCGCCATCCAGATCTACTGCGGTGGTATGAACCACCAATGGAGATAGTGAATCGGCAGGTGTCGTGGGCGGTGCTGGCATGCCAGCGGGAGCGCCGGCGTATCCCGATTCACCATTACCGAGTAGAATCACCATTTCGCCAGGTGCGCCATTCTCAATTTGACGAGATGCAGTCTTCATTGAATTGCCAAGATCGTCCCCATCGCCAGGGACAACCTGTACTGACCAACTATGGTCACGCACTGTCTCAGAAGAAGGAATCTCAAGCATTCCGTCGTATTGGCGAATCCATTCACCATTGACCCACCAACGAATCTGACTATTCATCTCGGCGTCACCATCGACATCGCTTTGTTCCCAAACCACACTCAGGTTCATCGAAGTAGTCAGATTTCCCGCAGGAAGCATCTCAATCGAGGTAACATCAGGAGGAGTGTTGAGGATGTTGACCTCTCCACTCTCGACCCAATCCGACCAGAGAAAGCCATCGTTAACCCTAACGCGCGCGACCCAAATTTCTCCTTTCGCAGTCGATTCGGGCATAACCACTGTCAAGTCATTGTAAGCAGATACCTGTGTTCCATCACGCAACCAACGAATCTCAGTGGCCTGCACTGAATCGCCATCAGGATCAGTCCAACCGACGTGCACCTGCAGTGCATCGTCAGTTCGAGCATTACCGACCGGCGAGACGTAAGCGGTAGCACTTGGAGGATTATTCGATGAACCGATAACAACGATTCCGGTATAGACAATTTCACCAAATTCATCGCCATCATGAGGTAGCACCGAAGCTTCCCATTGGTCACCACTGCGAATCATCAAAGAAGAGACTCGGTCGGAATCATCCAACTCTGGAATCCTCGCTCCATCGAGATACCAACGGATCTGAGTATCTTGCTGCGGCTCGCCATCGAGGTCAAAGTAATCGTAGTTGAGCCGTAACTCATCGGTATCTAGTGGGTCCTCAGGAGTCAATTCCAGAGACCTTGCGATAGGTAGAGAGTTGCCGATCGTCACGGGTCCAACTGTAACAGGCTCACCAGCATCGGACCCGTCCTTCACAGTCACCGTGCAAGTCCATTCCTGACCCTTTGTCAGCCAACTCTGTCCGACGCTATTTTGGTCGTTCAGGGCACCGACTGACAGGCCATCGAGAGTCCAACGTATCTGTGTTCCCTGCTCGGAATTCCCATCTTGATCGTAGTATGTGTAATCGACCGCTAGGCCAGTTCCCTTGGTTGGAGCGGTTGGAACGAAAGTCACGTTATGAGCCTCCGGAGGAGTATTGCTTCCTGAGGAATCCTCTCCCAGTGTCCAAGTGCCAGTGCCCCAATCGTCACCCGAGTTCGCTCCGTTGCCGTTGGCATACAGCACTGCGAGATCGAAGTCAACGTCTCCAGTTCCGGCTGTCGGTGCAGTCCAATCTGCCGACCATGAACGCAGTGAGTCGCTACTGTGGGTCAACTCACCATTAGCCAATTGAACTTGCGACCCTAAATTTGACCACGTTCCGGCGCTAGCATCGAGATTGAATCCGCCCTCGCCCGAAACGTGGGGGCCACCATCCCAAGTTAGGGAGTAAGTTGTTCCAGGCGTATATCCACCTGCTCCCCAAGGTAGACCACTAAGTGAAGGAGAAAGTGAAGAACTAGAGCCATGACATGTACAACCACTGGTAGAAGCTCCTGTTTTGCCAGTGCTATTGGCGATTGCAACTTGGCTGGATGAGATTAGCATCACTAAGACAAAGATAGCAACTGCACGGCGCGAGCGAAGCACACCTCGCTACCTGAGCGAGCGCTGATAGTCCATTCGGCAGATTACCATTGACGATTGGAGGGAATTGCTTGGCTGTCTTACCGGTCCAGAGGACCGGAATCGGTGCATTCATTGGGGGGTCGCAGGTCGCTGGTCCATGCGTCCAGTCGAAAGTGTAGCGATTATTGGGGCGGGGAATATGGGTTCTGGAATCGCCCAGAAATCGGCGCAGGAGCGATTCCAGGTTCAGATGGTTGACCGCGAGGAACATTGGGTTGCACGCGGTCAGACGATTATCTCTGATTTTCTCGATGAGGCTATCGAGAGGCGGATCTTCCGCGAGACCGAAGTTGCTGATATCAAAGGGAGAATTACTGGAGTTGTTGGGACTGAAAACGTCGCTGCAGATACCGATTTGGTGATTGAGGCAGTGTTCGAGGATTTTGATATCAAGACGGCTGTGTTCGCGACCCTCGACAAGGTTTGCGACGAACACACCATACTCGCTTCGAACACCTCCTCATTGAGCGTCAATGCTCTTGCTAAAGCGACCGGTAGGCCGGATCGCTTTGTCGGATTGCATTTCTTCTATCATCCAGCGAAGAATCGGCTAATCGAGATTATTCCGGCCGAGACAACTTCGAAGGAATCGCTGGATGCTGTCGATCAGTATTGCAAGACGATGGGAAAGGTCGTCATCATCTGCAAGGATCGACCTGGCTTTGTGGTGAATCGCTTCTTCGTGCCTTGGTTGAATGAGGCTTGTTTGCTACTACAAGAGGGAATTGCCAGCGCAGCAGCCATCGATGCGGTGGCCATGAAGGCCTTCCGCATCGGTATGGGTCCTTTCGCTCTGATGAATCTCACAGGACCACCCATCGCCCTGCACTCAACCGATTATCTGGCAGAGCAACTGGACTGCCCCCGCTACACGGGAGCGGCGAACCTGCGCTCGATGGTCAAAGCGGGAGAGATGTGGGAAATCGGTGAAGACGACGATTGCAACGAAGAGGCAGCTACGGTGATTCGCGAGCGCCTCCTCGGACAGACCTTCGCGGTCGCCTCACAAATTGTCGCAGAGGAAATTTGCTCGATCGAAGATGTCGATCGCGGGGCTAAGGTGGGCCTTCGCTGGGCGCACGGGCCTTTCGAAATCGCCAATAGAATGGGGGTCGGAGAGGCGGTGAGAATGGCTTCGTCGTACGCGGATTGCGCAGGCTTTGAGTTACCTGAATGGTTCGCTGGATTGAGCCAGCCGCTCGAATTCAGTTATGTTGACACGGTCGTCGATGGCAACATCGCGACCGTGCGAATAAATCGCCCAGAAGCGATGAACGCACTGAACGAGATTGTAGTTGAGCAACTCGGTGCAGCGTTAGATTCTCTAAACGCGCGAGAAGATATCTCGACAATAGTACTCGATGGCGCAGGCAAGGCATTTGTCGCCGGAGCCGATGTGAAATTCTTCGTCGACAAGATTCGCGCAGATACAATAGCAGACATCTACGATTTCACCGCCTTCGGACATGAGGTTCTCGGCAAGCTTGAGGATTCAGATAAGACCACAATCGCTCTGACCACAGGGCTGGCTCTAGGTGGCGGACTCGAACTCGCTCTAGCCTGTGATTACCGCGTTGGCACCCGCCGCTCGCAATTCCGATTCCCCGAGACCAGTATCGGAATCTATCCAGGGCTCGGGGGAACTCAGCGGACGCCTCGGATTTGTGGAATTGAGGCGGCGAGATTCACTGTGCTTGCGGGCAATTTCCTCGACGCAAGTAGCGCCGCCGCACTCGGCTTGCTGACCCATCTAGTCGGCCCAACAGAGGTAGAATCGACAGTGGCCGAACTCGCCAACACAGGCAAGCCGGCAAACAAGTATCCAGCTTCACCAGCCGACCCATCTCATCCAGCCGCAACCTTCGCGCTCGCCTTCTACAGCGATGCGAACATGGCCGCGCTGGCAAGCGGCGATTGTCCAGACGGCTTCGACGCCGCGGACAAGATGGTCGGCCGCCAACTCAAATCACTCAGTAGAACAGCACCCATCGCTCTGGCGATGGCGAGCGCACTCCTCGATGATGCTGTAGCAACAGGTGAGGATCTGAATGCAGGACTCGCACTCGAACTTGAGAGGCTGCACGATATCTTCGGTACAGCCGACGCCCTCGAGGGACTCAGCGCCCTCATCGAAGGGCGAAGACCTACCTACACGAATGCGTGATTGCGGACAGCGATCTTAGAGTTTCCAAGTACGAGGAAAGCGTGACAACACCGGTGCGCGGACCGCTACCATACCGTGAACAATCAGAGAAAGAAACCTCTTCCAGCTCACACAATCGCCTCTTCAGTCCAGTTCTTCATCAGTTCATCAACCCAGTTATCCAACCATTCGTCCATTCCAATTCCCCAGTGTTATTTTACAACTCAGTGCAATTTTCACACTGAACGAATGACCAGACCTATTTGAATCTAGAAGTTTAACTGAATACACTGAGGTGCATTTTATACACCAGATACTATCTGCGTAACCTGTTGCACATGGGCCGTCCTCCGATGATACTCAATGAGAATGACTTTGCGTCAATCCAGAAATCGATTCTTGAAGTTCAGAACAACGGTCGCAACATTCGCAGGATCTTCGCTTCCTACTATGACGATGACGTCGATATCGGCTGGGAAGTAGATGCGGCAGTCGATTCCTTCCAAATGTTCTCATCGCGCTGGAGTATTGAAATTCTCGCCGCTCTCTACATCGCCGGAGACCGCCGATTCAACGAACTTCGAACCCTCTTGAGGGGTATCTCTTCAAGGACCCTGTCGGACAAACTAACGACCTGTCAGCAGCATGGTTTGGTGTCTCGCGTTGTGGAGGAAGGGCCACCAATTCGGGTGACCTATCGACTGACCACGCACGGACGCACTTGTGGACGACTCCTCGGGCCTCTCGTCGCTTACATGAAGGTGCAGAAAGACCTAATTGAATCGGAATGAATTGGTCCTTCGGAACATTACTGAGACTGCTCTAAACTCGATGCGAGAACGATTCATAGAGCCGCATGATTGAAAGGGTGAACGAGTCGAAAAGCGCTTATGGCATTGCTGGAACAGTGGCGCAGTAAGCGTTCTTGGTTCCTCGATGGCCTCATCGCTCTAACTGGGGGCGCTCTTGGCCTTGGGGCAATGCTTCCTGGGATGCTTCCGCCGGCCGCGCAAGGCACTTTGTCGGCTCCGAAGAAGAATTGGGAGAATCCTGTTCGGGCGAGGATAATGTCGACTCTCGACCGCTCGCCCGGGATTCATTTTCGAGAATTACAACGACGCTTGGAAGCGGCTAACGGGACGTTGCGACATCATCTCGATGTCTTGGAAACCGAGAAATCGGTGACGACGATGTCGGTCAATGGGCGAACTTGCTACTATGCTGGTGCACCAGCTCAAGTTGAGATACTCATCGGGACTGGTGTGACCGATGATGCACGCGCTGCCTCGATGCTTCCTGTTGGATTGTCCGTGTTGCAACGCGCAGTCGTCGCTCGCCTGACTCTCTCCGATGCGCCTCGCTCACAGGCCGCACTAGCTCGTGATCTCGGGCGTTCACGCTCGGCTGTTCACTCAGCGGTTGGCGTGCTGCGCACGCGTGGTATCGTCACCGAAGGAGAATTGCGTTTAGCCGACCACCTTCTCGGCCTGAGAACTTCCAGATTAGAGTATAATTGGCTAGACCTTCGTGCCGAAATGGCATAATTCTGCATTGCCTTTATTGCACTAACGTGAGAGGGATTTTCATGAACACAGGTACGAAAGCCACTGTTGGAATTGGCGCTTTAATGCTGATAATTGGAATTTTGGTTATGATAGTGGGAGCTGGTGCCATTGGCGGGGCCGAAGATTGGAGGCCTACTGACGATATTTTCTGGGAAGGTGAGAGAGGCACGGATAGTTTCGTACACGTTGAGGAAGGGATCGGAACTGATCTTGTGGTATTCGTAACTGATGACATTAGATGTGATGATTTTACGCTTGAAATACAAGGCGGTGAAGCATGGTGGAAAGCAGATACGTGTATCGATGTAGAAGATAGATCCTTGCCCAGGGGGTATGCAGATGACCCCGAAGGGTGGTTGCATCTTGGCACCATTGTAGAACTTGAAGATGATGTTGAGTATACAATTACAACCAGTCACGACGTTGTTTTAGTAGGATGGGAAGTCATTGAAGGAGTGTTTGGAGACTTTTTAGGAGGTCTTGCTGCAATATGTGGAGGGCCAACTTTCCTATGCTGTGGTTTGATTTTCCTGTTGATTGGAATTGTTATGGCGTTAACACAAAAGGGCAATGAAAAAACAGAAACTAGGATTGAAATTAATCAAGAAATTGATTCTGTTAAGGGCGATAAGAATTGGTATGATGATGCTTCCTCGTAATCATCAAATCATCCCTGATTGAGTCGTCTGAGCTAAGTTGGCAACAGAATCCTATTACACATTGAATTTCGGCAAGTGGTTGCATGTTCCGCATCCGAATGGTCGAACAGCCAATGCCAACGGGTTCTCGAGACCCGGATATCCTGCTCGCTTGGCTACTCGATTCGATGGGATTGGTTCGCTCTCGCAGCGAAGGTGCTACCATCGACGAGGAACAAGGTGCAATTCATCGGATAGTCAGACACACACTCCTTGAAGAGCCACTGCGCGGCTGGGATAACGCCGCAATTTCCGAATTCTCCGGCCTCTCTCAGACTGGTGTGCACAACCAGATGCACAAGCTGCGCGAAGTGGGGTTGGTTAGTTCACAGTTGGCCGGCCGCTGGCACGTCAATGTGCTGCGTGGAGGGTCGATGGCTGGGGCTGTCGAGCTTGTTGCAGTTCAGACACGAGCCATCGCACGGATGAGATTGGCTGAGTTGAGTGGGCTAATCAGCGAGTCCGAGCAACGTATGTCGGAGGCTAGCGAAGAGGACTCGCAAGATTTCAGAATCGATATCGCCGAGCCTGGACCGAGCGCTGAGGGCTCGGATAGGCTCGATGCCCTGATCACTGATCTGGGGATAATTGGTGATCGCGTCAAGTCGGGCGATACCGTCGCTCGGCGTGTATTCGAAGAATTGGCGTCCAGCGACCGCCCGCTTACGCTGCAAACACTGGCCGACCGTACTGATGAAACTCGTTCACGAGCGCAGCGAGTTGTTGAGAGATTGCGTCAAGCGGGTATCGTCGATAGGGTGGCTATGCGCGACCGTATCGCCATGGATGTCTATGCGGGCCTGATGAGACAACATTCGGCCCGCGGTGAAGAGTGGCTGATGGGACGAGGTGGCCTTGGCCGTCTAGACGAGGAAGTAGCCTCGGTATTGCTTACGGGTGCGCGAAAGAAGAAATTGAGTATTGAAAAGGTCGAGGATATCCTCGCTACAGTCTCAATCGATGCACAGCGACTACTCCTCAATACACTCGGTGGCCGAATGCCCTACGGTTACCGTATCGCCGGCAAAAACGGCGCTGATATCGCCGAGCGGGTGATGACCAATATCGACAGAACTCTGCGCCGATGGAAAACTGTCGCGCAACGACTCGACGAAGCCGTTGTTTCTCAGTAATCCTGCCTTCAATCTATTCGGCAGGGCCGGCATGGGCCTCTAGCAATTCAATATCGCAAGCCACCAATGCCTCCTCGTGGGTTGCTTCGAGCACAACCGGACAAGCAACCCCAGCCTCGACAGCATCCTGCCAAGTCTGCGCACAGACACACCAACGATCTCCGGGTTTGAGTCCGGGGAATCCATGCTCAGGAGCCGGTGTAATCAGGTCGTTTCCCCGTGAGCGGGCGAATTCGAGGAACTCTTGTGTCAGTATACAACAGACGGTGTGTGAGCCTCGATCACGGGCATCGGTATTGCAGCAACCATCACGGAACCAGCCGGTCTTTGGAGCTAGAGAACATGTCTCCAATTCGCCACCGAGGACATTAATAGAATCGTGCATCAGACCACCATTGCTGTAGTATCTGTGAGCTCTCTGAGGTATTCAGACACCCGATCGCCAAGGGCATTTTGGTCGTTAATCGAATGTAGTTCAACGCGCATATTTGAGGCTCCCGGAAGGCCCTTAGTGAATGATACCGCGTGTCGCTTGAGGTTCTTACATTGACCAGATTCGTAGACCTCTCTACTCAATTCAAGGTAACGCTGCCAACACCAAGAACGTGCTACTGCAGGGTTATCATCACCCCAAGGAGCCTTTTCCTTAGTCCAACCCAAGTCTCTCTTGATCTCATGGAAAATTGTTGGCCGGCCGATTGCTCCACGACCAATCATCAGGCCGGCCGCACTAG
>Ga0209035_10001072_pt1 | contig 11110 bp, 10 predicted proteins | sample MarorgKNORR_S2LV_6_FD_188220 | JGI IMG/M metagenome (GOLD analysis project Ga0209035, IMG submission 188220) | Marine microbial communities from the Southern Atlantic Ocean, analyzing organic carbon cycling - AAIW_A/KNORR_S2/LV (SPAdes) (version 2) | ecosystem: Environmental > Aquatic > Marine...
GTTGGCGAAAAACGCGCCTATCGCAGCAGTAATTAGCGAAGCTCATAGCAATAGATCCTTCCCGATTTCCTGGTAAATTCCTCTCCAGATTTGGGTTGATTTGTTACAAGAAAACATGGAATGGTTCCCGAACCAGGCTATTTCAACATCCATGTTAAGACTCCCTAACTAACCCCCGGCCTATCCCCGGCCCATGGGTTGGCTGCTTCAAACGCCGCGCAGGCTTGTAGGACTTTGGCTTCTGACCCCTTGGGGCCGATTATGTGTAGGCCTATGGGCATGCCGTCTGACGAGTAGCCGCAGGGGATGCTGGCGGCGGTTTGACCGCTGATGTTTATGGGGTAGGTGAAGGGTAGGAAGCCCCAGAACGGGTCCACGGTCTTGCCGCCGATCACGCCGGGCCGCTGGTCGATGGGGAAGGCAGGCACAGCCATGGTTGGTGTCAGCAGCAGGTCGAAGTTGTCGAAGAACTCCTCCATGCGTCGACCCAATCGGTCAACCTCATAGATGGCGCGCGACATGTCGGCCCCGGTGGTCTGTTGTCCGTGTTCGATGGACATCAGACCAATATCGGACAAGTCGTCTCTGTGTTCCTCCAACAGGTGGCCGTAAGACGTGTAGGCCGCCGTGGAGAAGACGTTCCAGAAAGTCTCAAAAGGGTCTTCCAGCTTTAGCTTGGCGTCATCCATGTTGGCGCCCAATCCGATGAACTTCATCGCGGCCTGCTTGGTGATATCCACCACCTCTGCGTCAACCGCCGCGTAACCTAAGTCGCTGCTCCAGGCTAAACGCATGCCGTTTACTCCAGCTCCTAGGTTAGCGCTGAAGTCGGGAGCGGGCTCTCGGATCGAAGTGATATCACGGGTGTCTGGCCCGGCGATCACCTGTAACAACAGAGCCGAGTCGGCTACTGTCCGGGTGATTGGACCAGACTGGGAGAAGTGATTGGCTGAGGGCCTGCCGTAGCCGCCAAATCGTGGCACCCGGCCCTGAGTGGGTTTGATGCCGAACAACCCGGTGAAACTGGCTGGTATGCGCACCGAGCCGCCGCCGTCGGTGCCCATCGACAGTGTGCACAGTCCAGCGGCCAACGCTGCTGCCGCTCCTCCGCTGGAACCGCCTGGTGTGCGTTCAGTGTTCCAGGGGTTGCGACAGGGCTCGCCAAGTTTGTTCTCGGTAGTGCCTGACTGGCCAAACTCCGGGGTGTTGGTCTTGCCCAGGATGATTGCCCCCGCAGCCTTCACCCGTTCCACGACGATGGAATCCATGTCTGGCACGCGGTCCTTGAAGATGGCCGACCCCATGGTGGTAACCACGCCCTTGGTCGTTTCCAAGTCCTTGATGGAGATCGGCACACCGTGTAGCGGCCCCAATTCTGCCCCTTGCCGTACTGCGGCATCAGCAGCGCGGGCGTCGGCCAAGGCTTGGTCTCGGCAGAGAGTTAGGTACGAGTGCAACTGGGAGTCCAGCTGGTCAATGCGCTGGAAGAAATTTTCGGTGGCCTCCAACGATGAGACCTTTTTGTCACGGATGCTTTGGGCCAGTTCCACAGCCGACATGAAAGCTAATTCAGAGCTCATTCCAGTCCTCCCAGTGCTATAATCGGGCCTGCCTGACGACCGGAGAGAACATATCTCCGGGCCAGTCGCCAAGCGGCGATTTGAAATAATGGCGCAATTATAACGGCGAGGACGCTAACGCACTACTCGTCTTTAGATACAGGAGGAATCGATTTGGGCCTGGTAGGAATAATCGCAAACCCTGCTGCCAGCAAGGACATACGTCGGTTGGTTGCCCAAGGACGGGTGGTGCCTGACTGGGAGAAGGTCAACACGATCAGAAGAGTAATGTTGGGCCTGCAATCTGTTGGCGCTACTCGTATTTTGGGCATGCCGGACAGTTCCAACTTAGTGACCCGTGCAGCTGATGACCCCAACCTGTCCCTAGATTTAGAATTGCTGGATATGCCGGCTTTCTATTCGGAGGGAGACACCGTTAAAGCAGCGGGATTGATGGCCGAGCAAGGCGTTGATTGCCTTGTGACCCTGGGTGGCGACGGCACCAACCGGGCCGCAGTGGTGGGCAGCAAGAACATACCCATGGTGGCTATCTCCACCGGAACCAACAACGTGTTCCCGTCCATGGTGGAGGGAACTTTGGCCGGTCTGGCGTCTGGGATGGTGGCAGAGGGTTGGGTGGATCTGGCCGACGTTGCTGTTTCCAGCAAGATCATGCACGTCTACGTGGACGGTGAACTGCGGGACATTGCCCTGATCGACGTGGCTCTTTCAAAAGAGCGCTTCGTTGCTTCCAAAGCTATTTGGGATATTGAGACGTTGTTCGAAGTATTTCTCACTCGGGCTGAACCAGCTTCCATCGGACTATCTTCCATCGGCGCGCGACTTGAGGCGGTATCTATGGTCGACGAAGGTGGCTTGCAGTTCGGCATCGCCGACCCCGACGATGCGTTCTCCGAAAGCTGCACCGTGTTGGCTCCGATCGCTCCCGGCGTGGTGCCGCGTGTGTCGATATCATCGTGGCAGCGAATGGCCGACGGCGAACGGCTGATTATTGAGAATCGGGACTGCATGGTGGCATTGGATGGCGAACGTGCCTTTTCGGTCAAGAAATCCCAGGTGCTGGAACTTGAAGTCAGACGCACCGGCCCTCCGGTGATCGATGTGGGTCTGGCTCTGCATGTTGCGGCCAGGCAGGGTTTATTCAACCGGACCCCGGGGGATTAAGCCCCGATTTGCTGACCGGCTACGAACTTTTCGTCTGCATCCTAATTGTCATCGCCGCCTCCACCGTCTTGGGCACGGTTGGCTTTGGGTTTGGCTTGGTATCCGCTCCGGTATTGCTGATCTACCTGGAGCCGCAACAGGCGGTGGTGGTCATCAACTGCCTAATCGGTCTGATGCTGGTCATGGTATTGTTGCGCACCTGGCGTCAGTTGGAGCTGCAGGCCAGCATGGGATTGGTGCTTGGCGGAGTAGCTGCCACCCCCGTCGGAGTCCTGGCATTGAACGCAGCCAGCCCCAGCGTGCTGCGGATAACCATTGCCTTTGTGATTATTTTCTTGGGCTTGTTCAGTCTGAAGAATGTGCAACTTCCGTTTTCCGAAAATAAGATTGCTGGCCCGCTCTTTGGGTTCCTGACCTCTCTGGCAGTGACCACCATCGCCATCGGCGGGCCTTTGGGCGCTATCTACGCTATATCCCAAAAGTGGAAGCCAGACACAGTCAGGGCAGCCTTGGCCTTGTTTTTCCTCGCGTCAGATGTCGTCGCCTTTGCCCTTTACTGGGCCACCGGGCTGGTCAACCAAGACACTCTGACCAACATAGGGCTCCTTATACCGGGGTTAATCGTCGGTTTTGGCCTGGCCTCGGTTTTGGTCAACCGGATTAATGACCAGGTGTTTCGGCACGCCGTTATCGCAGTAATCGTGATTGCCGGCAGTGTAATGCTGTTCCGCGAATTCAGCGACGTTTAGGCTGGATATTATCCGAAATTTTTCCTCGTAACTAAGTCCATCTTTATGGCACATCCGTCAAAAAATGGCACTGAACTCTGTGTGACGAGTCAGATTAACTTTGGCTTGCCGGTTGATGGTTGTGACGATATTAGGACCGTGGGCAAGTAGCTAAATGCTATTAACTAGAAGTAAAAGCGGCTCAAATATTGAGACGCAAGGGAAACTCAGTGGAAATAAAAAAGAGAGGCCTGCCGGTTAATCGGCAGGCCTCTCTTTTTGCTTGCGAACTGTTTTGTTGGTTTTAGTTGTTGAGGTCGTGGAAAGCCGTCAGGGCGGCGGTGATTCCGTCGCCAACGGCTGCGCCAAGCTGGCGTGTCGACTCTGACCGGGCGTCGCCACAGGCGTAAACCCCAGGTATCGCGGTTCTCATGTTGATGTCGGTACAAACGTGGCCGCCGGAGTCCAACTCCAGAAATCCCTTGAGGTACTCGGTGTTGGGATGGAAGCCCACGTAGATGAACGCAGCGGCCATGGGGTACTCGTAGACTTCATCGGTCTTCAGGTTCTTGACCAAGGCACGGTCAAGGGTCTGGTCGCCTCTGAACTCCTCAACCACGTGGCTCCAGAGGAATTTCACCTTGTCGTTGGCAAAGGCGCGCTCCTGTATGATCTTGGCAGCCCGGAGCTCGTCCCGGCGGTGGATGAACGTGACGGAATTGACTATGCCGGTCAAATAATGACCTTCGTCCAGGGCAGCGTCACCGCCACCAACAACCACCACGTCTTGGCCGCGGAAGAAGTTGCCGTCACAGACCGCGCAGTAAGAAACTCCGCGTCCGGCCAAGGCATCTTCTCCGGATACTCCTAGTTTGTTGTGGGCCCCGCCGGTGGCAATGATTATTGCCTTGGCGGTAAAATCGCGGTCGTCGGTGTGAATCGTCTTGATCGGCAGTTCAATGCCATCAATTCCAACCACTTCCGTGTATTCGATCTCAGCCCCAAATTTGGTGGTTTGCTGTTCCATCCTTATGGATAATTCCTGGCCCTTTATGCCATCTGGAAAGCCGGGATAGTTTTCAATTTCATCTGTGATTAGCAACTGGCCGCCTGGGCCTAGCTGCTCCAGGATTATTGTTTTCAACATTGCTCTGGTGGTGTAAAGACCGGCGGACAAGCCACCGGCTCCGGCCCCCAGAATCGCGACATCGTAATCTGCTTCCATCTATGCCGTTTTTTCTCCTAAATGTTTGCCTAGAAATTATACTGGGCTAGTTTATCAAATAATTGTCCAGAGCTTTAGCGGGTCACCTGGTGCCTTAGCCAGTCAAGGTGAGTCCACCGGTGGGTTTCAAAGCCTTTTTGAAATAATCTACCGTCATTTGCAGCCCTTCTTCCAAACTGATCTTAGGAGACCAGTCCAATTCCTTGGCCGCTCGCGACCAATCCAACGCTATCTGGTAGACCTCTCCGGTGCGTTGGGGCGCATGTAGCGGGTCCCACTTGTATCCTATGATGCTTCGCAGCATCTCAAAGATTTTGGTTACGTTGGTTGCCTCTGCGGTGGCAATATTAATCGTCATTCCGTCGCCGCGGTCAATGGCTGCGATGTTGGCGTCGACCACGTCAGATACCGATATAAAATCGCGTTGCTGCGTGCCGTCACCAAAAATCTGAGGTTGTTTGCCGTCCAGCATAGCCTGGCAAAAGATGGCGATAACGCCAGCCTCGCCGTGGGGATCTTGCCGCGGACCGTAGACATTGCCGTACCGCAACGACGTGAAATTCAAACGGTATTGGCGGTAATAATATTCCAGGTATTGCTCGGCGATCCACTTGGACATGCCGTACGGGGATACGGGTACCGGCACCGTGTCGTCCATGCAGGGAATCTTGTCCGGGTCTCCGTACAGTGCACCGCCGGTGCAGGAATAGATGACTTTTTCAACGCCAACCCGGCGAGAGGCTTCGAGGACCCGCATTGTGCCGATCACGTTGGCATTGGTGTCATCGATAGGATTTTTGGTCGACTTGGTGACACTGGTTTGGGCGGCCATGTGGAACACCAGGTCTGGCTGCTCCCGCTGGATAATCTCGCCCATGGTCTTCTGGGTGATATCGGTGTGGTGAAAGACCGCACCGGCGTTAAGATTCTTAATCTTGCCGGAACTCAAATCGTCCATCACGACGACTTTATATTCCAGTTCCAGTAATCGGTCGACCATGTGGGAGCCAATGAAACCGGCTCCGCCAGTCACCAGGGCTTTTATCCCGTCTGTCATCCGTACCTCTCGAGGTTGCACAACAGGGTTCGGCGGTTGCGAAAATCAGAAAGAAAATAAATCGGAATCTGTGGAATAACCCTGCTGCATTAGTATCATAAACCCAAGAGGATGGCAGTTCAACGCCGCAATGTGCAGATGGGCGGTCGCCAGCTACGAGACCGGAACCAATTCCGATTAGCACGTCACCAGATGGAGCGAGACTCCAATCTGTGTTAAAGTTTTTGCGCCTACCACAGGCACACATTACGAGAATACGAAACACACCAACTTGAGGAGGTCGGCACATGGCCGAACAGATAGGATTTATTGGATTGGGAATCATGGGGAAGCCCATGGCCCGTAACCTGCTCAAGGCGGGATACTCCTTGACTGTCTATGACATTGTGGGGAGCAACCAAGAAGAGATAGTAACCGACGGCGCCACAGGCGTTTCCTCCAGCAAAGAAGTGGCCGCAGCCAGTGACATAATCATCACCATGCTGCCTGACTCAGCAGACTCTGAAAAAGTCATTCTGGGTTTTGACGGAGTGTTGGCCGGAGCCAAGTCTGGCTCGGTGATTATTGATATGAGTTCCATTGCCCCTCTGGTTTCCCAGCGTATCGCCGCCGCTTGCGCCGAGAAGGGTGTGGATATGCTGGACGCGCCGGTCAGCGGTGGCGAACCTGGAGCTGTTGCAGGTACGTTGGCGGTCATGGTTGGCGGAAAGCAGGAAGTTTTTGATAAGAACTTGGATCTGATGAACGTCATGGGCGGCAATGTGGTACTCACCGGAGACATTGGCGCTGGTGGAGTGACCAAGCTGGCGAACCAGATTATCGTGGCCGCCAATATTGAGGCGCTGAGCGAGGCCATGGTGTTGTCCCAGAAGGCCGGAGTGGACCCGGAGCGGGTCTTCAATGCCATCAGGGGCGGTCTTGCCGGTTCTGCAGTGATGGAGGCGAAAGCCCCTATGATGCTGAATCGAAACTTCCAGGCCGGCTTTCGAATTCGCCTGCACCAGAAAGACCTCAGGAATGTCTTGCAGACCGCTCAGGAGCTGAATATTCCCCTGCCGGTGACAGCTTTGGTACAGCAAATATTGGGTGCTCTGATCAATGACGGCGAGTCTGAATCAGACCACTCGGCCATCGTGAAGTTTGTTGAAGACTTGGCCAAGGTAGAAGTAAAAGCCGGCGGTTAATTGGGAAGGCCTGGCCATGATAGAGGTTAAGTCTGGCGGTTAATCTTCTAGAGCTTTAAACCGGGCGTCCCGCCAGTTCAGGGCCGCTCGGAGTCCGTCTGCCTTGCTGATGGCGTTGAATTCTTTTTGTTCGGGGCTGGTGCTTGATGGTGTAACAAACCCATCGCTTACTTGAACTCTGCCATCCGGTCGTCGTTCAATGCGTTGAGCTACTCCGGGCGATTGAGGGTCAAGTAAGCAATCTGGCCTCTTCGCTTAAGGACAAGACGGGTCTCTTTTTTCGAGGCGTTGGGCATCAGGTTTTAGTGGTTAGGGTCAGGGTGCGTCTAGTATAGGGTGTTCTAAGGGCACGCTCAAGATTCAGATACGGCCTAACGGGCCTGGTACGCTGGGTTATCGCAAATAAAAACTATCAGACCTGCATTAAGGGTTTTTAGTGATGTCTATCCCCTGAATCACGATTGGCGACGTGGGTTTGTTACCCGCGCTGGTCTGGACTAATGAAATAGCGTCTGCCACGTCCTGTCCATTTGTTACCTGGCCAAAGATTGTGTGGGCGCCGTTCAGGTGCGGAGTCGGCACGGTGGTCACAAAGAACTGGCTGCCGTTGGTGCCTGGACCCGAGTTGGCCATGGCCAATCTGCCTGGCTGGTCAAAGGTTAGGTTTTGCACGAACTCATCTTGGAACCTATAGCCGGGGCCGGCGGTTCCGGTCCCTGTGGGGTCGCCACTCTGAATCATGAAAGATGGTATGACCCGGTGAAAGACCACGCCGTCATAAAATCCGTCATTAGCCAAGAATATGAAGTTATTCACTGCTATTGGGGCCTGGCCAGGGAACAGTTCAATTTCAATGTTGCCCTGGTTGGTTTTGATCAGAGTAACGTATCTGGCAGTTGGGTCGATCGTCACCGGCGGCACTATTGAATATTGGGCGATGCGGAGGCCGTTGTAATCAACAAATTGTTTAACGGGGCCGCTTCCCGACGCAGTGCCGGGATCAGATGCCAAAGCGGTGGCAGAAACAGATTCCGGGTTGAGAGCAGTTGTGGCTTGCGGTTCTGGAGTCTCCAGAACACAGGCAACTAGTGTGATTGAGACGGCAAAAAATAGCAGGAGAAATTTTATTTTCATAATCGAAAGGATACCATAGCCAGGCGTGTTAATTGAATCCCGTAAGGCGCTATTCAGGCAAAATTCACCCAGAGTTTTACTTGTATGTTCTGACCGAATAGACAAGCTTATTACCTGCTTCACCAGTCAACCAACAGGCTGATTAAGACTGGCTAATCAGCCTGCGCGACTCTGTTATCTGGAGGGCATGAGTTTCCATGTGCTTGGCCAGAAATTCGATAACACCTTGCACAGTCATGGGGTTGTTCTCACCGCGGTGTCCCAATTTCGGTAAGTCACTGGCGGCAATCTCCCCGACTGTTACTACGGCCGATTCATTGGCCTTTGCCAATGACTTCACCAGTTCATCCAAAGAATCGTCCGCGTGGTCAACTACTGCTGCGGTGCGCCGGTCGTTCTCAACGTCACTGCGGGTGATATTTGGGTCGTCTCCCTTGGTTATTAAGACCGCCTTCTCCATCCAGAAATACTCAATCTCTGCGATGTGGGCCAGCAACTGCGCAACCGTCCATTCATCTGGAGCGGGTATCTGACGTATCTCTGCTTCTTGGACGCCTTCTATGGAGCCCATCACCGTCTGATGTGCTGCTTGGAGTAACTGTTGCAATGCGAGTGTTTGGCCTTGGATAGTTGTCATAATTTAGTTGCAACTTGGAATAATAAAATGTTGGACACATGTATTTGGTTGGTCAGACGAATCATATCAGATGGGCAGCGCCGATAGAAAGATTGACTTAACTTTGCTCTAGTAATGTACGTTTTCGTCTTCGTCCCACAGGTCGGGGTCTTCCCACGGTTGCAGACCTTCTTCCGGGTCGCCCGCCGGTCGGAGTTTGTTAGCCACGAATTGGATTGAAACCAGAGCCAAGACCAGCAGTACCAACCCGCCCAACAGCCAGCTATTGAAGAACAATATGGCATTTGGTCGTTCGGTCTGTTGGTTAAAACCGCCGGGGGCTGAAGGCGCTGGAGCCCGAGCACCGCTGGACTCCCCTGCCCAACGGGCATCTAGGCCATCAATATCAAATCCGTAGACCTCAATTAATGCGGCATCCATGGTGCTGCCATTGGCAAGTCGGCCAAGTAAGCGTTGGAAACTGGTCTCACCAAAATCATTGATCATGAAGGCAACCACGCTCAGAGACTTTTGGTAGAAAGAGCCAATGCTGTGGGGTGTGCCAGTTACTGTGTTCATCGCCCGGAGCGGGTTGGTCCTTGAGTCTAGACTCCCGCCGCTGAAGACTTTTGCGGACGGATTCATAAAGCTGGCGAATCCTTCATCCAACCAGGAAGGAATATGTTGTGCGTTATTCCCCATCGCCTGGCTCAGCAACAAGTGAGTGGTCTCGTGGACAATCATCCCCCGGTCCATTCCCAAACCCAAGAATAAACTGCGGTTGGGAAAGGCAAATCCCTGGAATATCTGTTGCTCGGTAGTGGTGCGGCTCTGCTGCGGAAACGCGTCCAGAGTGTGTGACCGTCTGGCATAGATCACACCCTTGATCTCGTTGGTCTCGTCAAGTTTCAGCAGCCGTTGGAGACGTTCCAGGTCAGCTTCTAGGCTTTTGGCCACGGCCCTAACCCTGGATTCAGGTTGGTCATAGTACTGGAGGGTCAGAGGGCCGATCTTGACCTTTTCCCAGTCAAATCGAGTGTCGGTGTATTCTACAATAGTGGCGTCGGTGCGCAGGACATTGCCCTGGGCGTCCGTGATTTCGTAGTAGTATTCCACTTCCGTGCCGGGCGGCAGATAGGTTGAAATTTCTCCCGTGAGATTCAGGCTGGCGTTGATCCGGTTGGAAGGCAAAAAACTTGGGTAGGCGTAGGCCCAGACCCGGCTGCCAACAGTACGGTAAAAGAGCCGGACTTCGACAATGTTGTCATCCCCTCGGACCGTTACAGACAAGTCTACGTTGCCGGGGAAATCAACCTCTTCACCTGTTTCTATAACTTCAATGCTGCCTCCGGCGGCAGACAAGCCAGCGGCTGGTGAGAAGACAGCAAGGAATAAGGCCAGCAATACCACAGGCATGGGCAGCAGAATGGCTCGTCGGCTGGATATATTCGTGTTTGAAGCGGCAGATACAGAAATGATGATGAAGTCTACCAGTTGCATCTGGCTGGATCAGATACCACTTACCAGAGGTTAATTTAGTCATCAATCAGGATGGTTCAATGAAGTATACGTCCATTTACCACTAATGGCTCTGCCAACTTGGCTAGTTGGTGGGCTGTTCCATGTCCAGTAATGACTGCTTGCGGTCCAGTCCCCAGCTGTAGCCGCCGAGCCCGCCGTCTTTGCGCAGCACCCGATGGCAGGGCACAACCAAGGCTACAGGGTTGGCCCCGCAGGCTGTTCCTACTGCACGGGAGGCGTTGCCTTTGCCCATGTTTTCAGCCACCTGTTGGTAGGTGCGAGTCTCTCCGTAGGGGATCTGCCGCAACGCCTGCCATACCTGCTGCTGGAACGCTGTGGCTTGAATGTCCAATGGCAGGTCGAGACCGGTATTCTCGCCGTCCAAATAAGATAGTATTTCAGCGGTCCATATGGCCAGGTGACCTCCGTCTTGTTGGTGGGTGGCCGAGGGAAATTCAGACTGCAGATTCTCTTTTAGCGCCTCATCTGAGTTGCCCAGTTTCACAGAGCAGACGCCTTTGTCCGTGGCGGCCACGAGCAGCCGGCCCATTGGGCATGCCACCAGGGTGTGATAGATGTTCATTCTCTGTCCTCACTTGCTGTAGGCACCGGTCTAGCAGTTGGAGTCGGCGTTGCGGCCGGCGTCCTTGTGGGTGTTGGGCTGGGCACGGGTCTGGGAGTCGCGGTTGCTTGCGGAACACGCGTGGGCGTGGCTGTTGCGACCGGGGCCGTAGTTGAGGTTGGAATCCTGGTTGGCCCTGGCGCATTGGTCGGGTTGGTCGGACTTGCAGTTGCTATGGGTGCCAAAGTTGGTTTGGCAACCCGGTTAGGCCGGATGTAGCCACAGCAGTGGGAACGGGCCCTGGAGTGATGGTGGGAGTCGGCTGACCTTGAGTACCAT
>Ga0209035_10001075_pt1 | contig 11084 bp, 10 predicted proteins | sample MarorgKNORR_S2LV_6_FD_188220 | JGI IMG/M metagenome (GOLD analysis project Ga0209035, IMG submission 188220) | Marine microbial communities from the Southern Atlantic Ocean, analyzing organic carbon cycling - AAIW_A/KNORR_S2/LV (SPAdes) (version 2) | ecosystem: Environmental > Aquatic > Marine...
TCGCAGGATGCCCTCTTCTTTGGCTCCAAGCCTGAATATTGCCTGCCGCGAGGCATTATTTAGGTAGTCAGTCAGCAACTCCACCCGGTCCAATTCAAGGCTCTCAAAAGGGCGAGTGAGCATTAATAACTTCGCTTCTGTGTTCACCGGTGAGCGCTGCCAGGTCTTGCACAAAAACGTGAACCCAATCGCGACTCGCCCATTCGCCAAATTGGCACTCATGAATCGCGTTGAGCCTGCAATCTGATTTCCAGAGTCTTTATCAATTGTGGCAAAGGTCAATCCTTCTCACCTTTCATGGGATGCTTTTGCGTTGGCAAAAATTGATCGATAGCGTCTGGATGAGGGACGAGAGTCACAAAGATGTTCTACAGTTCACCGCCGGATATGGCCTTGCATAGCCCATCCTTGTGGCTTTCTTCTAGATGCTCCAGTCGAACCTGATTCCCTTCCAATACCACTGGTTCAAAACTCATCGGACACCTCCAAAGGTCGGTCGACTTGGGCAACCGGAAATCGTAACGATGAGCAATCGTATTATTGCTCTAGAATCCCGTCAATTCTCCGTTAATCTCCAAATGAATGGTGCATGCTTCTAATCATTGGACAGACTCCGGGATGGGGATTAATATCTTTGTTGGCTCGCTTCGGCGACGCATCCTTTTCTTATCCAATAAGGCGGTCTCCCCACCTCTCCATGCATCTCGTCCGCACCGCATCAGCTCGTTAATTTGAACCTAGTCTCAAGTCTTGGCCAAGCAACAAAGCCACTCTCCATACTCAGACAACGCAACTTTGGTCTCGTGTGGTCGTCCATGGCCCTATCCCAGATGGGGCAACAGATGGAGACAGTGGTCGTTGTCTGGTACGTGTTGAACCTCACCGACTCGCCATTGCTGGTTGGGTTAACCGCAACCGCCCGCATGGGATTCAACTTCCTAGCGCTGTTTGCCGGTGCCACCGCTGACATGGTTCCGCGTCGGACGCTATTGATGATTGCCCAGACGGCCATGGCCGCACTGGCAATCTTAATGCTGGTTCTGATTGTCACGGACTTGATCGAAGTCTGGCACATATTTGTCATTACTTTGGCTGCCGGACTGGCCCGCATCTTCCAGCGCCCAACAGCCCAGTCCTTGGGCGTGGATAGTCTCGACCAAAGTCGAATTCCAAACGGCGTTGCCCTCTTGAACGCGGCAACCAACTTCGCTTTAGTGGTTGGCCCAGTGGTGGGTGGAGTCTTGTTTGACCTATTTGGGCCCGAGGGGGCTTATGCGATGGTCGCGTTGTTGAACGTTTTCAGCGGCGTTGCTGCGTTCTTTATTGGCGCCACGCGAGTTAGCGTGTCCAACAACGGCGAATCGGTTTTCGCGGTTGTTGCCCAAGGTGCAAGGTACGTCAGGGGCGAGCAATTGCTCTGGTCTGTGCTCCTAGTGGCGGTCATATTCAACATCACCGGGTTTTCGTTCCACGTAACGTTGGTACCCATCTTTGCCAAAGAAGTGTTGGACGTTAACTCAGTGCGTTTAGGAATAATGATTTCGTCCTTTGGGATCGGCGGGCTAATCGGCTCACTGTTCTGGGCGTCGATCCCCAACCTGCGTCATATTGGACTGTTGTGCATCTTGGCGGTGATGGGCTGGCACGCGACCATGATCGTTTTCGCTGTCTCAACCAATTTCTACCTATCTGTGGCGATACTAGTAGTTACGGGGATGATGTTCTCATCAAGCCTGGTAATGGTGCTTACAGTTCTAATGAAGACAGCTCCGCCAGAGTTCCGAGGCCGAATCATGGGCCTGCGAACTCTAGCGATCTATGCTCACGCTTTTGGCAGCGTGGCGTTTGGGGCGGTTGCCGGGATGCTTGGCGCTTCGACCACTGTAGTAATTTGCGGGATGGGCGGCATTGGGATGATGGTTGTCCTGGCTTTGATTGCACCGAAGTTACGACGATTTTAAGAATCGGTGGCAAGAACAGCACAGCTTAATTGGACAGGCACGGGTTCGCGCAGTAGTATTTCTGAGACTCACACAGGCGACGCAACTTCCTATCCCATAAGGCGGCCTCGACATAGCATGCAACGCCCTTTCTTCGAATCAACCCGATAAATTGAATCTGGTTACAAACATAGGCCGCGCGGCCGCACCAATCTCAATCCTCAGACAACGCAACTTTGGCCTCATCTGGTCTGCGATGACAGTATCTCAGATGGGATCCCAGATGGAGACGGTGGTGGTGGTGTGGTACGTGCTGAACCTCACCGACTCGCCGCTCCTTGTTGGTTTGACTGCAACAGCTCGGTTGGGGTTCAATTTCCTGGCCCTCTTTGCCGGGGCCACCGCTGATATAGTGCCTCGCCGCACGCTAATGATTATCGTACAGGCGGTCTTGGCATCGTTGGCGGCGCTGATGCTGGTTCTGATTGCCACTGACTTGATCGAAGTCTGGCATATTTTCGTTATCACGCTGCTTGCTGGACTGGCGCGTATCTTCCAAATGCCCACCGCCCAATCCCTGGCCGTGGATAGCGTAGTTCCGGAACGCATACCGAACGCAGTGGCATTAATCAGCGCTGCAATGAACTTGGGATTGATTATCGGGCCGATACTCGGTGGACTGTTGTTTGACGTGTTTGGCCCGGGGGGCGCCTATGTGATGGTGGCGTCTGTCTATGTCCTCAGTGGATCGTTGACGTTCTTAATTGGCGCGACACGTGTCACGATTGCCAACAAAGGAGAGTCGGTTTTCTCCTTGGTGGCCGAAGGATTGCGCTACGTCAAGGGCAACCAACTGCTATGGTCGGCACTTTTCGTGGCTGTTATCTTCAACATTACCGGGTTTTCGTTCCATACCACCCTCGTCCCTATCTTCGCCAAAGACGCGTTAGGCCAAGATTCATTTGGATTGGGGATACTGATTTCAACTTTTGGTATTGGCGGGCTGGTGGGTTCCATGTTCTGGGCGGCGATACCAAAAGTGAAACACACCGGAATTTTTTGCTTCTTAGCCGTGATCGGCTGGCATTCCACCATGATTGTCTTCGCAGCGTCCACGAATTTCTACCTGTCGGTCGGAATTTTGGCGGTCACCGGAATGATGTTCTCATCAAGCTTGGTACTGGTGCTCACAGTTTTAATGAAGACTGGTCTGCCGGAGTTTCGTGGTCGGCTCATGGGTTTGCGAACACTGGCCATTTACGCTCACGCTTTTGGCAGCCTGGGTGCGGGAGCGATTGCCGGTGTGTGGGGGGCGCCGTCTGCGGCAGTGCTCTCCGGTATATTTGGCATCAGTATGATGCTCGGCCTGGCTTTACTGGCGCCCAAGCTGCGCCGGTTCTAAATTTTAGGCATTAGACTTGGGCCCAGCGAGGAACCCAATCCACCCCATCCCTCATTATCACCGCGGTTTGGCGGGCCTTTGGCTCGTATTTCTCCAGAATGTTCCAGAACCGGTTCGAGTGGTCCAGTCGCAGACAATGACATAACTCGTGGACGAGCACGTACCTGGCCAGGTGCGGTTGGACGAATAGCAGGTTGCGGTTCAGGCTGATGGATTTCTCCCCGGAGCAACTACCCCACTTGGTCAATTGACGGCGTACGGAAACCCGATTGAAGGGCAACGACAGTTCTTCGCTGAGTCGGCCCAGCCACGGGACCAACATCGCCTTGGCTTTTTTTTGCAGCCACTGGTTTAGCACCTCAGCAATTTCCACCGGGTCATCCACCGAACTCGTGATCAACAAGACGTTGGGGTCTTGTTCGATTAATTTTGCCTTGTCGCCAGTAGAACCGGCATATTCAACACGCCAAAACTCGCCCAGGAGATCAAATTGGACGGAGTCTGGTCGTGTGAGTTCGTCTTCAGGTTGGATTCGGCTTAGGCTTTTTTCAATCCAGTCTGCCTTAGATCGGAGAATCTCCGGAATCTTAGACTTTTTGAACCCAACTGGAATCACCACCTCCAAGCCAGTATAGGCCGACACCTTGATGGTCACCCGTCTGGCCCGTTTGCTCACCCGCACACTGTGCTTGGGAATGACCCACTTCTGGCTCATGATTCGTCTTCCAAGAAATCTCGTATGAACCATCCAACCTGAGCGTAGTGAAGGGTCTCGTTGACGCTGGGAATTGTGGTTCTGCCAGCAACGAGGCTCTTCAGCTGCTGCCTCAGAATGACATGGATGTGAGTGTGGCAAGGAATTAAAAAATGGCCAACCGAATAACGATTGGCCATTTTTGATGGCATTTTTGAGCGCCACGTTAAGAGGGACAAATCCTAGTAGTGGCGCAACTCAACTACGTTGTCGTCCGGATCATAGATATAGAGCGAGATACCGTCGCCGTGGGAGCCCCAGCGTTTTCCAGGACCTGCCTGGATGCCCACGCCCATAGCGATGAACTTATTCTTGAGTTCTTCCATGTCTGTAGGTTCAATCACCATGCAGAAATGATCTAGGTTCTTCACGCCGTCCCGGTCAAGTGGTTCTTGGTCGGAACCAAAGAAGTCGATAATGGTGTCGGCGTTGATGCGTGCCGAAGGAAAGCGAATCTCCCCCGCCTTCCATTTGTCCACACGCTCGGCCTTGAGTCCCAGAACCTCAGTGTAAAACTTGAGGGATACCTCTACGTCCTTGTTGCGCAGAACAATGTGGTCCATCTCGGTAATCTTGACCAACGCCTGGGATTGTTCCGAGGTCTTGATATCAGTTTCAGTAGCCATGGTTCCCTCCTGCTTCACATTGGAGTCTGGAAAGTGTGCGACCAGTATACATCCTCCGGTAATGTAAGGACACCGCAATTTAGTCGCGAGTCTGAGTGATCACTACGATTGGAAATACCCGAGTGGTGCGTGATTGGTAGCGCTCATAACCGGCATAGATTTCGACGAACCTATGTAACAGTTCATCACGCTCTGCCGACTTAGCGATTCTGGCAATGCCTTGCCACTGGTTTTTGCCAATCTGGACTGTGACATTTGGGTTGTCTCGGACGTTTAACAGCCAGTTGGGGGCCTTGGGGTTTCCGCCGAACGACGCAATCACCGCAGGGTTGCCATTGTGGGTCACGTATAACAAGGCCACGGTCTTAATCCGGTGGGAGCTACGACCGGTGGTGCCCAATAGCAGAAAATCGGCGTTGCCCCGGTGTGAGACAAATCGGCCACCGAGCAATGCGTACAAGAACCGGTGCAACCGACTGAGAATGGCAGCCATTCTATAGCGACGTTTCATGTTTAGACTTGGCAGTCTATCACGCCGCTAGCCGCCATTCAGAGCGGAAGTCACCTGCTAAGAAGTGTAATTTTCGGTTATAGTTATAAGAGCAGGTTCGTGTATGTCCACGGACCATTTTGTTATGCTGTAATTAGACCACAACCTGGAGCAACACTCATTCCATGCCTCTGGTTTCCACTACAAATCTGGCCGTGCACTACGGCGTCGAAATTATCTTTTCTGGCATTGATTTAGACATCAATGAACGGGCCCGAATCGGCATCGTCGGCCCCAATGGCGGAGGCAAGACCTCTCTTCTGCGAGTGCTCGTGGGAGAACAGGACGCTACTCAAGGAAGAGTTGCTCGTAATAACGGCATCCGAGTCGGCTACGTTCCCCAACACCCCCAGATGGAAATTGACGGCACCCTCAGAGAAGAAATTCTCTGTGTCTTTGAAGAAGTCCGGGCGTTGGAGAAAGAACTGGACCAAGCTTCCGCGCAGGCAGGGGCAGCGTCCAGCGATTCTGCAGAGGCTGGCCGTCACTACGCCGACCTGCTAGATAAGTACGAAGCCCTGGGCGGATATACCTACGAGCGGTCGGTCGAACGCATGGTCGAGGGGTTGGGACTGAGGCCAGAAACCCTGGACTCACCAGCATCATCAGCCAGTGGCGGTGAGCGCACCCGCTCTGCGTTAGCCAAGGCCCTTCTGGGCAACCCTGACCTGCTGGTATTGGATGAACCAACAAACTACTTAGACTTGAAGGGCGTCACCTGGCTGGAGCGCTATCTGACCCACTTTGCTCCTGCTGTTTTGGTGGTCTCCCATGACCGATATTTCCTGGATGAGATGGCCACCCAGATTTGGGAGATTGACCACGGGCGAATGAACACTTTCCCGGGTAATTTCTCCAAATACCGAGTCCTCAAAACCGAGCGTGACCTGCGCCAGATGAAGGAATACGAGGCGCAACAGGAATTCATCGCCAAAGAACAGGCGTTTATCGACAAGTACCGCGCTGGGCAGAGATCACGCGAGGCCAAAGGCCGTGAAACTCGCCTGGCCAGGCTGGAACGCATTGCCAGGCCAGACCGAGAACACTCTATTTCTCTGTCATCCGCCAGCGCCACTCGCACCGGACAAGTGGTTTTGAGCACCAAGGGACTGCGAGTTGGTTACACTGATGACGGCGTGCCCACAGAGTTGCTCAACGTACCGGATTTGCAGTTATCACGTGGCTCTCGCATTGGGTTGATTGGTGATAACGGCACCGGAAAATCAACCTTTATCAAGACGGTCCTGGGAGAAATTCCGCCACTGGAAGGTTTTGTGGCCCTCGGCCAGAGCGTCAAAGTCGGTTATTACAGCCAGGGATTGGACGACCTGGATGAAGAACAGACTGTTTTGGAATCGTTCCTCCAGATTAAGAACATGCCCTTTGAGGACGCACGCTCCTACCTGGCACGGTTCTTGTTCCAGGGCGAGGACGTTTTTCGGCCGGTTCGCTCCTGCAGTGGTGGGGAGAAGAGTCGTTTGGCTTTGGCCCGGCTGCTAATCACCGAACCCAACCTGCTGGTGTTAGACGAGCCGACCACCCACTTCGATATACCAAGCAGAGAGGCCCTAGAGCAGGTGCTCATGACCTACCCAGGTACGATACTGATGGTGTCTCATGACCGACACCTTGTAGCTCTCTTGGCCGAGACCCTGTTGGTCACCGGAGACGGCAAGCTAAATGTATTCAACGGCACGTTTACCGAGTGGGTAGCAGAGCAACAGGAATCGGAAACTGCTGCTGTCACAGCCCGTGAAGAAGATACGGTTAAGCCAGTGGCCCGCCCCAAACCCGTCGCCGCATCAGGCCAAAAGCGCCGGAACCCAGCGGCTCCAGTGATTGACATGGAAAAAATAATCACGGACTTGGAAGAGAAGCTCAAAGATATTGAGACCCAACTTCAAGAAGCAACGATTGGCCAGCAATTTGAAGCCATGACTCGCCTGGGAGAAGAACACATCCAGACTCAAGCAGAGCTGGAGAAAAGACTAGAGGAATGGGACACATAACGCCCTTAATTTTTCAAGAACAATACCCCTGGGAACACTCGGGTTGATTCAAAAGAGCCCCAATTATTATAATTGGGGCTCTTTTATTAGTATCCATCATTGGTTGGTGGCGGCTACTAACGAGGCGGCGCTGGGTAATTGCGCAGTTCAGCGACACGTTTGTACTGGTCAGGCCAGTCAGCGGCGCCGTCCAGTTCAATCTGTGCCTGAATTGGCCAGTACGGGTTCCGCAGGAGTTCTCTAGCCAGCAGAATCACGTCAGCCTCGCCGTCTTCTAAGATCTTCTCCGCTTGGGCTGCTTCGGTTATCAAGCCAACAGCGCCGGTGGTCACCTCGGCCTCGCTTCGAATGCGGGCAGAGAACTGCACTTGGTAGCCAGGGAACGGGGTCAAAGTCTGGGTGGATGAGTTGCCACCGGAAGAACAGTCAATCAGGTCTACTCCGTCTTCCTTGAGCATGCGGCTGAAATCCACACATTCGTCAACGTCCCAGCCGTTTTCCATGTACTCCGTGGCAGAAACTCGGACGAAGAGGGGCATGGAGTCGGGGATCGCCTTGCGGACTGCCCGGGTTACCTCCAAGGGAAAGCGGACACGGTTCTCCAGAGAACCACCGTATTGGTCGGTGCGCTCATTGGAGAGCGGTGAAAGGAACTCACAGGCAAGGTAGCCGTGGGCCATGTGCAGTTCAATCACTTTCATGCCAGCGTTGACGGCCAATCGGGCAGAATTGGCAAAATCATCGATTACCTGGCCAATGTCTTCCAGAGTCATCTCCCGGGGTGCGTCCCAGTCTTCCTGGAAAGCGATGGGGCTTGGCGCGATATTGTCCCAGCCACCGTTGGACGAGTTTAGCTGATGACCGCCTTCCCAAGGTTTGGTATGGCCAGCCTTACGACCAGCGTGGGCCAGTTGAATGGCCGGAACTGACCCGTTGGAGACGATGGCGTCCACTACAGGGCCCATTGCTTCAACGTGGGAATCATTCCAAAGCCCCAAGTCCTGGGGTGAGATGCGACCGTCCGGGCGAACTGCGGAAGCCTCCAGCATGACCAGACCGGCCCCGCCAACTGCGCGGGTGCCATAGTGGACAGTGTGCCATCCGCTGCAGCGTCCATCTTCAGTCGCGGATGAGTACTGGCACATTGGCGCGACAAAAACACGGTTGCGAATCTCTTCGCCCCGAATTGTGATTGGTGAGAATAGTTTGCTCATGAATCTCCTAGCCTAATTTAAAGCCTGAAAATAAATACCGGGCCGGGTTCAACCGCCTCGGCGTGGTTGGGGTTGGGCACCTTGGACTATCCATAAAAAAACCTCAGCAACTGCTGAGGAATTCATTGAGACCGTAAGTTTGTCAGAGCAACTAAACAAACCTCCGGAATTGGTTTGCAAATGAGAAGGGCAAAAAAATAAGCCCCCTATTTCTTGGGAACTTGCCAAACATCATAGCGCAAATCACTTGGCATTGTCAAGTGATTGTGCGTAAACTCGACTAATACATCAATAAACGAGCGCATTACTCAGCGGCTGAGTCTCCAGTTTCATTGATGGCATGTTGGTACTCGGCTGCGGTGTTCAGGTCTCGAAACGACTTCAGGCCATCAGCATGGGTCCGGAAATAATCCTTGCCCAACTTGATTACACGACACCTCAGGACCAGGGTGTAAACGGAGGTATCACCCTGGCTGAGCAACTCCTCCGCGATGGGCGGCAGCTTTTGTTTGTTATAGAAAGCGTGAAGGATTTGAAGGTGGCCATTAATCTCAGGAATGAGCGCGTCACAGTCCCCTAGATTTGCGGCCATATCCTGGATCAATGCGGCGCTGAGGTATGGAATATCGCAAGCGGCAACGCGACATCTTTGGCGGTCAGATTCCGCACCACACCAATCAACCGTCCCTGCAACGGGTGTTCATCCTGCAGGATTTACACACCTACGTCGAGCAGTGAGTTTGGTCCCTAGTGACCATGAATACTCGTCTGAAAACTAGTTTCAACGTAGGCACCGCTGCACCAATTAAGAATATGTCACCAAACGGCAGGTTGGCCTTGGGCGCGCCCATTCGCCGACTTTACCCCCGGCGAGGACGATGGCATCAAACTGGATAGTTTTGGCTGGTTACCTGAACTCATCAGAAATCTGAGCCCAGAAGAACTGGTAATCCGGTTTTGGCCGATTCGTAGGCCTTCAGAACCATAGCCAAATCCAGACGACCCTCCTCTCCAGTCATGGTCGGTTCGGTCTTCTCCCGTATGCTGCGCATAAATTCCGACACCATAGGGTCGATCCCGCGCATGTGGTCATCCAACTGGCGTACTTCCTGGGAATGACCATAGTCAACCTTCAACCAAGGTCTGCCCATCTCAAAATTGATACGGCCTAGTGTGCCTGAGACACTTACGGTAGGCCGTTCGTAGACTTGGCCAATACTCCAGGTGTGGTTGATGATGCCCACGACCCCACTTTGCGAGCGGGTGGTTACCACGATGCCGTCCTCCGCATCCAGTCCGGGTTGACCCGGTGGTACCTGGGAGGCGTACAGCTGAGTTGGACGCCCGGCTAAATAAGACAACACGCTCACCTTGTGGATGCCTCCATCGATGAACGTCCCTCCCCCGTTGCGCGACTTGTCGTTACGCCACGAGTTTGGTTTAAAGGGAAATTCTTCATGTAGCTGGATGAGCCGAACTTTGCCCAGCGCTCCCGAATCGATAATCCGTTTTGCTTCTTGAACCGCGCTTAGAAACCGACAATTCTCAGCAACCATCAAGGTGACTCTGGCTTTTTTGGCGACCGAAATTATTTGACCTGCTTCTTCTATTGTCCGAGCTATGGGCTTTTCCAGCAGTATGTGTTTGTTTGCGGCAGCGGCGAGCCTAGCGTGTTCCAGATGTAGGTCATGGGGGGTGCAGATATAGACTGCGTCTATCCTAGGATCGGCGACCGCGTCTTCATAGGATCCGAAAACTCCAGCGCCGCCAAATTCTTTTGAGTAAGCTGCAGATCGACTGAGGTCTCTGCTGGCAAAATACAGGTCCATCTCATCCCGGGAAGTCGAGAGCGATTCCGAGAACGAATGGGCGAACGACCCACAACCCAAAACGCAAAGCCCTAGTTTCAACTGAGTCTCCGCACTGAAAAGAATAATCCGAAACCGTGGCGTTTTAGCAATCAATCACAGACTTCAGATTATATCGTCTTAGCGATTGTTCAAGATCGACTACTGCAGACGTGGATAATCTACGTCCGGTTTCTGGAAACGAAACTCATAGTGTGTTTGAACGTGTGTTTGAACTCTGATTTTCCTGTCTTTTAGAGAATCCCTTTGCTCAGTTTGTACCGGTAGCAGTTATTGATTGGACCGGCCATTCCAAGAGCGACCAAGCTTACCGCCATGTCCAATTGCCATTGAGCAGTAACCGATGCCAATTAAGGTTTTATGTTGGCATAGACGAATAATATATACTGCTGCTCGGGCATTTACCCCTTCCAAAACCTGAAGAATGATAATTGGAGGCCCCATGGAAGAACGAGGGACAAGATTAGAGGGCAAGGTTGCCATAGTGACCGGCGCCGGTGCCACCGGTGACGGCGAATTTGTCGGTATCGGCCAGGCTATTTCTTTGCTGTTCACCCGCCAAGGGGCCAAAGTCATATTGGTTGACCGGGACGAAAAGAATGCGCAGATAACATTGTCTCAGATAGAAAAAGAAGGAGGTGACGCCTCGGTTTTTGTTGGTGACGTCACCGATATAGAGTCCTGCCAGGCTATGACCGAAGCTGCCGCTAAGACCTATGGC
>Ga0209035_10001077_pt1 | contig 11076 bp, 10 predicted proteins | sample MarorgKNORR_S2LV_6_FD_188220 | JGI IMG/M metagenome (GOLD analysis project Ga0209035, IMG submission 188220) | Marine microbial communities from the Southern Atlantic Ocean, analyzing organic carbon cycling - AAIW_A/KNORR_S2/LV (SPAdes) (version 2) | ecosystem: Environmental > Aquatic > Marine...
TTCCGCATCTGCCCAATCCAGATGATATGTTACTGGTCGAGGATGCTGGATTATTTATCGATGCATTGAATGGATTTCCTGGTGTTTATTCGGCTTATGCACTCGAAACGTTGGAAATTCATGGAATTCTAAAATTGATGGAACATCTGCGAAGTGAAAATCCAATACAAGATGGTAATTTGCGAAGTGCAGAGTTTAGGGCTGTTGCAGTTCTCTATCATAACGGTCAAACTACTGTTGCAGAAGGGGTCTGTCCGGGCCGGATTTCCCATCATTCGGTTGAAGGAGGTGGTTTTGGTTTCGACCCAATTTTCATTCCTGCAGATCTAGATGCTGATGGAAACGCATTGGAAGTAGGCCAAATAGGGGCTACAAGTACGCATGGTACGCCATTTGGTGGCATCTCATTAGAAGAAAAACAACTCTATTCTCATCGCCGCAGAGCACTTTCGAGTCTGGTTTCAAACCTCGACAGACTGGGGTGAGATTCTTGAGTGCGGTCGTTTTGGGTTGAGGTGAGCAGCATGAAAATGTCCAGACTTGTCGTATTATTTCTGCTACTAGGAGACCTCGTCATCTTCTTCAGTATGCAGAATCAATTTGATGATAATGGTCGCTGGGCATTAGTCGGCGGAGCGCTGATTTTAGCGATTATGTGGGTATACTTAGGCGATATATCAAAGCCCACAAAGCCGGTACAGAGAACACGTCAAGTCCAGAAGGAATCAAACACAGATTCAGAATCGAATATCGATATTCCTGAAGTGGTTACTAAAGATGACATGGATGGAGCATCTTTGCGTGAAAGAAAGATGGCCAAAGTTATGGCAACTCAGTCTGAAGAAGAAGAGAATATGGTTAGTGTAGAGCCAGATGATGGCCTTGAAGAGGTCACAGTTTCTATCGAAGAGGTACATGTTGCAGATGAATTCGTTGTTGAAGTATCACCTCAATCAATAGAGGATGCAAATATTGCAGCTCATATCAATGTCAAGAGAGACCGTCATGACCGTATTCGTGCAAGAATCGAAGAACGCCGTCGTGACCAAATGGCTGAGATTAGAGCGTCGACCGCTAAAATGTGGGAGGAGCATTCTTCCGGCGAAGATTTGGTTGGCCTAATCCAAAGCGAAGATCACGGACATGATATTCTGATTGAACCAACTACTGCTGAAGCAGGGCACGTATATGGTGCAACACTTGTTCGAATCAATGACTCCACTATTCTCAAACTAAGAGTTCCACTTGACTCTGGATATGTTGCAGTTGGGGTTGACCGAGGCACAGGACCTGATTTGCCATTATTGCCGCTGGGTGTGCCCTCTCCGGCTGAATTAGGACTTCCCCCTCTACCTGCTCCTGTTGGTGCTTCAGGTGCATTAGATGCACTTCGTAATGAAATGGCTGAAGATTAATCAGCGGTGCTTCCATTCTGGAGTTTCGCGATTTAGGAATGCTTGAACTCCGATTTCCTTATCTTCAGTATCGAATAGATTTGCGAATGCTTCAGATTCTATTGCAACACCTTCAGTGATACCGTTATCCAATGCTGCGCGGATAGTCTTCTTGGCAACCCGGAGTGTATGCATCGACTTGGACGCAATTGTCTGAGCGAGAACCATTGTCGTATTTTCTAGTTCTTCTGACGAGCATAATTGATTTGCGATTCCAATTCTGTATGCTTCTTCAGCATCCACATTGTTTCCAGTCATTATCATCTCCATGGCTTTTCCATAGCCAACCAGATGAACTAGTCTCTGAGTTCCGCCGTATCCCGGTATCAAGCCTAATTTAATTTCTGGAGTTCCAAAAATTGCTTTGTTACTTGCAATTCTTATGTCGCACGAGCAGGCAACCTCACAACCTCCTCCAAGGGCAAATCCATCGACCATGGCGATAGTTGGTTTGGTCAAGTTCCAGATCGCTTCTATTGCATTATCTGCAAATAATTCTTTAATGTCTCCTGAGCCCTTACCTACAAATTCTGTAATGTCAGCCCCTGCAACAAAAGCGTTAGGTTTCGCCCTTTTTCCTTCAGGTGGAGGATTAGGAGCGGCTCCAGTAATTACAACACAGCGTACAGAATCATTGGTTTCTGCCCAGGAACACATATCTTTTAGCGCAGAAATCACTTCTTGATTTAGAGAATTTAGTTTATCTGGGCGGTTGATTGTCACTTTCGCAATTACGCCATTCCCGCTTTCACAAGGGATTTCATCGATGATTACAACGCCGCTCATGCACCACCCGAGGAAGTCATGGCAAATCAACCTTCAAGCACACATTGAAAGTGAAGATGCCTACCGTTGTAATATGCCTGACCCCGATGAGTCGTTGGTGATTGCTAAAGATTTAGGCAAGAGATATGGTGATTTCATAGCTCTCCACCCGCTAGATGTAAATGTCAGTTCAGGGGAGTTTTTCGGTGTATTTGGGCCTAATGGTGCGGGTAAGTCGACCTTCATCAAATTGCTAACCGGTCAATTGCGACCTAGTATTGGCTCTGTAGAGGTTTTAGGTATCAATGCAGCAAGGGACCCGCAAAAACTCAAAGCAAATATTGGTATTGTTCCCGAATCTGAATCTCCTCCTTCCTATCTAACTCCAAGTGAGTTTTTGCAATTCGTTGGCAAACTTCGCGGTATAGATGATTTGGATAACAAAGTAGAGCATTGGATGAATTGGTTTGGACTTGAAGAAAAGAGAGATACGATGTGTAAAGACCTCTCGAAAGGACAACGACAGAAGGTAATGTTGGCTTCAGCATTTATTCATGAACCTCGATTACTGTTCCTTGACGAACCATTTGCAAATCTTGATCCAATATATCAGCGGAAGTGCCGCCAATGGCTACTGGATATGGTAGCTAAAGGCGGGACCATTTTCCTATGTTCTCACGTTCTAGAAATGGCCGAGAGAATGTGCAATAGAATGGCAATTATCAACAATGGCAAGGTCTTAGCAGCAGGGACAGTAAAAGGATTGAAAAACTCAGAGAGTGAGACTCTCGAAGATGTATTTATTCGCTTGGTAGGACATTCGATTGGCGAGGCAGAAAGATTGGGCGACGAAGGTGTGAACGAGGAGGAATAATTCTGCCTGCAGTTATTACGAGTCGAGATTGGTCCGAAGCCTCGGATTCAACCGTCTCGGATTCTCTTGGTTCAACAGACGGCGGTAAACATTTGCACACACCACTAGTCGGTTTCAAGGCATTTTCGGCAACTTTCAAAGTGATGTTTATCGAAGAGTTCAGAGAAAATTTAGATTTTGCAAAAAGAAGAAGAATTCTATTATTCCCATTATTGGTTGCTTTAGTTACTATGGTTGCAACCATTGGTCTACAATTTCTAGTTGGTGAGGGGGCCGCTCAGGGGGCAGATTCCCTATCGGATAGCAAAAACTTCTCGTGGGATGAACTGCGCATTGGATTACATATTCCTCTGTTATTGTTCAGCCTAGGAATGGGTTCGTTTGCTTTCCTTGGGAGGGAGAAAGTATTGGCTAGAACTGGAACCAAGAATTATGTTTTGGCATCACCAGCACTTCAACCATTAACAAACTCCACAGCACATTTCACATATTACATGAAAGATCTATCCTATTATGTCATGTTGATATTGACTCCGGTAATCTCAGGGATGGCAATTGGTATTATTTTGGAAAGTTTCACCAATGTCAGTACCCCGCTTGAATTTAGTAGCCTTCCTCGAACCTGGATTGCAATGGTGGTAACCCTTGCTCAAGGTCTTGCATTTTCTTTCATTGCATCCTCACTTTGGTTGTTAGGTGGTTGGTTTAGTAGACTTACTCCATTATTTGTCATCGGATTGGGTACAGCATTAGGATTAGGAATTGTTCCAAGGCAGTACTTGCTATGGGGTCTTACAACTCAACAACCAAATGGAATATTAATCGCAATACCAGCAATTTGTGCTTCGATATTTTTAGCATGGGCTGCTTCAAAATTGGTTCGCGATGATTTCGAAGTCAAAGTAATTTCGAAAAGAGAAATTCTGATCCCTGCATGGAACCGTCTCAAGTTCCTTGGTAATGGCTCCCTCCGCCTTCTAGTGGCGAAAGAAGCGGTGGATTTGATTCGCTCAGGTTCACTAAAGAAGATGATTGTCTCATATTCAGTCCCGCTTATCGTTCTACTATTGATGGCATGGTTAGTTGATTTTGCTGAAGCTCCAATCCCGATCAATTTACTTTCCTATGCCCCATTCCTTGGGTTCTTTGGCTTCAATTTTTATTCTTGGCTAACCGCTTTGGACTCTCCAGAATACATGAATGGCTTGCCGTTGAGTGTGCCTCAATTGATACGTGCTAAAGTGACAGTTTACTTTTTGGCGACAACCTGGATTTCAGTAATCTTCCTATGCCTTATGGCTTGGAAACTTGACGAGTGGGCTGTACTTCCAGTCGGGTTAGTTGTGATGATGGCAAACAGTATCTACATCGTTTGTTTAACTGCATTTTTGATGGGGCTTGCACCTAACAAGGCTATTTTTGATGCCAAGATAATGGCCTGGTTTTGGCTAGGAACGGTAATTCCATTATTGTCATTATTCCTTCTTTCATTCACTCAAGGTGATGTTTCATTCTATGAGAATTGGGCTGGCCAAGTCAGCGAGAAGGGTTTGGATGCAGAGGCTGCTGTATATGATGAAGGACGAGTGGCTGCTGGGTTCAAAGGAATACTTTGGGTAAGTGCGGGGCTGGTGGTTGCAGCAATAGTGTTGATGAAACTGCTTGACCGTAAGTGGGGAAGGGCAGAGTTCAACAATTGAAACCGTCTCGAGTCCAACATGGGCCTAGTAATTGCAGTCAGTGGATTACCGGCTGCAGGGAAGGGCGAGTTTGCTACAATTTTGGCCTCCCAAGGCATCCCAGTACGTTCAATGGGCGACATGGTTAGAGCCGAAGTAAAGTCACTTGGCATCCCAGAAACGCCGCATGTTTTTGGCGAAGTCGCTTCACAGATGAGGGCGGATCATGGCGAGGATGTTTTGGCCCAGCGCCTTACCGCGGCAGTAGACGATTTACTTCTTGATAACCCGATAGTCCTAATCGAAGGATTACGCGGTACTGCAGAGAGGGAGACTTTCGCAAATCATTGGAATGACGATTTCATAATAGTTGCAATCACTGCATCCAAAAATTTGAGATTTCAGAGAGTGGTTTCTCGGGCTCGTGCAGAAGATGGGAGCCTTTCTGATTTGGAGCAAAGAGATGCTAGGGAAACCGGCTGGGGATTGGATGTTATTATTGCAGAAGCCGATATAATCTTTCCAAATGAATCAGGTATCGAAGAATTGGCAACATCTGTTACCGCTTGGCTCAATAGTATGTGAGCGGGCCCGTAGGGCCCCCCGTATTGGCGAAAGGTCATAACCGAGCCGAACCGTGTCTTGGGTGTCAGAGGGGTTGTACATATGGCAAGAAAGGGTGGTGGTGGCCGAAAGAAGCAGCGTAGTCAGCAACGCGCAATGTACGATGAACTTGACAAATACCCAGTTATGCCGCCGCACGCTTTCGCTCGAATCGTTCGCGATAAGAGGACGCTGAACGTCATTTACCAGATTATCGAGCCTCCCTTAAATAAGAAGGAACAGGAATGGCGAGATGAACTTCTGGATATTTTCATTCGGGCTTTGACTGTTAATATTGAAGAAATTGATGCAGACCCAACCGCGTATCTTCGAACTGCAATGGACAAAGTCATCAAAGCATACGGGCTGAAGATTAACAAGAAGTCCAAATCTAAACTATTTTACTATCTGCGAAGAGATTTGGTTGGATATGGAAAGATGGATGTTTTGATGAACGATTCTAACGTTGAAGACGTATCCTGTGACGGTACTGGCGTTCCAATTTTCGCATATCACAGGAAGTTCGAATCAGTGGAAACCACTTGTTCGTGGGATACAGATCATGATTTGGAATCTTATGTTATCAAATTAGCACAACGTTGTGGTAAGCATATTTCAGTTGCAAGCCCACTACTGGATGCGACACTGATGGATGGTTCAAGAATCGTCATGAAGCTTGGACGTGAAGTGTCCACACGTGGTTCTGCATTCTGTATTCGAAGATTTAAGGACGACCCGTTCTCTCCTTGTGACATCATTGCATTCAGAACCTTATCTTCATTGATGGGTGCTTATCTTTGGGTCGCATTCCAGAATGAAGTCCCAATGCTATTCGTCGGTGGTACAGCATCTGGTAAAACCACAACACTCAATGCAATGTGTATCTTTATTCCATGGCAAATGAAGATTGTCAGTATCGAATCCACTCGTGAAGTTAACATTCCACAACCAAACTGGGTCGCTGGTCTAACTCGACAAGGGTTCGGTGGAGAGTCTACCGAGGGAGAGATTGGAGAATTCGAATTATTGAAAGCCGCTCTCCGAGAACGACCTGAATACATTATTGTGGGCGAAATCCGAGGTGCAGAAGCATATGTTCTGTTCCAGGCTATGGCGACGGGACACTGTGCTTATTCAACAGTACACGCAGATTCAGTCCCTTCACTAGTCCATCGGCTTGAAAATAAACCGATCGATATCCCGCGTGTATTGCTACCTGCTCTTGAGGCATGTGTAATTCAAATTCAGACACGTATCAATGGGCGACGTGTCCGAAGAACCAAGCAGATTGTTGAAATTGTAGGAATTGACCCTAACTCGATGGAAATAATTACCAACGAAGTATTCCGATGGAATGTCACCAACGATGATTTCATATTTTCAGGTAAGTCATATGTCCTAGAGAAGATAATGGTCAAAATCAACTACAGTCAAGATGAGATGCGTAGGGAACTTCGCACAAGGAAGCGTATTTTGGAATGGATGGTGCTCAACGATATTCGTAAGGCAGACCAAGTAAGCCAAATCATTACCGAATACTATGTACGGCCTCACGAGATTTTAGCACGTGTGGATGGTCTTCGTTGATTACAGTAAATATGGATTAAAGGAGGGGTGATGAATGGAATTAACTGCTTGGCAGAAAATTTGTCACCGTATTCTTGGTAAAGCGTTCAAGAAGAAAGCTCGAAACGACAAAGAACTTTCAGCCAATTTAGTCAAAGGGAATATTCCTATAATGCCCGAAGTATATCTTGCGCAAGTATTTGTTACCACTGTGGCCGTCACATTGATTTGTGGTCTGCTTTTGACAGCCGTTTTTCTTCCAGATATTGGATTGATAGATTGGTATGAATCAAGACCCGATACTTCGACTGGATTAGCATGTTTTGAATGGGAATATTGGAATGCAGACCTTGTTGATGAGACCTTGGAAAGCCGTGGTTGCCCATATTTCAAATATATGGTATTCCCTACCTTTGCGACGATAATGATTCCAATAGTTCTTGGACTTTTAGTACCGGTTGGAACTTACAGGCATCTGAAAGGTTCAGCTGGCCGCGCGGCCAAGGCTCGTGGAGTTGCACTTGAGAAATACTTGCCATATGCAGCATCTTATACTGCTGCGATGGCCGCAGCGAATGCAACACCACACAAGATTTTCAGATCATTAGCATTGAATGGAGATATCTATGGAGAGATTGCATATGATTCTGCGATGATATATCGAGATGTATCTTTACTTGGTTTCGATTTACTAACCGCGATGAAAATGTCTGTTGGCCGAGCGGCATCCCCATGGATGACCGAATTCTTCCAGGGAATGGTTGGTACATTGACTGCAGGAGGTTCTCTAAAGCTATACTTCCTGAATCGCGCTGAGCATTACATGCGTGAAAACCGCACAAGATTGCATGATTTCCTTGAATCTCTTGCTATGCTTGCGGAATCATATATTGTGGTAGCGGTTGCAATGCCTCTGTTCTTGATCGTTATGCTTGTCATTATGTTCTGGGTTAGCGGTGCTGGTGCGCAGATGGAAGAGAGTACGCTGTATTTTGTCGTATTGTTAGCCCTTCCAATGATTCATGTGATGTTTGCATTCCTTGTGTGGTCATCTAGTGAAGAGCAAAAAATGTGATTAGGAGGTGAGATAATGGCACGTAAAAAAGAGAAAATCATAGTCAAACTTGATCTTCCTAAAGACGATACAACACTTACCAAGTTGTACGCAATACTTGCGGTTAGCATATTCCTTGGTTTAGCGTCATTCACTTTCTGGTTGACAAACTCACATTTCACAACCGCACCAAATGGACAGCCACTATTCGTGAATACTGTTTGTGGATATGATGCGAATTATATTCCTTCATTCGCAGATAACGAGTCCTGTTCCATACTGCATGATGAACCTGATGTTTTGGTAATGGAGCCGGAGAATACCTGGATGGAATTTTATTCATTGGGCCAGTTGTTCGATGTACCTGGAATGGATGAGAATATATCAGCCACTAGGCCACTTCAACCCTTAACGGGAACCTGTTCAATTTCCACGTCTGTCCCATCTGATTATACTTTCCAAATTAATGATGAAGAGGGTGATGAACTTGCGAGTTATAGTGGAAACTCCCATGCTAATAATGACAAATGTGAACTATCGATGATGAACATAGAACGAGGATATTCTTATCAAATCGTAATTACTTCAGAAGAGCTTGTGCAGGAAGCATCATACCATGTTGAAATGGATTACTATGATGGTACGCCCGAGTATATGAATAATAAATCACAATGGGTTGGACCTGAAGTCAATCTAGGAGGATTCGCTTTGCATCCCACCGTCTTCCTCAATTTCTTCGGCTTTGGATTCTTCATTAGTTTCTGGCCAGCGGCTTATTATTGGGACCGTGTGAAAGAGAAGATAGATAGAAAGGAAATAAAGTTCCCCGACTTCCTAAGAGATCTTGCAGAGTATTGGAAGGGAGGTCTGTCAATGACAGTGGCAGTTCAAACGCTGGCGACGAGTGAATACGGTGCCTTGAATAACGAAGTCAAGAGAATGAGTGACCAATTATCATGGGGTGTAGCATTTGGAGATGTTATCGAAATGTTTGCTGTAAGAGTTGGAACTCCTCTCGTAATGCGTGCGATTTCATTAATATCTGAAGCGAATAGAGCAGGTGGTAAGATTTCAGATATTCTCGTTACTGCAGCAAATGACAGCCGTGAAATCAAGTTCCTCGAAGGTGAAAGGAAACGTACTATCGCCTCATATATCTCGGTTATTTGGACTTCTTATGGTGTATTTTTAGGTGTTATTGTAGTTCTAGCTAAGGTTTTCATTCCAGCGATTGCAGGTTCAAATTCAGAACCAAGTGGGGACGATAGTGCCGGCGGTGGCCAACAATTAGGAAACATGGTTATTCGTAATATCGAACCAATATTTTTCCTGACGATTTTCTATTATGGTGTTACCATGCAAGCATTAGGAAATGGTCTCATGGCTGGATTGATGGCTACTGGACGATTTAGTAGTGGAATGAAGCACTCGGGAATGATGATTCTTATGGCAATGTTATGTTTCAATTTCATTGTATTCACACCTGATCTGATTGGTATCACAACTTTACCTGCTCTAAAGCCAGCAGCAGGAACATTCTCACCATGAGGTGGCTAATGTGCAGGACGATGAAAACGCACAGGTTCACATCTTAGAGATGCTGACTTTATTTTGGCTCTTTTTTATGACTGCTGCGTTTCTAATTACTGTTCATGTTCCTGATGAACCGAGCATCTCTATCGATGCAGAAATGCAGTTCGCAGGTGAAGACGCAATCAATCTCGGTTTAGGAACCACTTCAGATAGCGGGACATATGACTCTCAACTTGCAGAGTTCCTTGCTGCAGGAGACAAGGATGGGGCATGTGAATTGGTTCAAAATTATCTTGCACTGGGCATAGAAGCAAATTGTTGGTTAGCAAAAGATTCAGGAACCTCTCAACCGCATGGAGAAGTTGCTAATCCTGGCTCGAATACAGTTACTGTTCATGGTTTAGTTGCAGCCGATGATCACCTTTGGACAATTAGCCTAGATTTGTGGGAGCGTGGCTCTTGATGTATTCTAGCGAAAAGGGAGACCAAGGTCAAATGTTACTGGCCACGGGTGTGGTCTTGATGATGTCCCTGTTATCGATGGCAATCTTTGGTGTGAAAATGGCTGGTATTTCCATGCCCCACGATACGGCAGGAGATGATTCAATACAGGCATCAAGAGATATTGCAGAAAATCTTCCTTCACTGACAGAATCAAGAGCACAAATCTGGTACGATTCTGGACTTTCAGAGTTTGAGAGTGTTGAGAAATCGATTCACTCACTTCATGACGATGTATTGCATCATGGCGAAATAAGAGGAGTTGAATTGAAACTTCTCAATATTACCGTGATAGAAAATGATGGAGTGATTTTGGTGAGCGCAGAACTGGGTGCTGCGGACCGTAACTCCATGTTGACTAGAGTAATTTCATTTGAAATTGATTTGGACGATTGAATCAGTTGCGTTTACGCCACTCATTCCATGCAAGGTCAAGCCAATGGTTTACTCTTTCAAGACTATCTTTGACTCTGGTTGGGTCTAGTGTATTCCAATCCACAAGTCTTGCTTTATCCTTCAATGATTCTTGAATCGAGCGTATTCGCGGTAAAGCGGAAATATATCTATCTGCATTCCTAAATGAGTGACTCTCTCTTTGTTTGAGAAAACTAGTATGTTGTGCCTCGTCTTCAACATGCATTACAATCCCAACCGCAATGCCACCTGAATCTCGCCAAGAGCGCAATAATCGAGAACTTGGTTCTAAGTGAACCCCTTCCAATATGAGGTCTATACCCTCTCTGCGCGCTCTTTCAATCGTTGCAAGAATTCCCGCCTCGACTGCTTTGCAGGTATCTTGCCAATCAAGAACTGCATCTCCGGATTCTCCTCTGGAGAAAGAAGAACGATGTAATGCTGAATCATCAGTGGTATCGACCACACGCATAATTTCCCTAATTGCATCAGTAGATAATAGGCGTGCGAATGAGTGTTCATTAGCAATCTTAACCGCAGTAGTAGACTTGCCAACTCCTGTTGCACCAGCAATCAAAACTAGAATCGGAGGGCGTCCTGTAACTTTAGTTGTAGTCGCCCCTGCGATACCCA
>Ga0209035_10001078_pt1 | contig 11074 bp, 8 predicted proteins | sample MarorgKNORR_S2LV_6_FD_188220 | JGI IMG/M metagenome (GOLD analysis project Ga0209035, IMG submission 188220) | Marine microbial communities from the Southern Atlantic Ocean, analyzing organic carbon cycling - AAIW_A/KNORR_S2/LV (SPAdes) (version 2) | ecosystem: Environmental > Aquatic > Marine >...
TCTGCTGATATTTTCCATATTCTCTTGCCCTTATCTTAATAAAATTAATGATTATCTTAAAATTCAATTATATTTTAAAAGCTCCTTGATTGGTTGAATTTACTACATTAAACACAATTCTTTAAGCAGTATTTACATATTGACATCAAAATAAATCACTCCTTGAGTTAGGTCTTATGTATTTTTTAGTATTTTTCAGTGGTTTACCTCCCACAACGCTGATAATATGCGCGCGCAATAAAGTTAATAATAAATAACATCAATACAATTAAAAAATAATAAAAAGCGAACAAAAGTCATGAAAGATCTAAACGCATATAGAAATATTGGTATTTTTGCCCATGTAGATGCAGGTAAGACGACGACGACTGAACGGATCCTAAAATTAACTGGCAAAATTCATAAAATTGGTGAGGTCCATGATGGGGCAGCCACCACAGATTTTATGGATCAAGAGCAAGAACGAGGTATTACCATTCAATCTGCTGCTACTAGTTGCGAGTGGGACAATCATCGCTTAAATATTATTGACACTCCGGGCCACGTTGATTTCACAATTGAAGTCTACAGGTCACTGAAAGTTTTAGATGGGGGTGTTGGAGTTTTTTGTGGCTCTGGCGGTGTAGAACCTCAGTCTGAAACTAATTGGCGTTATGCCAATGAATCTGAAGTCGCGCGTGTCATTCTGGTCAATAAACTTGATCGCGTTGGCGCTGACTTTCTTAGAGTAGTAAAACAAATTAAAGATATTTTAGGGGCGAATGCATTGGTAATGGTTCTTCCTATTGGTATCGAGGATGATTTTAAAGGAGTTGTCGATTTATTGACTAGAAAAGCTTGGATTTGGGAAGATTCTGATGACCCAACAAACTTTGAGATAGTCGATCCTCCTGAAGACATGGAAGTATCTATTGAAGAATGGCGTGAAAAACTTATCGAAACAGCGGTCGAACAAGATGATGACTTGCTAGAAAAATATCTAGATGGTGAAGAGCCTAGTATTGAAGATTTAAAGAAATGTATTCGCAAAGGGACAGTCAATCTTGACTTCTTCCCTACCTATTGTGGTTCAGCATTCAAAAACAAAGGTGTGCAAAACGTTCTTAACGCAATTGTAGATTACTTACCGAGTCCCACCGAAGTAAAACCTCAGCCAGAAGTGGATCTTGAGGGGAATGAAACAGGCGAATATGCCGTTGTTGATCCTGCCAAACCATTGCGTGCCTTGGCTTTTAAAATTATGGATGATCGCTATGGTGCACTAACCTTTACTCGAATCTATTCTGGTATGCTCAAAAAAGGCGATAATGTTCTTAATACCTTTACCGGAAAAACAGAAAGAATCGGCCGAATTGTCGAAATGCATGCTGATTCAAGAGAAGAGCTAGACTTTGCACAAGCTGGCGATATTGTAGCGTTATTGGGTATGAAGAATACAAAAACAGGTCATACACTAGCTGATGAAAATAATCCTGCAACACTAGAGCCTATGGTTTTTCCTGATCCTGTTATTTCTATAGCCATATCACCACTAGACAAAGCAGGCACTGAGAAACTGGGGATTGCTTTAAATAAAATGATACAAGAAGACCCCTCTTTCCAAGTTGCTACTGACGAAGATTCTGGAGAAACCATTATCAAAGGAATGGGAGAATTACATCTTGATATTAAAGTAGATATCCTTAGACGCACTCATAATGTGGACGTCGAAATGGGTAAACCTCAAGTTGCCTATCGTGAAACAATCACGGAAACAGTTGAAGATACTTATATACACAAAAAACAAACTGGTGGTTCTGGGCAATTTGCAAAAATTGATTATCAGATAGAACCAGGTGAACAAAACAGTGGTTATACCTTTGAATCTCATGTTACCGGCGGAAATGTTCCTAGAGAATATTGGTCTGCCGTAGAAAAGGCTTTTAAAACAAGCATGGATGAAGGAACGCTTGCAGGCTTTCCATTGCTGGACGTTACTTTTAAACTAATGGACGGTGGTTTCCACGCTGTTGACTCCTCTGCAATGGCATTCGAATTAGCCACTAAAGCTGCATATAGACAATCTATCCCAAAAGCAGGTCCTCAGCTTTTAGAGCCAATCATGAAAGTGGATGTATACACACCAGATGATCATGTTGGGGATGTTATTGGTGACCTTAATAGACGTCGGGGAATGATTAAATCACAAGATACTGGACCAACAGGGACAAGAGTAAATGCCAGCGCTCCATTAGCTGATATGTTTGGGTATATTGGAGATCTAAGAACTATGACGTCGGGACGCGGTCAGTTTGGTATGGAATTTTCACATTATGCACCGACACCAAAGAATGTTGCAGATGAAGTCATCAAAGAAACGTTAGCAAGAAAAGCTGCTAAATAATTCCTTGTAAATAATCGAATCATACCCTATGACCCGATTGTGCCCCATCTTAATATTAATCAATTTAAGTGACAGCAATCTCTGATAGCTGTTCTGTGCGTTTAAATTTACTCACCAAATCATCCTGAATGACATACAGGCATGGAATCAAAAATAACGTAATAACAGTTGCAAAGACTATTCCAAAAGCAATAGATATTGCCATCGGAATAACAAATTGAGCCTGTGTGCTTGTTTCTAGCATTATTGGCATTAATCCAATCGCAGTGGTTAATGAAGTTAATGTGATTGCTCTGAATCTTTGAGTGCCTGAATTGACAACGGCTTCTATAAGCTCCATACCCTCTTCTCGGGCTTTGTTTATAAAATCAACCATAATAATACTGTCATTAACTACGACACCAGCTAACGCAACCAAACCAAACAAAGAAAACATACTTATAGCTTCATCTAAAACGATATGACCAATGACTGCACCAATCAGTCCGAATGGTATTACAGCCATAATTATAATGGGCTGAATATAAGAACGTAATGGTATTGCGATTAGCACATAAATCAAAAATAAGGCCGCTATTGAGGCTGTTGTCAGCTCATTTAATAATTTTACTGTTTCACTGCTTGTTCCCTCTAAATCAAATTCAAGCTCAGGAAATTCTTCTCTTAATTGAGGGAGAAAATTATTTGTAATATCAGCCGTTATGATTCTAGGTTGAACGCTTGCAGCATCAACATCCGCAGATACGGTAACAACACGTTCTCCATCTTCACGTTGAATTCTAGAATAGGCTTTTCCAAAACTTGCCGTCGCAACTGATGAAAATGGAACTTCGTCACCAAAGTTATTTCTTATCCTCATAGATTCAAGATTATCGATTGACTTTCTATCACCCTCTGGATAACGCACCATTACTTTAATTTCATTTTTTCCTCTTTGGATTCGCTGTGCTTCCTCACCATAAAAAGCCTGTCTAACCTGTCTGCCAACTGACGCCATTGTAAATCCCATTGTTTCAGCTTCAGGTTTTACATCAAGTTTTATCTCCTCACCACCAACACTCAAGGAGCTTCTTATATCATATACTCCTTTGTATTCTTTTAATTTCCTTTGAAGCGCCTTAGATGATCGCTCTAATTGCTCTATATCTTGCCCGATAATATTAAAGCCTAGATCAGAACCCCCACCGATACTTCGCCCCGAATCAAATGTTAATTTTTTGACTCCTGGCATATCTTCTACACGATCACGCCACATATTCTCAACTTCAAGTACAGTTACTTTTCTACTTCTATTGCCATTACCAAATGGTAATTCAGCAACCAGTAATCCGATTCCATCACCGGCAGTTGGTGTACCCAAATCAGTCATACCTCCTGTGTACGCTCCTAGCTTGTTTATCGGCGGTAAATCATCAGGATGACTTAATGCCCATTCTTCATTTAAATCAAGTGCATGCTGCTCAATTCTATTTATCACATTGTCACGAAGCTCAGGTGGGGATCCATCAATCATGGTCAGCTCTACTACAACATAATCCCCTGGCACTTCAGGAAAAATCATAAATCTTGTAAGACCGCTATTAAGCACGCCCATTATAACGATTAATGCAGCTAAGAAAGAAACCGCAGTTAAACCACGATTCTCAACTGCTTTTTTAATCAGAGGGGCATATTTATTTTCAATTACATAATGTAGATTTTTTTGCACAATACGATTGGCTCTCTGAAATAATCTCGATGGTCTTTTGTACCAAGGAATATTTGAATACGGGGAAAATATCTCATCTTCATTAATTTCGTCTATTCTTGTATGGGCTAAATGAGCAGGTAATATAAGCTTAGATTCAATAATTGAGAAAAAGAGACAAAGAATAACCACGACAGACATTGCTTTAAAGAAAGGCCCGCCAAAGCCAGAGACAAATAACATTGGTGCAAATGCGGCAATAGTAGTTAAAACACCAAAAGTTGCAGGAACTGCTACTTTTTGAGCCCCTTGAATTACGTTTTCAATATTATGACCATCAGCTCTTATTTTGGTATAAATACTCTCGCCGATGATAATAGCGTCGTCAACCACAATGCCCAACACCATGATAAAGCCGAATAAACTAATTAAATTTATCGTGACTGGGAATGGACCCACTGGCATTAACCACAAAGCACCAAAAAATGCGATTGGAATACCAACTACCGCCCAAAATGCAACTTTCATACGTAGAAACAACGAGAGTACAATAAAGACCAAAAATGCACCTTGGGCCATATTCTTCGTCATCATATCAAGGCGATCTTGGAGGTAAATAGATCTATCACCCCATACTTCCAATTCAACACCATCCGGTAATGTGGCTGAACGTTCTTTTATGTATTCTTTGACGCGATTAGCTGTTTCAATTTCATTTTCAGCAGCAGCTGCTAGAATTTCCATATCTAGGGTAGGTTCCCCATTAAATCGGCCCCACGACTTTGATTCCACAAAACCATCGTCGATATTTGCGATATCAGAAAGCAACAATCTGGAGCCATCAGGATATGTTCTAAGAACCAGAGCGCCGAACTCTTCACCAGTATAAACTTGCCCTTTAGTTCTAAGTAGAATATCCCCTCCATCCGATCTTATTCTTCCGCCTGGCAGGTCGATTGATGATGCTCTGATAGCTTGAGATATTTCACTCATAGTTAAATCGTATTCTCGTAATGTATTTTCTGTGACCTCAACACTTATCTCATAGTCACGATCACCCATCATATTTATGCTTTTTATTTCAGGATAATTTAATAACTCATCTTTGATATCTTGAGCAATTTTTTTACGCTGATACTCATCTATATCTCCATATATAGAAACGAACAAAATACCCTGTGGGATCTCAACTTTGTATACAACTGGTTTTTCTGTTAATTCTGGAAAAGTAGATATTGCATCTACTTTTGCTTTGATCTCATTAAGCACCTCGTTAATATCAACGCCAATTTCAACTTCAGCTCTAACACTGCCAATACCTTCAGAGGCGGTAGATTTAATTTTTATAATACCCTTCGTATCCTGTATCGCCTCCTCGATTTTTATAACGACGCCTTCTTCAACTTCTTCTGGTGCTGCACCAAGGTAAGGAACTCTCACTGAGACATAATTAAGATCGAAGTCTGGAGTAGTTTGCTTTCTTAAATTAAGGCCCGAATACAGGCCAAGACCAATAATCGAAACCATGAGCAGATTCGCAGCAACGGGGTTTCTTACAAACCATCCTATAATCCCTTCTTTTTTATTCTTTCTTATCATAATTAGTTTTCGATATTCAGTTCTGAGTTAACCTGACGCTCATTCCATTAATTCCATCTTCGAGAGAAGTAGTACTAATTCTCTGACCCTCTTTAATCCCATTACGAACATAACCGAAGTTTTTATCAGTTCTTATCAATTCTATATCTTGATAATGAATTCGTTTTTGATCATCAATTAAAATAATTTGTCGATTATTGATGATTGCTGAACGTGGTATCTTAATAAATTGATAGTTTTGACTTGTGTAAATTTTTGCATTCACGAATGATCCCATTGGCAACGAATTGATATTAGGGTTGCCGCCAAGATTATAAGGGTCTTTTATTCTTGCGACAGCATAAGTCATTCGAGTTTTTTCATCTACCACGCCTTCGCTTCTTACAATGTACCCTTCCCTAGCCTGTAATTGCCTAGATTGCTTTATTTCAAATACTACTCGTGACCCTTGCGCCTCTCCTGTTTCTGAGATTTCACTTAAAGTCGGTAAGTCTGCAAAGGATAAATCTGAATTTGAAATAGGCAGTCTAACTTCTGCATAATCAATAGCAAATGTAACGCCAAGCCTAGAGCCGGGACTTACTGATTGTCCTAGGTCAGAAGATTTCTCCAATATCATCCCATCATAAGGCAATTGAATTTTTGTCTCATCTAAATTTTGTTGTGCGTTTACGAGTCCCGCTTCCGCTAAAGCCAATGCAGTAACTATAGATAAATACTCAGATTCAGATAAATAACCTTGTTTTCGAATCTTAACGGCATCATCAAATTCATTTTGACGTTGGTCTTTCAGCGCTTCAGCTTGTTTTAATGCGACTATATATACTGATGGATCTATGACCATCAAGGTTTCGCCTTTTCTAAAGAAACCACCGGATACGAATTTCGGAGAAATCTCTACTATGGTTCCAGAAACTTCTGCACTTAAAATAGTTTGAATTAATGGTGTCACCATACCTTGACTGTCGATTGTAATTTGTACTTCTTCTTTTTTTAAAATGATTGATGACACAATCGGAGGTTTTGACTCGATAAGATTTTTTTCCGGCTCAGACTTTAACTTACCAAGAAAAAAATAGATTATGAGTGACAGAGATAAGATTAAGATAGCAATCTTAGTATTTTTTATTTTTATAGCCATAAATTAACTTACTCTCAAAGACCAAGTACCATTATCCTTGATTTAATTAGAAATTGCAGTAATGTTTTTGTAGAGATTTGTAAGTATTTGTAAGTATTTGTAAAGATACAGATATACCTTTAATGACCTAATAACATGCTAAACAGATGATAAATCCTACCTCAATAGAATAACTTTCATATTTAATAAGAGTTGATATCTTTTTCGGTCAATGCATCGTACAAGAAAATGGAAATAGCAAGCCAAATACAAGCAAAACATAACGTACTCGCTAGCGACAAACTTTCACCATAGAAAAGCGCCACAAAAAATTGCATGGTTGGTGATAAAAATTGCATCATTCCAATAGTGGTAAGACGTAACTTCCTTGCAGCTATAGCAAAGCATAGCAATGGGATCACGGTAACCGGACCAGCTAAAAGCAACAAAACAATCATTGGATAATCATTACCTACAAAAATTGCAAAAGTTCCTTGAGTTAAGTAATAAAAATAGATCAATGCAAAAGGACAGATAATTAATGTCTCAATAAATAAACCTGGCATCGCTCCAACTGCAATATTCTTCCTGATCACACCATACAAAGTAAATAATGCAGCAAGCATTATTGCAATCCAAGGAAATTTTCCTGTACTAAAAGTTAAGATTAGAACTCCTATAGCAGCAAAAATTATGGCTACACCTTGGAGGATCCTTAGACGTTCTTTTAAAAATACAATGCCTACCAACACATAAAATAAGGGATTAATGTAATAACCTAAACTGGCCTGCAAAAGCTGGTTGCTCTGCACGGCATAAATATAAACATACCAATTTGACGCTATTAAAAGAGCGGAGACAAACAAGTAACCAACTATACGAATATCCGCTAATGCACGTTTAATTTCGGGAAATTGCTTACGTAATACAACTATAAGTAGTCCAAAAGGTATTGACCAGATTATTCGATGTGCAAGGACCTCTATGGAAGGTATGGCGTCTATCAATTTAATATAAATTGGAAATAGACCATAACATAAGTAGGCAATTAATCCTGAAATTAAACCTTGCTTGGTTTTCTTTGCATCATGTATTAATTTCTGTTTCATATAATTTAAATCAAGACTTGAAAGTTGGCTCTCTCGGATCCCTATCCTGAGCTATTTTAATGCAATGTCAATTAATTTAAGGAGACCTAAAGATGAAACTGATTAATACAGTAAATAGTAATTCAAAGTTACATTGACTATTGTTGCATAATGCGTTACATTTAATTTTATTTGTATATTATTTGTATAGTATTTTATTATGAAAACAGCCACCCTTAATCTTCGTATCTCGCCACCCTTAAAAGAGGGAATAAAAGTCGCTGCCGATAAAGAGCATCGAAGTATCGCCAATATGGTTGAAATGTTAATTCGAAGGCACTGCGATGATTGCGGTATAGAGATTTCAGAATTTTACGCAACAAAAAAAGAGAGTAGACATGGATGAGAAAATGCTTAGGGCCATGGTGTCAGCTGGCGCTATAAAAAAAATCAAAATAATAGGTTACGGTTCTCGCTTTCATATTGAAGCAAATACTCCAAATGGAGCTATTACCGCCGAGACTCATAAAGGAAAAGTTAAATCATGGGTTACTCTTGATGCTGCCGCCAAGTGGGTTAGATCAATTGGTGTTGGCTCTGCACATATTAGTCTCACGCACTGGCAGCCTGGGCAAAGAGATATGTTAAATTAATTGTTACCTGATTCTTTTACTTGTGAGAGTGAATTGTTAAAATAGTTTCATGATTAGAGTCACAGAAAGCCAGATAAAAGAATTTCAAGATAATGGTGCCGTATTAATTCCTGGTTTATTTTCTTCTTGGATTCCAATAATTACCAAAGGAATAGAGTTTAATTTAAAGAATCCCAGTCAATATGCCGCTGAAAATGCAAAAATACAGCAACAAGGTAGATTCTTCGATGATTATTGCAACTGGATGCGAATTCCAGAATTTGAACAAGTAATAAAAGAATCCCAAACAGCCAAAGTCGCAGCCATGCTCATGAACTCAAAAAAAGTTCAATTTTTTCATGATCATGTCTTATATAAATCCGCAGGATCAAGCACTGACACACCCTGGCATCAAGATGAGTCATATTACTTTACTCATGGGAATATGAGTGTGAGCTTTTGGATCCCTGTTGACCCAATTAATAAAGCCTCACTTAGGGTAATCGCTGGTTCGCACAAATGGGATAAATCAGTAATGCCAACAAAATGGCTTTCTGGAGAGAATTTTTATGCATCGAATGAAAATTTTATTCCTATACCTGATCCTGACAAATATCCAGAAAGATTCCCTACGTTAGAGTGGAAAATGAGACCTGGTGATGCCATTGCTTTTCATTTCAAATCTGTCCATGGTGCGAGAGGTAACAGCGCTAAAAGGAAGCGAAGGGTTCTCTCACTTAGGTATATTGGTGACGATATCAGGTACATTGAAAGACCGGGAAAAACATCTCCCCCTTTTCCTGGACATGGCATGATTGATGGACAAAAATTAAGGGACGATTGGTTCCCTTTTTTAGACACCTAATAAAGTAATTGCTGATAAATTATCAGCGTTTTTTCCACTGTTGTCTCATTAGAAAAATCATCATTTATTCGTTTTTTTGCATTCAGCCCAAGGTTAACCCTTAATTTATCATTGTAATACAATCGGCATATTGCACCTGCGATGGCTTTTGCATCTTTAACGGGAACCACAAGTCCACTCCTTTCATGAGCAACAAGTTCCGGACTACCACCTGAATTAGTTACAATGGGTGGAGTACCATAAGCCATCGCCTCAATAATTGACCTAGGTAAGCCTTCACGTTTTATTGATGGTAAGCATACAACGTCACAAGCTGCGCTGATTAAAGGAGCATTGTTACAGAAGCCAGGTGTAATTATTTGTTGTTTTTTTTGACTTCTGGCAATTGCTTTATCTATATTTTTACCTTGCATTCGTCCCACTAGCAATAAATAAATAGGGATCTCTGCAGGGATTAGATCAAGAGCGTCAATTAAGTACTCAAGCCCTTTCCTGGGTCGCGAATTTGCTACACAACCCACTACAAAAGCATGTTCTGGAATACCAAATTTCTCAAGGCAGGCAGGCGCTTGTTGGTACCACTCTAACTTATGCCCTTTATAGACTGTTACAGGACGATCCTCTGGCATGGCTAAAATACGAGGTCGCATACTTAAAAAATGATCTTTAATTGCATCGCATACGCAAATTATACGATCTATCCTTGGGTTCAAAAATCGTATCCATGAAACGGGGTCAAAGAAACTGACATTTCCAACAATGCCGCGATAGGCAATTAATTTGGTGTTAAGTCCGTATATTGAAAAAATAGCATTACTCAGTCCGTTATTGGTAAATGTATGCACAAGATCAACTTTCTCATTTATTACTATATTTCTGAGTTCTCTTATTATTGATAATTCAATTTTTTTAGTAAAAATTAACTCTTGAGTTTTTATGCCTTTTTCTTTAAGTAAGAACTCATACTTCCAATCTTTTTTACAAATCACAGTTATTTGAATATTTCTTTCATGAAGCCCTATAAAAGTCTCAACGGTAGGTCGATCTGGTGTTTCTGTAATGGCTAAAATATGCATATTGTCTTATTTTTAATAATCAAAATTTTACTGATTTAGTTACCACTCCATGCTTTTCTAGTGGCAGCATTCTTCAATTTTACTCGATTCTCTTTTGTTGGAGCTGGCTCTGATTCACCAAATATAGCTCTTACCCAATGCCCATCAGTAGGATTAGGCAGAAGGATAAACTTATCACCAAATTCTTTTCGATCTCGCTCCATTAATTGATAACGAAGCTCGGTCCCATCAACATAATAATCTCGTTTATAATCATTTAAGTTATCGCCTAACATAACAATTAATTCATGCGAATTACGAATGACATTTTTTGTTGGCATTTTATTTGAAGTCTCTCTGTATACTGTTAAGTGAGCCTCATCAGCATATGGGAACCCTAAGTATTCTAATTGATTCAACGCATACTCATAAGTTCTTTCTCCTTGATTTCGATTTGTGACATAAAATATCTCAACATTATTCTCATGACAGTAATCCAAGAATTCTTTAGCACCAGGGACCGCTGTGATTTCATTCTTAGGAAGCCATTCGTCCCAAATAGCATCATCGAAAAAATCCATTTCATTGTTTATCAAATAACCCCAGTAACTTGTGGCCGCAATTATGGTGTTATCCATGTCTGCA
>Ga0209035_10001079_pt1 | contig 11070 bp, 8 predicted proteins | sample MarorgKNORR_S2LV_6_FD_188220 | JGI IMG/M metagenome (GOLD analysis project Ga0209035, IMG submission 188220) | Marine microbial communities from the Southern Atlantic Ocean, analyzing organic carbon cycling - AAIW_A/KNORR_S2/LV (SPAdes) (version 2) | ecosystem: Environmental > Aquatic > Marine >...
GGCTGAGGGGGTGGGCTAAGGCCCTTTAGGGTTTAAGTAGAACTCAACCGCCCTTTGATTGTGCTCTAGACCGCCTTCTGGCGGTTTTGTCATTTCTAGGGCAAAGAATTTTTGAAGCGCTGACCTCAAACGCGTTAAAGAATAAGTGTCACTGCGTACAAATGCACACCAATACGTAGCAATGAGTCATACGCATTCGTTTTCAGTTTCCCTTCCACCGCCATACTCCCTCAAAGCCGACAATTCGACCGTCGGCTTTGTTATTTCTAAGCCCCAGCTATAGCGGGCTGTACGGGCAATCAAGCGCACCGCGTATTTTTCTCAAAATTCAGTATTTTATTGATATTTCTCTCTCTAAGGCCATTTTTATCTGTAATCCCCCCATTTTTAAAGTCAAACTTGGCGGCTCGGTGAGATATATGCTCGAAGAAGTAATCGACTACGAAACTAGTCGAGCACGACATTGCACATCTGGGTAAATGGTCTTGGTAGTCCTGAAAGAAAAATCAGGGCTATTACCAGCCAAGCGGTTTTTTAGACTCTTGGTATGATCTAGTTGATTTGCGCTGGATACGACAGGAAAGGTTCCGTTATGGAGCTATTTGGAGTATTATGCTTCTTATTGAAAAAGAGGTGAATAGCTATGTCTGTGAACGTAAAACTTTCAACAACACTGGTCGGTCAAGCAAAGCAGTTTGCTTTGATCCAGCACCGGTCAGTACCAAAACAAATCGAACACTGGTCTCAAATTGGAAAAATTGCTGAAGCCAACCCAGACCTTCCTTTTTCTGTGATTCAAGACATCTTAATTGCAGACCAAGAAGAGGCCATAGGCGAGTATCAATTCGGATAATGAGATTACTCGTAACACCAACATTTGAAAAGGCCGTAAAAAAGCTGCATTCGGTGGAAAAGGCTGATCTTGATACAGCGATACAACATATTGCAAATGACCCTATGTATTCTGCTGCAAAGGTAGGTGATTTGCTCGGTATTTATGTATATAAATTCCGCATGGCCAAACATCCGACTTTGGTGGCTTATCGGTGCATTGATGATGCAACAATAAAGCTGCTGATGATTGGCAGCCATGAAAACTTTTATCGTGACCTCAAGCGCGTTAAAGAATAAGTGCCACTGCGTACAAATGCACACCAATACGTAGCAGTGAGTCATAGCCTTTCGTTTTAAGCTTCCTCCCTCACCGCCATTTACTCTCTGCTACGTAGCTTTACGCAGCAACCCCGATTAACCGGCACGATTACGCTCGGTTCCCGGTTCAAAGCTCGCTACCACCCTTTATCACATAGATCTTACTTTACCCGCATCAATAGAATGCGTCGGACTTCGTCGCGTGTCATATTCGTCCAGGACTGGGTGTCGACGTTAGTGATATGCGCGAGGGCTATCGAAAATTTCCTTACGCTAGTCATGTTATTTATTACACTGTTCGCGACAAAGACCTCTACGTCGTCCGACTGCTTCATTCACGAATGGGTGAAAAACGGCATCTTTATTACGACTCAAGAGGCTTGTAAATGGTAATAACTAGCCCTGTGTAATCATTGGGAATGATATTTCGTTTTCAGCTTCCGTCCCATCGCCATTATTCACTACCGATGCCCACATAAGTCGTTGATATAACTATCGTATTCAATCCATCTGTAATCCCCCTTAGCGTCCAACTTACACTTATTTGAAAGGTAGAATCTATTACTTTTCTCGTGTTATTCCTGCAGATTTAACCAGCTATTACAGAAAACCTCGCGTGATTCAATATTACGCGTCACCTGTTTTTGGGTGGTTTTACCCATACTGGATGTTGTTAGAAAGGTGTACATTGGGAGTAGAATAAATTTTAGTCTTGAATTCTATAAGGATATATGTGATGAGTGACTTTACAAAGATTATTATGTTTATGGGCATATCTGCCATGATTGCTAGTTGTGGCGGCTCAACTGACACTGCCACGAGTAGTGCTTCTAGCGCTTCGCCGTTAAAGATGAGTTCGAAAGTAAGCCTTATTGACGCTAAGGCTTCATCTTCTGCTGCTAGTGTAAGCTCCCTTGTTTTCAGCGCCTCTATGGCTGCAGCTGCAGCTGACAGTTTTAGCGCTACGTCGGACTACATGGTTGATGAAACCTTTATTTATGTACAAGACGACACTTCAGAGGCGCTTAAAAACGTTAATATGATTTTGTGTTCTTTCGCACAGATACAGCCTGATAAAATGTTAAATAAGGGAAACTATAAAGCTCAAGTAAACGATACTTTATGTGACCAAAGCAATGGTGCTTCAAGCGCAAGCTCAGGGTCAGGTGGTGGCGCTGATCAATCTGGTGGAGATACTGCCGAATACAGCTACTGGGTCGTGAATTCTGCCCGTAGCAGTGACACTGCTGCTCAAGTTATTCAAGTGTGGATCGCTGCTGATATGAATGCTGAGACACAAGATCGAGAATTTATTAAGGGAAAGTTGACCATTACAGAGGGTAAGTCTGCCTCAAATGCGTTGGGAATATTCCGTTTGGACTTTATAAGCCATCTTGTGGATAGCCAAGGCAACGCAACTGCAACCGAAAAAATGAAAGGGTTCATGACCGCTGAATTGAATGCTGCTGGCCAGGTCGTATTGAGCTATCACAACACGGTAACAATTCCAGGCTTAGATCCATTTGTAGAAGCGGTGGCTGTGATTCGTAACTCAGATGGCACCGAAGGCACGGGGTCAACAGCTGGTGTACAGTGGACGTATAGTGGGCACTCTCCGTTAACCTACGATTTTGCCTATAATGCCGATAATTTCTACCGAGAAGATAATAGTAACAATACCGTTTGTATGGCCCGCACCGATTTCCACGAAACTACCTGGCGGTATGGAATGTATGATGCCGTTGGAAAACGTGTTGATATTACTTCAGGATTTCCGATTAGTACCGAAGGTTCTGGAGAAGAATACCATGGCTGGATAGGCTATTGGGGACTTTGGATGCCCGCCGAAGCAGGCGTAACCAACGGATCTATAGTGACTAAAGAGACTTTTAAAGAAGGCGAGGTAGGAGAAACTTATACGGTTGCTCAAATCGGAGGTAAATTAGAAAAACACACTAAAAAAACTCTGACTATGGCTGAAATAAAGAATATTCCATTGAGTTGGTACGATGACAACAGTGGTAATGAATATCAGGTCATGTGGAATGGAACAAACCTTATCAAAAATGCGACTCGCAATAATGAGAGTAATTGGCGTTGGGCGTCTCTTGATCCAGTGGAGACATTAACTTTTTCTGCAGGCACTTACGGCTTTTTCTTCTACTCAGATGGTTTGGGAGGTGATGGCCAGATAAAATTCGATAACTGGGATACTATTACTTCAGCGACAGGCGCCAATGTACTACCTACAATCAGTGCAAGTTCTACAGTGATTTTTCATGTAAAAGACATTGTGTATCCTGATGACGCGACCATACCTTCTACTTTAGTGTGTTATGACAACTGCCCAGATCCAGCAAAATTAGGCACTTCCAACTACTTTTTCTCTACAGACTGGAACAATCCAACTGCTCAGACTTATACCTTCGGCAGCGGTGTGCTTAAATCTGGCGGCACCGACGTTGTTATGGCCACTGCCACAGATGATAATCCTAATGGCGTATGGAGTGGCGCACTTTTTGAAAATTCAACAGCCAATTTAAGCGCATTAACATGCCCTTGGGATACAGACACTATATGCCCTTGGCAAGCTTGGGATGTGCTGGATAGCTATTATACTTGGTCTACAGGCCCAAATGATTGGAATAAACTGACTACCCTGGTGAAAAATGGAGAGTACCTAAAGTTTGAGGCTCCAATGCAGGTGAAGTACACCCATCTGACTGGTGACTACGCTAACACTGTTGTTTATCTAGAGTATGAAGGTTTTGGTAACTTGCACGGAATCCCAGAAATGTGTATCAATACAACAACAGGCATTGAGATAGATTGCTGGGCTTTAACAGAAGACGACTGGAATAGCGGCGATATTCGCTGGATGAGTAAGTTTGTCATCCCTAACGGATCTACGGCCTTGAGTACGGGCACGACTGCGTCTGAATATGTAATAAAGTCGCTTGAAACAGAACAAAGGATGAAAAAGGTAGACAACAGCGTTTGTTCTTCCGGAGGGCTCAGTCTTGCTAGTCAGGCATTACCTTCTTTAACTGATTGGGTAGATCCAAACTTGGCTGCTATGCCCGTAATAGACGGGGCTCCTAGCGTTATTTCTGGTATTGTCCAGTAACTTACCCTGATAGCCAATACGGCGTTGGACAACATCACCGCGTTGTTAAATCATGGGGTCTTGCTTAGGTCCACGTCCGGTGGGCGAAGTACTTCTTATGAACTGAGCGCCCACTGAGTTTGGGTTGATTTGTTGACAGTGCTAAAACCCAATTTGCGCTAAGTAGGTTTTTAATAACTTGCGTTGCCGTGCCTCGGGCCAGTCGGCTTCCTCTGTGAGGCTACGGATAATGAGGCCGTTAATCTGTGCGGTGATACCTTCGCACAAGTCATCAATGTCATCTGGAATGACCATGTTGTGAATCTCACAATGGCGCCTAAGTTGTTGTCTGACTTTGCTATGCCAGCGGTAGTGGGAGTCTGTTTGATGGCGGCCAACGTCTGGCACGGTTAATGATCGGCTACAAAAGGCCATCCATACGGTCATGGCAATGCGCTTTTGTGGCGTGATGGGCAGGGCTTGCACAATGGTCTCGTAGAAACTATCTGCGGTATTTACAGCCACTTGGTCCATGTCTGCAAACATCATGTCGTAGGACATTTCTAAGGCTGCCATTAATACCGCATCTTTATCACTGAAGTAGTGGGTGACTGAGCCCGTAGTCATGCCAGCTACGCGGGCTATGGTGGAGAGTTTGGTGGCCTCAAGCCCTTGTTCGGCAATAACCGTTACCGCTGCTTGGGCGATAGTGTGACGTCTTTTTTCGTGATCAACAATTTTTGGCATGGCTAGATGATATCAGCTTTATTGCACTATTGTGTTGATCAGGTATTTATCTTTATTATATAATCACCATTATATTATAAAATATATCCTAACATGATTGGAGAGTTCTTGAGTGTCTAATGTAGTGTTGCTAGAACAAGGTCTGGAATTGATTATTCAAGGCGAAGTTGCCTATTTTAATTACTTTTGGTTACGGGATAACTGTGAAACGTCTTGGGAAAGCAGTACCCAAGAACGGACTTTTGACATTCTTGCAGAGGCCGATGACTTGTCTCCAAAAAGTGCCAGTGCTACCGATACATTTTTAGAAGTGGAGTGGTGTGACGGTAAACAAAGCCGTTATGCGCTGGCTTGGTTAAATCGTTGGCATAAAGGCGAAAGTCACGGCGACATCGCTGTGCGTGCGCGCCAACCATGGTATGCCGATCATTATGCCAATATGGCGCGTTTTAACTACGCCGAAGTGATGGAGGCGCCTAACCGTGTGGCTGACTGGGCCGAAGCCATGTTAGATGAAGGCATTGCTCTAATCCAAGGCATGCCTAACTCAGAACAAGCGTTGGCCTCGTTATGTGAACAGTTTGGTATGGTGCGTCCGTCTTTTTCTGGCTACGCATTTGACGTTTTCTCTAAGGCTCAGCCAGAAAATTTAGCCTACACCAGTAAAGCGTTGGAATTACATACCGACTTGCCGGCAGAAGAGCTGGCGCCGGGCATTCAGTTTTTACACTGCCGTACCAACGATGCAGAAGGCGGGCAAAGCCTGTTTGTAGACGCCAACGCAGTGGCTACGGCGTTGCAAAATGAACACCCAGAGTACTTTAAAATTCTTACCGAATACGAGGTGCCATTTCGTTACACAACGCACCGCCAAGACGTACGTGCAAAGCAGCGTATTATTGAACTAGACCCTAATAATGGCGAAGTGAGTGGCATTAACTTTAGCCAACACTTGGCCGATATTTTTGATTTTCCTCAGCGTGACATGGACCTTTTTTACCCGGCTTTTCGTAAGTTTGGCCAGATGTTACAAGACCCAAGCTATTTGATGACCTTTCGTCTTAATGCTGGAGAGTGTATCGTATTTGACAACCACCGCATTGCCCACGGGCGCGCGTCTTATTTAGAAGGCAGCGGCGCTAGGCATTTACGTGGTTGCTATGTAGATCGCGGCGAATTACGCAGCATTTACCGCGTATTACGGGCTCAGCATCCAGTGGCGGCTGACACCGAGGCGTCAAACGAAGCTGTTTTAGCAGAAGTGAGTTAGGGAACGTACCATGGCATCAGAACAACAATTACGCATAGACTTAGCGGCATCCTTCCGGCTTATATACGAAGCGGACATGCATGAGTCGGTTGCCAATCATTTAAGTGCGGCCGTGTCTGCAGACGGTAAACAATTTTTGATGAACCGCCGTTGGATGCATTTTTCTAATGTAACGGCCAGCAACTTACAACTGCTTAACAGTGACGACCACAGCATTATGCACACAGACCAAGCGCCAGACGCCTCGGCCTGGAGTATTCATGGCAATGTGCATCGTGCTTTTCCAGAAGCCAAGGTGCTATTACATGTGCACTCTACCTATGCCACGGTGTTATCCACCCTAAAAGACCCACGTATATTACCCATAGACAATAACACCGCGCGTTTTTACAAGCGCATTGCTTACGACACCAACTTTGGTGGTATTGCTACTAGTGATGAAGAAGGTAAGCGCATTGTAGACACCTTTGCCGGTAAAAAAGCGTTGATGATGGGCAATCATGGCATTACGGTAGTGGGTGAAACTGTGGCCGAAGCGTTTGAAAGTTTGTATTACCTAGAAAAAGCCTGCAAAACCATGGTGTTGGCTTATTCCACAGGGCAAGAACTTAATGTAATGCCCCACGAGCTAGCCCTAGAAACAGCTCAGAGTTGGGATGATTTTAGTGGCGCCGGAGAGGCCCATTTTGAACAGTTAAAACAGGGCTTAGACCTTAGGGGCAGTAATTATCGAGATTGAATCAACCCTTCCTCTCACCCTATTACGCACTCACGTTTGGGTTGATTCAATCTACTTAGAAATTACTAGTAGGAAATGGCCACATCGGTGATGGGTTTAGAGCAACAGGCCAAAATATAACCTGCCTCAATGTCGGCGTCGCTGATGCCGCCGTTGTGTACCATGTGGGTTTCACCAGACACCTTTTTTACCTTGCAGGTGCCGCATACACCAAAGTTACAGGCGCTAGGTATATTAAGCCCGGCTTGGTTGGCCGATTCCAGTACGGTGATGTTTTGGTTGGAATCCACTTGATGGCCCGACACCAAAAAATGCACCTTGGTGGCCACCGCGTCATCTAACTGAACGTCGTCGTGCTCAATGTCATCTTCTTCAAAATTAGGCGCCGCAAAACTCTCTTCATGATACTGCTCCATATTAAAGTTGGCGGCAATGAGTACATCACGCACGGCTTGCATAAAGGGTTCTGGGCCACAGCAAAATACTTCACGGTCAAAAAAGTCTGGTGTGGTGAGTTCTAAAATAAGCTGGTTAAAACGCCCCACGTAGCCAGCCCATGCAGAGAACTGATCTTTGCCTTCTACAATCCAAGCAAGGTGAATGCCCGGAACACGAGAAGCCATTTGTTCTAGGCTGCGCTTAAATATAATTTCAGAAGGGCGACGGGCACAATGAATAAAGCTCACGTCCATGTCGCCACCTCGGTCATAGAGGAAGTTGGTCATTGAGGCCATGGGCGTTATGCCGCTGCCGGCCGAAATGAAGCAGTATTTTTCCGCGGGGTGATGGTATAGATGAAACTGCCCTGAAGGGCCAAAAGCCCGCACTTTCATACCCGGATTCAAATGATCTAACATCCAGCGGGTGCCAATGCTGTGACGCTGCGCCTTCACCGTAACCGACAGCGAGTAAGGGCGCGATGGGCTAGATGAAATGGTATAAGTGCGATACAGATTTTCACCATTGACGGGCAGTTCTAAGGTGATGAACTGGCCCGGTGCAAAGTTGAAGTAGGCATTGTCTTCAGTACGAAAGGTGATGGTCATTACGTCTGCCACTTCGGGCACAATAGACACCACTTCCAATAACTGAGATTGGTCACGCCATGGCACTGAGCGATCTAAGTATGAAAAATATTTGCTGTCGGCCGTTGGCTCGGGTGCTGTTATTGGCGGGGCTACTAGTGTTAGAGCTACAGGCGTATTGACGCTTGGTACTATTGGTTGGGTCATTACTGGTTGGGTCATTACTGGGTTAATTGCTACAGGAGCAACTGTGACCAATGGAATGTGGCCCTCAACCTCTATCTGACCTTCTCCCTCGCCCAGCGCTTGTTCAGTGGCTTGGCAGTACCAATCTACAAATTGTGCAACGCCATCTTCATGTAGTGGAGAATATGGGCCGGGTGTATAACCGGGTGAATTGATGCCCATTTGGTTTTCTTCTACTAAACGGCGGTCTTGCTCGTTGGTGGCTTGCCACACAGCGGTGAGCGTTTCTAAATCGTAATCCACACCTTCTACAGCGTCTTTATGTACCAGCCATTTGGTGGTGACGATGGTGCGAGTAGCACTGACAGGGATCACCTGAAAGGTAACGGCATGGTCCGACAGAAAGTGATTCCAAGTGTTGGGGTAATGGAATAACAATAATGAACCAAGGGCTTTGTCATCACCGTTAACCATAGGCTTTGCCGAAGCTACGGCGCCGCTCATAGTAAAGGATTCGGTGTCGCGCAATAATGGAATTCTAGAAATACGATACTGGCCAGCGTCGTCTATGAAGAAGCGGCTTGGGATACCATTGTCTTCACATTTTTGCCAATGGGCTTCAATCTCTGGTGAACCGCCTTCTAGCGCTACGCCCGTGAGCGCAGGGTCGTCGGAGTAAGTGCGGCACAATTCTGGGTGGCTGCCTTGGCAGTGGTAACATTCGCGATTGTTCTCTACCACTAGCTTCCAGTTACCTTCTTCTACAATGGTGCTTTGATGGGCAATTTTGGCGTCACGTAAGTTGTGCGGTAACAAATAGGGTTCTATGCGTTGGGTAAACTCAGAAAAATCGGGTGCTTGCTCAGCCAAGCAAATAAAGATACTACCGCCCACAGACTGGCAGTGAGTGCGCTCAAGTTTATAATCAGCGGGGTTAAAGTTAGGCCCCATGTCTTTGGCAAACTGTAATTGGCCGTCTAGGTCATAAGTCCACTGGTGATAGGGGCATACAAGCTTAGGGCCAGTGCCGCTTTTTTCTGAGCAAATGCGCGAGCCACGGTGCTTACATGAGTTATGAAAGGCATTAATCACACCGTTTTTGCCACGCACAATAATCACCGGCTGAGGGCCGATTTCTAGGGTAATGTAATCGCCTTCGTTGGCAACTTCACAGTCATGGCCGGCAAACAACCAGTGTTTGTGGAATAGGTTTTCCATGTCGAGCTTAAATAAATCCGCATCCGTATAAAACGGCTGGGGTAAGCTAAAGTTGGGTTTGCGTTGAGCGACCAGTTGGCGCATGAGAGCTTGTTTGTGCATGCCTATTCCTCACATTATGAGCGCGGCATTTTCACATATAAATGGCCCTACCTACTGAGTAATATGGCGACCTACATTTAGTATTAGGCGACAGATGTGCCTGAGCGGAAAACAAACGACAGGATCTTTTCTCCCAAGGCCGTGATTTTTTTACTAAGACTGAATGTTGGAGTCACTCAGCCACTAAATCCATCTTTAAACGCATACCTGACGCGCGGGCTGCTTTTTCAAGGGTTGTTAGTGTGATGCCTGTGGAGGTTGGGTCCAGAACTCTCTTAACGGCAGAGCGACTGGTTTTCATTCGCCTGGCTAATTCAGATTTTGTGATTTGATTGGAGTCGATGGCTTGCCGAAGCTTCCACGCTATGACGCGCTTTACGGCTTCAGCTTCGCTTGATTCTTGAATATATTCTGACTCTAAAAAGTCGTTAAAACTTGAACCAATATGTTTATTCATGATGCAGGTCCTTTAATCGTTCTTTGGTCGTTCTAAGGTCGTTCGATGGCATGTGTCCATCTCCATAAATAAGTATTCAGCGGATGAGCTGATAACGGAGTGCACTGCCCCAATCAGTAATCGAGACCGCTACAATCTATTAAAAAGGATGGCGGGGCATCCCAGCCCCGCACTTTCACACCAACCTCCGTGTTGGCAATCACTGCGTGACAGGCGTTTCGTGCCTGTACTTTATGTCCGCATCCATGCGGATAAATACAAGAGCGGCGTTGCAGTAGATTAAGTAAGAAGCGGAATATAGCCAAGGTGACTTGGCTTGAGGAACTTCCTGTTCGATCTATCGCAATCCGTTGCAGTGACATTAACCGCAGTGTGATGAAGCCATGCGGTTATCTCAAAGGGTAGGCTAGGTTTAGAAAAATGCAATAAATTAGTTAAAAATAAATAAATTGTTGGGGTCAACAAAAAGCATTCCCCCAAACTCAATGAGCCATATTCAAGCGCAGGTTTAGCGCTTACAATACCCATAGCTATACAAAATCATACTCACGCGAAAGACCCCTATGAGCCAGTTTTTTCAAATACATCCAGAATCCCCGCAACCACGTTTAATAAAACAGGCTGCTGAAATCATCCAACAAGGCGGGGTAGTGGTTTATCCTACAGACTGTGCCTATGCTATTGCTTGTCACTTGGGTGACAAAAAAGCCGTGGACCGAATTAAGCAAATTCGTCAGCTCGACGACAAACATCACCTCACTATAGTGTGTGAAGACTTAAGCCAAATAGCCACCTATGCCAAGGTCGATAACGAAGCCTACCGGATTTTAAAGTCACACACTCTAGGTGCTTATACTTTTATCCTAAAAGCTAGCAAAGAAGTACCCAAAAAACTTTTGCACCCAAAAAAGAAAACCATTGGCCTGCGAGTGCCGGATAACCTAATCGCCTTAGCGTTATTAAAGGAGCTAGGTGAACCCATGCTCAGTAGTTCTTTAATCTTGCCAAATGAGGAGTTTCCCCTTACTGATCCCTACGATATCAGGCAAATCTTAGAACATAGTCTAG
>Ga0209035_10001081_pt1 | contig 11068 bp, 8 predicted proteins | sample MarorgKNORR_S2LV_6_FD_188220 | JGI IMG/M metagenome (GOLD analysis project Ga0209035, IMG submission 188220) | Marine microbial communities from the Southern Atlantic Ocean, analyzing organic carbon cycling - AAIW_A/KNORR_S2/LV (SPAdes) (version 2) | ecosystem: Environmental > Aquatic > Marine >...
AGTCGGTAAACGCCATGGGTGGATTCAAAGTACAGGGAAAAAATGTAGAGGCGGCTCTTGACCTAGTCGATGCCGCAAAGGCACTTGTTTGTGCTGGATGTTTCGCCATCGTGCTAGAGGGTGTGCCGTCGCTAGTGGCTGCGATGGTTACTGAGGCGACAGAGGTACCAACTATCGGTATCGGCGCTGGCCCTAGTTGTGATGGCCAAGTGCTGGTGTTCCATGACGTACTGGGCCTTGAGCACCGAGTGGTTCCGAAGTTTGTGCGCCGGTATGCCGATCTCCACACAGCGGGTGTCGATGCGATGTCGGCGTTTGCTTCGGATGTGCGGTCCGGGGCGTTCCCGTCGGTCGATGAGGGTTATCGAATGGCTGAAGCAGAGGTTGAGGCATTGGGCCTTTATGGGATTGCGTGAGTTGGTTCTCTACGAAGCTTTCAAGAGTTGACTTTTATTAGCAGTGTCACAGGCATCTGCGATGGTGTTTGTGTGGATGTAAACCGTGGGCCGGTAGCCTGCAGTCGCCTTCTTAGGTGCCGGGTTTTACGGTATTTGAGATGGCTCTGACAACCCGTTACCCCTGCCCCACCGTGGGGCCCCGGGCACGCCGAGGGCGATGCCTGAGACCAGAGGAGGTGAGTGCCTGTCATGCGGGCTTACGAACTCATGATTATCTTTGACGGCGATCTCGATGAAGAGGCCGTGTCGGCCAGCCTGTCGAAGGTCACTAGCAATATTGAATCTGAGGGTGGACGTATTGCCTCTCTCCAGGATTCCGCACCTTGGGGCCGTCGGCGGTTCGCCTATCGGATTAACCATAAGTGGGAGGGCGTCTACGTGGTCCTCAACGTGGTTACCGATGCAGGCAATTTGGACTCCACTAGTCGAATGCTTCGGCTAGCGGATCGCAGCGAAGTGGTTCGTCATAAAATTATGCGCTTGCCTGATAATGAGGTCGCGCGTCGCGGACTTCTAGGTGAGGTAGAGCCGGCTGAGGCCGGTTGAGGACTGGAGGAAAAACATGGGATTTGATAACACCGTTACGGTCGTGGGCAACGTGACCCGTGACCCGGAACTTCGCTTTACCCCCGGAGGTGCCCCTGTCACGAACTTTGGACTGGCATGGAACCGCAAGGGCCAAAATGATGAGGAAGTTGTCTCCTTTTTTGACATCACCTGTTGGCGGAACCTTGCAGAGAACGTGGCTGAGTCCATTACCAAGGGTTCACGGGTCGTTGTCTATGGCCGACTTGACCAGAGATCTTGGGAAACCCAGGACGGTGATCGGCGCTCCAAGGTGGAGATCGTTGCCGACGACGTCGCGCCAAGTTTGAAGTGGGCGACAGCCGAGATCACCCGTAATGAGTTCCGGGGTGGAGATGGCGGGGGATCGACCGCTTCACCAAGCGGAGGTGGCCAAGCCGCTTCTGGAAACTACCCGACTGATGAGGAGCCCTTCTAATGGCACGTCGTACCCCTCCCCGCCGTACCAAGCCCCGTGAGACGGGCAGGCGAGGCAAGAAGAAGATCAGCGCGCTAACGATCGGCAAGATCGACTATGTCGACTACAAGGACGCCGAACTCCTTAGAAAGTTTGTATCTGAGCGGTCGAAGATGAAAGCCCGACGGGTCACTGGTAATTCTGAACAACAGCAGCGCGAGGTCGCTCGGGCAATTAAGAACGCCCGTGAGATGGCTTTGATTCCCTACACCAACCGTGTTACTACGCAACGTCGCGAGCGACGCAGTGATGATCGGCCTGCCCGAGCCGATGGACCACCACCGCGTCCGTCGGCGCCGCCACCAGGTACTGATGCAGAGGTTGGGAGCGAAGATACTTTTAGCGAGATTGACGACTTGATTTCAGTTAATGCTGTCGACGCGGTTGATGAGGAGGCGGGGTTGTGAAACTTTTGCTTCGTTCTGATGTAGACGGCTTAGGCCGGACGGGCGACATTGTCGAGGTAGCTAGGGGATATGCCCGCAATTATTTGGTTCCCAAAGGTTTGGCCATCGAGGCGGCGACCGGTGTGACAGCACAGGCTGAGGCGATGCAGCGAAAGCGAGCATTGAAGGCGGCGACTGACCGCGCTGAGGCCGAGACAACAGCGGCTCGTATCGCTGGCTTGGTTGTTCAGATAACTGCTAAGGCATCTGATGAAGGCCGATTGTTTGGTTCGGTTGGTTCGGCCGAGGTGGCTGCAACCTTGACTGCTCAAGTTGGGCTCGAGGTCAATCGTAGGCAGGTTGTCGGTGAGGTAATCAAAGAGGTGGGCTCGCATGAGTTCACCATCGAACTTCATAGCGATGTGGCCGTTCCAGTTACTGTCGAGGTTCAGCCTGAGGCCTAAGTTTCTTGTTTGATGAACGTCGATTGGTCCTGCATGGGGTTGGGATCAGTCGAACGTTCGTCCACAGCCCAGACAAGGTTTTCCACGGTCGCCGGTGGGTAGATGGGGAGAAGTTTGGGGTTTTTCCTTCTGGTTCCCCACAGGCATTTGAAGGCATGCTTACCCCTATGGGTGGGGTAATGATCACAGGAACATTGTGAACGCTATGGCAGGCGAATCTTCGGACGTGGTTTCGGTTGAGACGCTGTCAGTTGAACCGTCGGATTTTGATGAGCCTTTGCCTGTCGAACCACCAGCGGAAGATGAACTCTTGCGCAGGGAGTCGGCCTCCGGTTTATCGACCGGTGGCCGAACCCGTGGCAGCCAAGCCCGTCCTATGAGTGGGTCGTTGGCGTCTCGTGTGCCGCCACACAACCTTGACGCCGAGGCTTCGTTGTTGGGCGCCATGCTCTTGTCGCGTGATGCAATTGCTGATGCACTTGAGGTGGTTGCCACAGAGCACTTCTACAAGCCCTCTTACGCTCATGTTTTTGAGGCCATCTGTGGCCTCTACTCCTCAGGCGAGCCAGCTGACCCAGTCACGGTGGCAGAAGCGCTTGTCCGAGCGGGATTGCTTGATCAGATTGGTGGCCCCGGGCTGCTGCTAGAACTCCAGGCATCCACCCCGGCCACCTCGAGTGCTTCTAAGTACGCCCAGATTATTCAGGAAAACGCTACCCTCCGGGGTCTAATTGGTGCTGCAAACGAGATCTCTGAGATTGGGTATGGCCGCCCAGACGATGTCATCAAGGCGGTCGACGCGGCCGAGAACCTGGTGTTTCAGGTGGGTCAGGGTCGTGTTACTGACTCGATGGCCAAGATGCAGCAACTCATAAGTGCGAACCTTGACAAATTGGAGGATTTGTACGAGCGGGGCGACGATATGACTGGCACTCCTTGTGGCTACGCCGACCTCGACCAGATGTTGTCCGGCCTTCAGGACGAAGCATTGATTATCGTGGGGGCACGACCCGCCATGGGTAAAACGTCTTTTGCTCTTGGCATCGCAGCCCACATTGGAATTCGCGAGAACCTTCCGGCCGTGGTGTTCTCCCTTGAGATGAGCCAACTAGAGGTCACTCAGCGGATTCTCTGTTCGGAGGCTCGAGTTGACGCCACCAAGATTCGTAATGGTGCGTTAGATCCAGCAGACTGGACAAAGATCAATAAGGTTTCTGGCCACCTAGCGGATTCCAAAATCTGGGTTGACGACAACCCCAGTATTTCAGTTATGGAGATTCGGGCTAAAGCACGGCGACTTAAGAGCCGTGAGGGCAAGTTAGGTGTGGTAATCGTCGACTACATCCAACTAATGACTGGACGATCGGCTGCTGAGAGCCGCCAAGTTGAAGTTGCTGAAATAAGCCGAGGCCTCAAGATCTTGGCTCGTGAGTTGCAGTGCCCAGTGATAGGTCTTTCTCAGCTTTCCCGTGGCCTCGAGTCCCGACAGGACAAGCGTCCAATGTTGGCTGACCTACGAGAGTCAGGCTCCATAGAACAGGATGCTGACGTAGTAATCTTTCTGTACCGCGATGAGGTTTACAACGTCGAAACGGCTGACTTAGGAATGTCCGAGGTAATTATTTCTAAGCACCGCAATGGACCTACTGGCACCACCCGGTTGGCCTGGCTACCCAAGCACACTCGGTTTGCAAACATGGCTCGGGTGGGCTGACAGGTTGTTTCTAGGTGAGGATCTGCTCAGTTGGCTTTTGCTAGCCCTTGGTGGAGCGATGGCAGCCGGCAATGCAATGGCTTTGGTTCGCCCGCCCAATAGACACGACGAAGGTGATTTAGAGCGGGCACCATTGTGGCGAAGTTTGATTTATATCGCACTCGGCGTGGCAGCGTCGTTATGGGCCGTGGCCACTCTCGCTGGCTGATTAGGCAGTTTTAGACAAGCCGCACCAGTCAGTTGGCTGTTCGTTCCACTACCGTCCGGGTTGGAGGTAATGGTGATGGCTGAAACGGGTATGACTGTGGCATTGGATCAGGAGTTAGTTGACGCTTGTGGCATTGATCCGGGGTATGCCTGTGAATGGGTCTTGGATGCCACCGACAATCAGGCACTTGCTTCGCTGGTCGATTGGCTTATTGAACGGCCATTGAAAGTCGTGGTGATTTTGGTTGGAGCATTGATAGTGAACCGTTTGGTCAAGCGGGCTATAGACCAGATGGTCAACCGTCTAGTTGAGACTCGGACTCAGGAAGAGACCAAGGCGGAGGACTCGGCGTCAGCCACACTTACCCGCCTGGGGCGACGGGCTAAAGGAAAGTTGACCAAGATCCATGAGCAGGCTGAACGCTCGCGCCAGCGCGCTATGACACTCGGGGCAGTGCTTCGTAGTCTTGCTGGCTTTTCGGTGTATGCCCTAGCGTTCATGGTTGCCCTTGGAGAACTTGGTCTTGACTTGGGCCCATTGATCGCAGGCGCCGGGATCGTTGGTCTGGCAATCGGCTTTGGCGCCCAGTCGCTGGTGGCTGACTTCATTGCTGGAATTTTCATCATTATCGAGGACCAGTACGGCGTCGGTGACTATGTCGACGTTGGTGCTGCCTCGGGCACTGTTGAGAGGGTCACCTTGCGGACCACTGTGCTTCGTGACGTGCATGGGGCGCTTTGGGTTGTACCCAACGGCGAGATTCGTCGGGTTGGCAACTCGTCGCAGTTGTGGGCCAGGACGGTGCTCGACGTCGACGTGGCTTACGACACCGACATTGATCTAGCAGCCAGTGTTATCAAGGAGGTGGCTGATGGTGTTTGGCGTGAGCAACTCGAATCGTCGACCATCATTGAAGAGCCAGAAATCTGGGGTGTGCAGAACTTCGGTGCCGACGCCATTTCGATTCGACTGGCCGTCAAGACCGAGCCAGGTGAGCAGTGGGCGACCGGGCGTCTAATTCGCGGTCGTCTTAAGAAGGCCTTCGATATCAACGGCATCGAGATTCCTTTCCCTCAGCGGACTGTCTGGGTTAATCAGGTATCCGAACGCTCCTCACCAACTGGTCCGACATCGAAGATCCGAGATGATCTTTTGGAGAACCGTTCAGGCAGCGACGGCGACGAATAGTCACTGCGAGTTCGAACGGTCAATCGCTCGTTTATCAGTGCCTAGATAACTGGCTATGACGTTCGGGTCACTTCGAACATCTTTCGGGCTGCCTTCAGCAATGATTTGTCCAGCCTCTAGACAGTAGACCCGGTCCGAGAGGGCCATGATCATCGGCATGTCATGCTCGATTACAACCATCGTGGCGCCTAGCTCGTATTGAATTTGTTTGAGTAGTGGTCCAAATGCCTCAGTCTCGCGCTGAGCGATACCAGCGGTTGGCTCATCGAGACAGAGGACCCGGGCGTCGAGGGCCAAAAGGCCAGCCAACTCCACAATACGACGTGTACCAGTTGAAAGGTCAGCTACGAAAGCATCTGCGTAGTCCCCGAGGCCGAGAAATCCAATTAGGTCGTCAGCATCAGACCGCTTGGAACGCTCGGATCTAGTAGCGGATGGAAGGTACAAGACGGTTGGGAGCAGACTGGTGCGGTAGCGGGCTTCAAGGGCCACTTGCACGGTTTCGCGAACTGTGAGGTCTGGGAACAGTCGGGCGGCTTGAAATGTCCGTCCAAGGCCCAGTCGGGCTCTGTTAGCAGAGTTCATATTTGACACATCCCGGCCAAGAAGTTCGATAGTGCCCTCAGATGAAGCAAAGCCGCCGATTGCGTTCATTAGTGTCGACTTACCGGCACCGTTTGTGCCAATAAGGCCGACTACCTCTCCAGGGTGGGCGACCATGGTTACCTTGTCGACAGCCCGTAGGCCACCGAAAGTCACTGATACCTGCGTCACCGCTATTGCCGGATCTGTTGTTGGTTGGTGCTTACTTTGACTACCAAGTGGTGTTGCTGGTGCTGCAACTGTTCGTTTCGTTGAGGATTGCTCCAACCGAGTCTCGGCGATACGAAGTACGGCATTTCGTGCCCCGTAGGCAATTTGTATGAGGCCACCAGGGAAGTAGAGAAGCAGTATCAGCAGGCCGACACTGGATGTAAATAGTGGAACAAGGTCGTTGTCGGGCCAGAAGGCGGGTAGGCCAACTACCCACATAGCGCCGATAACGGGACCCATGAGGGTGCCCAGTCCACCGATAACGACGATCGACACCAGGCGTAGCGAATCTCCAATTTGGAATAGTCGATCGGTGTAGGGAATGTTCTGGACTAGGCCACCCAGCAGAGCGCCACCTAGACCTGCGATGCCACCAGCCAAGGCAAACGCCATCAGTTTCGTGCGTGAAGGGCCAACCGTGTAGGCAGCTGCTGTGTATTCGTTTTCCCGGACTCCGATGATGGATCGTCCGATACCGCTGGCCCGCAGGGTTCGAACGATTATCAGTACCACGATTAGAGCCGCGAGGCATAGGTAGTAGTAGGAGCGTTGGCTGGTCAGACTGATCGGGCCGAGGTTGCCTCGTCGGAATGGAATGCTTTGGGTAAAGCCACCGTTGAAAGCTGGGCGCCGAAACAGGTACTGCTGGGCAGCCAAGGCAAACGCGAACGTTGTTACGGCGAGCAACAGGCCCTTAACGCGGAGTGCACCCAGTCCGATGACAGCGGCTGCTGCAGCGGCTACCAGTGAAGCCAGCAGCATTGAGATCAGGTAGGGAACGGTAGGCAAGTTTATTGAGAGCAAGTGCCAGTCCCCGAGACCGATGCCAACCTCAAGACCACGGTTCAATCCAGCAGCAATGAGTGCACCGATACCAGCGAAAGTCATTTGTCCGAGCGAGAGTTGGCCGGCCCAGCCGGTGACGATGGTCATGGACACGGCACAGATGGCAAAAGCCAAGATGCTGGCATAGAGCAGGTGGCGAGATGGTCGACTCACTATTAATGGGAGAACTATGGCGACAGCTAGCAGCAGACCTATTGCGATAGTTGATATATGTCGGACCCACCAGATTTGGCGGAGTCGTTCAGGGATAGGTCGCCAGCGGGCTGAGAAAGAGAATGATCCTTCGTTGTCGGAAGCGCCGCGACTTTGGAAGGCTATGGCTACGGCTACCACAAGGAACAGGATGAAGTCGATCAATCCTCCCTGTTCTAGGAATATGAATTGGACGTGGGCTTGGGCTACGCCAATGAAGAGCCCGGCGATTAGAGCCCGTGGAAATGAGACCATGCCTGCGATAACTGCAGCTACAAGAGCCCTTGACATGGTGTTAGGCCCGAGATTGGCCATGCCGGTGATGGAGCCTCGATTACCTGAGAGCAGCAGCAGGGAAACGCTTGAGAGCAGTCCAGCCACCGTCCACACGAAGAGTTGAACTGTCTTTGGATCGATACCCGACATACGGGCTAGATCAGCATTAGATGCCGATGCCTGAACTGTTTGGCCAAAAACTGTTCGATTGAGAAACAAAGACAGGCCAAGTGCCAAAAGGGGAACCAAGATGAGAATAGTGATCTTTGGGCCGGTAATCCGTAGTCCGAAGACGTCGTTCCACTGGAATCCAAGTGGCACCGGGTAGCGCTGTCCTCGCATTTTTTCTATTTCTGGAAATGAAGCGAGGACGGCCTGCATTAGTTGGGCCACGCCGATGGTTGCTACCAGAACGATTACCCGAGGAGCTTCGAAGAGGCGGCGGATTATGGCTCTCTCAATAATGGCGCCCACCAGAAGCCCGACCAGTAGGGCAATTGTTAGAGCTAGCCAGTATGGGTAGCCGTAGTTGATGACCATGACACCCATCAGGCCTGAGGCGGGAAGCCCCATATTTCCGACAGCAAGATTGATGACCCGGGTGGAGCGGTAGATAAGGACGACACCTAGGGCCAGTAGGCCGAACACCATGCCGTTGACGAGGCCATCGAACCAGAGTTGGCGGGTTGTCCAAACGGCCAGTACAACTGGGGAAGCAACCAATTCTGGGAGGAGGGCGCCCATCTCAACTCCCATCATTGCCAAGAAAGACGGCTCTGGCGAGGTCGTCACGTTCGGCCAGTTCAGATGCTGCACCTTCGAATCGGATTTGTCCTTTTTCAAGGAAGATGGCTCGGTCAGCGATTGCCAAAGCAACGTTCAGGGACTGCTCGACCACGACAATGGTTTGACCATGTTGTTTGAGTCGTTCGATAAGCACCAGAAGATCCTGAACCACTGTGGGGGCAAGACCCAGTGAGAGTTCATCGATGAGAAGCACTTCAGGTTTGTGGAGAAGCACGCGGGCCAAGGCCAGCATCTGCTGTTGGCCACCTGACAGTGAACTGGCCTTCTGTTCCTGACAGTTAGCCAAACTGGGAAATAGATCAAGGGCTTCAACAATTCGACGCTCTACATCAGCCCTGTCAGTTCGGTGGATGTAGGCACCCATGACGAGGTTCTGGCGAACGGTCATATCGCCGAATACGCCCTTACCGCCTGGGAGTTGTTGGATGCCGAGTTGGGACCGCAGTTGGGGTGAGGAGTAGGTGATAGTCCGACCGTTTAGTCGGACTACTCCCCGCTGGGGAATACCCAGTCCGCTGATGATGCGAAGGATGGTTGATTTACCTGCTCCATTGGTGCCCAGCAGGGCCAGCGTTTCGCCTCTTTTAACCTCAAAGGCCACGTCGAAAAGCACCTGAACGGACCCATAGGAGAAGTCCAGATTATTGACCTGCAGGGCCGGGACTTCACTTTCCTTGCTTGATCGCCTTTGTTCGTCTTGCTCGTCAAGAAGTTCCTGAACATTGAGTGATAGGTCGCCACGGATGTGATGTGCGCCTCGGTACATGATCCAGCCGCCGATGATTCCGCTGGGCACAGTCAATACCAGAGTGGTGACTCTCGGACCCCAGGTATCGGCAAACATGAATGATATGAGACCACCACCGGTGCCGCCGATGAAGAAGATGTAGAGCGTGATGAGTGCTGTGCCGGTACCGCGCAACCGGTAGGGAACAATGGCTTGCATGAGTGGGCTGACCATGGCAAACGCAGTGTTCAGCATGACCAAGGTCGGTATGGAAAAGCCAATGAAGAGCGGCACCGTTGGCATCGCCCATTGGATTGGCTTGAAGATGACCGAGAAGCCAATTAAGGCACCCACCAGGTGGAGAGTACGGGTGGGGTTGTCGCGCCACATTCGGTCAAATTTTGGTCCTACGTAGAGGAGAGATATGACGGTGGCAAGACCGGCTGCAGTCCCCCATGCACCGCGTTCAAGCGATTCGAGGCCAAATCTGTCTTCCAGCCACAGGTTCTCTAGCACCGGGGCGGTGAATAGCCCAAAGCCCAGAGCGCTGAATCCGATCACCACCGTCTTGATGGTCTTGATCTGCATAAGTCGGGAAAAGGCCGCGTCCATAGAGATCGGCAGGGGATCGTCCTCGGTAAACGATTCTTGTAGGACGTCTTCTTTTTCCCAGCGCCCGCGTTGGGGCTCCTTCAGAAAGAAGGCTGCGACGGCAGCGACAGCCACTGGGATGCCCAGTAGGTAGTAGGCCCAGCGCCAGCCATCGATCTCGCCAGGGCCGTTGGCTGCAGCAGCGATGGCCCCCACTAGAAGTGGACTGCAGACAGCAAGCAGTCGACCAGTTCCTTTGTCGAGGGCTCCGATTCGTCCGCGTATCCCAATGGGGTATGTGTCGGCGATGACTGATGAGTGGACCGGGATGGTGTTGGCTTTGGCGATGCCGACACCGAAGCGGGCCCAGAAGAACGTGAATGCATTTACCGCCCAACCGGACATGGCGACCATGACCCCGAAGATGATGCTGGACCAGCCAATGATAGGGATCCGCCGGAACCGGTCGGCTGCCCACCCCATGGGGATGGCACCCAGCACGACGAAGGCGCCAGAGGAACTGGCAATAAAGGTAATTGTGCCGTCACTGACTCCGAAGGTGTCGCGGATGTCAGGAGCTAGAACGGCTATGGCAGCCATTTGGAGCTCGTCGAGCGAGTTGAGGACCATCAGGACCACAAACGTCGCTGCACCTCCGCCCATAGCCAAGCCCTTCCTAAGGGATAGACCGGCAGTCCGAACCCCTGGCAGAAGGTCGTCGGGGAATAGAACTTTGCTGCTTTCCTGTTTGGCATGTCGTGCTGCTTCTTCAGCCAGCACCGATGCGGCTAGCGACGCGGCGTCTCCCAACTCTCCAGATTCACCGACAGGTTTATCGTTTTCTTCTTCGGTCACGGCGTTCGTTCCCCTCGACCTCCGCTCAACTACGAGGGACATCCTTCCACGAGACTCCCCGGTTGGTGTCCGGTTCGCGTGGAAGTCCGAGTGATCGTTCGGCAAGGTTATTCTTTTGCACCTCAGTGGTGCCACCACCGATGGAGATGGCGAAGCGGTTGAGCAACTCGGACTGAATCCAAATACCTTCTCGATCACCAGTTTGTGGGCCAGCCACAGCTGCCGGACCGGCTAGTTCAGCGGCTAGTTCGCCGGTCAAGACCTTGGTGCCGGCAGCCAGCAACTTGGTAAGTGCCGGATCAAACGGGGGGTGTTGGCCTTCCCGGATCGCTGACTGAATGCGTTGGCCCATCAGGTTCTGAAGGCGTTCTCGACTGATGATCTGGGCGAGGCGCTGGCGGACTGTCGGATCATTGAGACCGCTGTATTGAGTGGCCAGCCTAAGGAGTCGCTCCGAGGCCGGGGCACCGCCACCGCGACCGATGAACGCAGCTTCATTAG
>Ga0209035_10001085_pt1 | contig 11051 bp, 11 predicted proteins | sample MarorgKNORR_S2LV_6_FD_188220 | JGI IMG/M metagenome (GOLD analysis project Ga0209035, IMG submission 188220) | Marine microbial communities from the Southern Atlantic Ocean, analyzing organic carbon cycling - AAIW_A/KNORR_S2/LV (SPAdes) (version 2) | ecosystem: Environmental > Aquatic > Marine...
CGAGCCCGGGTGGATGGCATGGCCGAGCGGACCCCGAAGGCCCGGGCCTCATAGGACGCTGCGGCCACGACGCCACGATCTCCCTCACCCCCCACCACCACCGGACGACCCCGCAGTTCCGGACGACGCACCAACTCGACGGACGCGAAGAAGGCGTCCATGTCAACGTGCAGAATCGGGGTTCCGGTGCTCACGTCCCCGACTGGTCGACCACGCGCTCCACGACCAGTTCGTCGGCCCGGAGACCCCGGGCGATGAAACCGTGCTCACCGCACTGATCACGAACCGGATCGACCATCCAAGCACCAAGGGGTTCGCGCACCCATAGCGGTGCCGTGGCCACCAGGGCATCCACCTCGCCGGCGTCGACGAACCGAGCGTCCTCCACAATCCCGTCCGGGTCGTCCAATGCCATCACTCCCGACCACGACACGGCCCGGTGGACGACCACGTCCAGCCTCATCTTGCGATCAGGAAAGTCCACCCACACGCGGTAGCAGGGCCCCGTCCACCCATCCACCACGAGCCCCGTCTCCTCAACCACCTCGCGGGTCAGGGCGTCCAGCGAAACCTCCCCCGGATCGACCACCCCACCAGGAGGCGTCCACTCGACGGCGCCACCACGACGTCGGTTGGCCACCATCAGGATCTGCTCCGACCCCCGGTCGCCCTGGGAACCAATAACTAGAAGGCCACCAACGACGGTCCACTCCCGGATCTCGGGGTCGCCCCAGCGGTGTTCGGTCATCGGCGCAGTCTGACAGCCACTAGGAGGGGGCCGGTAGCGTTCGGGCCGTGAACGAACTGCGACCGGCCACCGACTCTTCCGCCGAACCGTCCACGCTGGCCCGAGCGTTGGCCTTGGCGGCCATCCTGACCGCTGGGATCTGCGGAGGGCTGGTGGGACACTCGGTGACCGACCTGCAGTGCGACGAGGGCTGCCCCATGCTGGCCGGGTCAATGGGGATCGTCGGCGCAGTTCTTGCGGCAGTCGGCGTCGCCGTAGTGTCCGTGCTCGCCCTGCGAGCCATGGCCGAGTGGGAGACCACCGAACGCCAACGAGCCGCCCGCGACCGCCACCCGGTGGATTGATCCGCCTCACCGTGGCCGCTCCCGACACGCTCCGAGACCTCGCCCTAGATATCGCGCGGGTGGTCGCCCCCGAAATCGGACGGCAGGCCGGACAGGTGGACGTCTCGGTCACCAAGTCGACATCAACCGACTTGGTGACCGAAGTCGATTGCTGGTCCGAGGCGCAGATCGTCAACCGCATCCTCGACGCCCGGCCCGACGACTCGATTCTCGGCGAGGAAGGCACCAGCGTCACCGGTACTTCCGGTGTGCGTTGGGTGGTCGACCCCATCGACGGGACCACAGACTTTGTGTACGGCCATCCAGGTTTCTCAGTCTCCATCGGTGTGGAGGTGGACGGAAACCTGGTCGCCGGGGTCATCGTGGATCCCCTGCTCGGCGACGAATTCTGCGCGGCGGTCGGCCACGGCACGACCCGCAACGGTAAACCGGTACGAGTGAGCAACGTGGACGAACTACCGCGGACGTTGATGGCCACCGGCTTCTCCTACGACCCCGAACGCCGGCGTCGCCAGGCCCAGGTGCTTGTCGAGGTCCTCCCCCGGGTGCGAGACATCCGACGGATGGGTGGCGCTGCACTCGACCTGGCTTCGGTCTCATGCGGACGGGTCGACGCCTACTTCGAGCGAGGCCTCAACCCGTGGGACTGCGCCGCCGGCGCGGTGCTGGTGACTGAAGCCGGGGGTCGGGTAACCGACCTTGACGGACGTCCCACGACCGGAGACATGACCGTTGCCGCCCCCCTCGCCATCCACGGGCCGCTGCTGGAGTTGCTCCGATCCGCCGACACCGTTCGGCTGTAAACCTCGGTTTGCTGACCTACCTGAAGTTGTCGACCAGACCCTCAAGGCAACACCAAGCAGAACTGAATCGACAAGGGCAACACATCCTTCGTTGGGTCTCAGGGAAATCAATTTCCCGCTGAAATGGCTCACAATGGTTCTATCCATCGCAGAAGGGGTAGTTCCTCTGACACGAGCAAAGCATCGGCCGGCAGGCCAACTTGGACCAACGGCGTTTCCTGACATGCAGCAGTTCTGTAAGTGATCCAACGCCGTTGGCCTTGGATGGCACCACCAACCTCGCTCCTCGGTAGCCACACAATCGCGTCGCTACAGCGTTAGCAACGACCCTGCCGGCCGGCCGGCCGGCCGTACACTCGGTGTCCATCGAGATCAGACCCCGGAATGGAGCGAAATATGTTCAGAGGGAGGTCCGTCCTTCTGATTGGGCTTGGAGTGCTGGGAACGGAAATGCTTCGCGAACTAGAGGCGGCCGGAGCAGAGATCGGGTCTGTTCTCGACGATAGATACGAGGACCTTCCGGACACTGGCCAACATCGCGGCCCTATTGCCGCTTTACCAGAAGTCCTTGATTCAGCCGAGTGGGACATCATCGTTGTCGCTGCTGCTCTCATCTCGGCATCGACCTTGAACTGGATCACCAAGCACGCTCGCCGAGCCAACGTTCCCGTCTACGTATTGCCGGAGCGGTCGTCCTTCGATCCAAACGGGACCGATCACCCGGATCTAAGCCAACTCATACGCCGCCCAGGCATCGCCGATCTTTTTGCCCGATCCTCCCTGAGAGTTGATACGCAGAAGATTGCCAACGCTGTCGACGGCCGGCGAGTACTAATCACCGGAGCTGGCGGATCGATCGGCAGCGAAGTGACTCGGCAGGTCATCCGACACGGTGCCGCCGTCGTCGGCCTACTCGACCGTGACGACTGTCTTCTCCACGATCTGGCGGTTGAGCTCACCGGACAAATGCATGATCCCCGAACTCCCATTCTCCACGCCGATGTTCAGAACGCGTCCCAGATAGACCGCGTGGTGGAGGCCTTCAAGCCAGACCTGATTATCCACACTGCAGCGCTAAAGCACGTGACAACTCTGGAATCTGATCCGACTAATGCCATTCTCGTCAACGTTCAGGGGACTGCCAACGTCCTCCGATCAGCACGCGCCTCTCAGGTCACGGAGTTCGTAAACGTCTCTACAGACAAGGCAGCATCACGAGTTGGCGTGCTGGGTATCTCAAAATACATCGGCGAACGTCTGACTCAAGGAATGGGCATGCCAGGCTTTCGAAGCGTTCGCTTCGGCAACGTCATCGGTTCACGCGGAAGCGTGCTTCACACCTTCAGGATTCAGGCTCTACACCACGAGCACGTCGTTGTTCGTGGTCAGCAGACCACCCGGTTCTTCATGACTGGAGGCGAAGCGGCCAGCCTCGTGCTCTCCACTTTCGTTCAACACCAGCCAGGCGGTACCTACGTCTTCGATATGGGAGAACCGGTGCAAATTCTTCAACTGGCCAACGCTGTCGTTGACGATCTGGTCAGTGCCGCCACAATCAGACTGGAGGATCTCCAAAAGGGCGAGGTCGAACACGAACGCCTCTTCCATGAGTTGGAAAGACCCGAATCGACTGCTGTCGATGGCGTCCATCGCGTTGAACCCATTCCGCTGGAGTTGGGAGAACTAGAATTTCTCCTTCCTGAGATCAAGGTTATGGCCAGCTTGAATCCAGCAGAAGCTCGTTTACTGTTGAAAACTCTGCTTTTACATAAATCAACAAGTTGAACCCGACCATTCAACCGATGATTCGTCGACTGCCATGATTACCTGCCTCTTCTCTGAAGTGGTCGAGAGCCCGATTTACCGGGCAATCGTGAGCCGGCTAGATGATTCAGAACTCACAGTGCGTTACGGGCTAATCACCAATGGCCCGAGTTCTTTCTCTGAATGGCTGCAAGAAGGGCGGCCATCAACCACGATCGTTGACATCGGAGGCAACGGCGGTCTGCCAGGAGCATGGCGATCAATCCGCGCAACGCTCCGAGAGGAAAATCCCAAGGTATTGGTGTGCTTCGGACAGAGAGCGACACTTCTGGGATTCACGGCATCTGTCGGCCCGAAGCCACCTCTCCGGGCGTATGCCAGGTATCACTCCACGTCACATCGCGTCGAGGGGAACCGGCGAGGCCTTGCCTACGACTGGCTGTGCAACCGGCTAGCCGACTTCATCGTGGCGCCAAACGGAAATGTCGTTCGTGCCCTCGTAGACGATGAGGGAGTCGATCCAGCTCAAATCGTGACCATTCCATTCGGCATTCGACTCGCAGACTTTGCCGAGCCACCAGCAGACCGCGTCGACGCCGTTCGGCGAGCACACCAGATCGATCCCGGTCGGACAACGATCGGGATGATCTCACGCTTCATAGAGATCAAAGGGTGGAGATACGCCATTGATCCTCTCCTCCAACGTCTACTCGCCGACTCAGAACTCCAGTTGGTGATCGCGAACGCCGTAGGCGATCTTGAATCTGAAATCCGTCAATCCTTTCGTCCAGTCTCCGATCAGGTCGTATTCATCCGCCATGAATCCGACAACGCCGCCCTGTTCAAGGTTTTTGATGTCTTCCTCCACGTCCCCGTAACACCAACCGTAGAGGCGTTCGGTCTTGTCTATATCGAAGCAATGGCAGCTGGGATCCCATCGGTGATCACCAGTTCAGGAATCGCAAACGACTTCGCAGACGACGGCAAGAACTGTCTGGTCGTACCCCACCGTGACCCCGAGGCGATCGGACGCGCCCTTGACCAGTTGCTCGGATCCGCCTCCCTGCGGGCGAGGTTGAAATCTGGGGCAATCGCATCGGTAGAGGCCTTCGAAATCGGTCCGATGGCCGAGGCTTACGCTGGCCTGTTCCACCGACTGGAACAGGCCGGTCGTTCACGTTGATCAACGAGAACAAGACAGAGGACCCGTCCATGGGGCAGCATCGTGGTGTGAGTACCCGGATCCTGACCGTCGAGGACGACGAACGCATTCGAACCGCTGTCCGACTCGCTCTTGAAGAGGAGGGCTGGGACGTCGAAGAAACGGCCAGCGGCGAAGAGGCACTCGAAGCGTTTACCCGCCAGCCCGCCGACGTTGTTCTCATCGACATCATGCTTCCCGGCATCGACGGTTTCGAAGTGTGTCGGAACATCCGTCGTCTGGGCGACGTCCCCATTGTCATGGTCACCGCCCGGTCCGACAGCCACGACGTGGTAGCCGGCCTCGAAGCCGGTGCGGACGACTACCTCCGCAAGCCGTTCGACCCCAAGGAACTTTCGGCGCGGATCCGGGCCCTTCTTCGACGGGCCCGGACCGACGACGGCCCACCGACTCGAATCCAGCTCGGCCAACTGGAGGTCCGGCCCGAGGAGGGCGTGGTCCGCCACGCAGGAGACGACGTCCACCTCACCCGCACCGAGTTCCGGCTTCTGGTGGAGTTGGCCACCGCCGACGGTCGGGTGCTGAGCCGCGAGGACCTCCTCGAGAAGGTCTGGGGGTACGACTATTTTGGCGACGGCCGGCTGGTCGATGTCCATGTTCGACGACTCAGGACCAAGATCGAACCCGACCCGGCCAATCCCCGATACGTGATAACCGTCCGAGGCATGGGCTACAAGCTCCAGGCCTGAACCGATCCTCTCAAATCCACCCATGACCGGCAGAGCAGTGGCCGATGATGCGAACCGCCTCGGACTCGGAGGCCGGATCGCCATGCTGTTTGCGGTGGGCGGCCTGCTGGTGTCGAGCCTGTTGGCCACTAGCACGCTTGTCCTGACCCGACGCCAACTCGTGGAGTCCCGGGAGGGCGCCGCAGCGGCCATGGCAGTCGGTAACGCAACCCGACTCAGTAACCAGCTGACCCCCGACTCCACTATCGAAGACCTTCCGACCATCGTCGACTCGTTGACGCGGCTCGAGGGCGGGCAGCGGATCATCCGACTCGGGGACGACTGGCTCCCCGCTCCGGAACTAGACCGCGATGACCTCCCACTTGACCTCCTCAAGCGCCTCGAGCAGCGCGCCGCCGGCCAGGTGCTCGCTCCGGTGCGCGGCGAGCCCCACTTTGTGGTTGGCATTCCCCTGACCGCTTTTGACGCCGACTACTACGCCGTGGTCGATCTGGTCGAGGTCTCCGACACGCTCGACGACCTGCGGATCATCCTGCTCGGGGCAGGAGCGGCGACCACCGTGTTGGCTGCCCTCCTCGGGTTATGGGCCAGTACCCGAATGCTCCGGCCCCTCCGACGGATCCGGGGGGCGGCCGAGGCCATTGCCGGCGGTCGTCTCGACACCCGACTCGGACCGCAGGCCGATCCCGATCTAGATCGCCTCTCGGACTCCTTCAACGAAATGGCCCGAGCCCTCGAGAATCGAATCCACCGCGACGCCCGCTTCGCCTCCGACGTCAGCCACGAACTCCGGAGTCCGCTCACCACCCTCATGGCCGGCGTCGGGGTGCTAGATGCCCGCCGTGACGAACTCTCGGAGCGGTCCCGTACCGCCCTTGACCTCCTTGTGCAGGACCTGAAACGGTTCAACCACCTGGTAAACGAGTTGCTGGAGATTTCGGGTTACGACGCCGGCGTGGCCGCCCTGGACCTCACTGAGGTGGACGTCGTCCGATTCCTGCAGGCCACTGTCGCCGCCGACCCGGCGCTCGTCCTTACCATCCCGCCCACTACCCGGTCGCTGGTCATCGACGCTGACAAGCGACGCCTGGCCAGGGTCATGGCCAACCTGTTGGACAACGCCCGCCGCTACGGCGGTGGCGCCACCGCCGTGATCCTGGAACACGATGAGACGATCCGCATCGCCGTCGAGGACGAGGGGCCTGGTGTTCCGGAGACCGAGCGCCATGAGATCTTCGACCGTTTCGCCCGCGGCTCGACCGGCGGCCGTCGTGGTGACGACGGTGGCACCGGGCTGGGGTTGAGCCTGGTGGCCGAGGACCTCCGTCTCCACCGGGGACGCGTGTGGGCCGAAGACCGATCGGATGGACGCGATGGCGCCCGGTTCGTCCTCGAGTTGCCGCTCAACCTGACCCTCGGGAACCCAGAGGTGGAGTGGTGATACCCGCCATCATTCGAGCCATCACCGGTGCCACCATACGAAGACGGTGGGCCACATCGGTCCTCGTCGCCACGACCACGCTCGCTGCCTGTGGTGTTCCGGTGGACGACACCATCCGCGATCTGTCCGTTGGCCTACCCGACGCCCTCCTACCAGCTGCGTCGACCACCACCGCGGCGCCAGCACCTACCGAGACCGTGCAGATATTCCTCGCTCGGGTCGACGACGGAGACCGTCAGATCCTGGAGCCTGTCGACCGGGACATCCAGGGCGACGGCTCGATCAACGTGATCTTGGCTGAGGTCTTCGCCGGACCGAGTGCTGCCGAACAGGATGCGGGGCTGATCTCACCGTTCGCCGATGGCAGCGAGGTCATCGGGACCGTGCTCGAGAACGGACTTCTGGAGATTCACCTCGACACTCTGGAAGGCTTTCCCCATGACGACAGCGCAGGCAACCGTCTGGCCTTCGCCATGCTGGTCTGCACGGCCGATCAACTGGTGGTCGGGGCCGAGATCGACCGGGTGGTGGTGCTGCTGGACGGCGAGGCTGGACTGGAGGCCATCAACGCACCAGTGAGCGATGGCGAACCTCCCGAGGAGGGTGCACCGGTGAGCTGTGCGAACTACCTGTCGTTCCTGCCCGGCCAGCCAGGAGGTTGACCCCAGCCACAGAAGTAGCTCAGGGGTCCAGGCGATCGAGGGTGCTGGAGAGGTTGTGGACCACCTGACCAATGCGTTGCTCGTTATCGATGAAAGCGAAACGTACGAACCCCTCGCCACCGGGGCCTAAGCCCACGCCGGCTGACACTACGACGTTGGCCTCACGCACCAACATCGAGGCGACCTCGACCGAGCCCATGTCCGAGTACTCCTCGAGAATGGGCGCGCAGGCAAACATTGTTTCCTGAGCTGGCTCCGCAAGACAGCCGATGCGGGCCAGGTCGCATACAGGACATCTCGGCGTTCTTGGTAGACCCCGCACACCTCGACCGGATGGTTAGGAGCCTTGTTGAGCGTCACGGTCGCCCTGATCTGGGTGGGCTGGAAGGTCCCGTAGTCCAGGTACCACTTCAACTTGGCCAGAGCGGCCACCACCTAGGCATTGCCGACCATGAAAGTCGTCCGCCAGCCGACCCTCGAGGACCTCTTGGTCATCGAGTACAACTCGACGTTCTTCGATCTAGCGGGCGTCGATGATGGAGACATGCGGCGGCAGGGAACCGATCCCTCGAACTTCCATGAGCCTGGGTCCGGTCAGCCGGCGGGGGTGCCAACCTCGATTCGGGCCTTGAGGTCGTTGATGGCCGCGTGGACGACCTTGGCCTCTAGGCGCCGTCGGACGAAACCCGGCAGGCGGATCAGCAGGTCGACGTCGAGGTCGTACACAACCCGGGTGGCTCCGTCGTCTCCCGATACCGGGAAGAACTCGTACTCGCCACTCATGCGTTCGAGTAGGTCACTCTCGACTAGTCGCCAGGAGATGCGGAGCGGATTGGATCCGTAGCTGTAGCGCAGCGTGTAGGTGGTGCTCCGCCCCATGGCCGCGGCTCGAAACGCTACGTCACCCGGGCGACCCTGATCGTCTCGGACGAGGACTTTCGCCTCCTTGATGTCGGGGGCCCACTCCGGCAGGCGTTCGACGTCAAGCACCGCCTCGTAGCAGTGCTTCGGCGTGGCCCGCACGATCGTGTGCTGGCTGGCATGATCGGTCATCGTCGGCCTCCTCTGGCCCGGACACTACCGGTCGTCGAACTCGCCTTGGTGTTCCCCTCGTGGCCACTCATGACCGGAGTTCTGCATCGTCGATCCCGGATTGGAGTCGTGCGGCCAGCACGTCATAGGAGAACTCCGTCTCGGCCCGTTGGCGGGCCCGGAGGCCCATCTCCAGTCGGCGGGTGTCGTCATCGAGGAGGTCGGCTAGGACATCGGCCACCTGATCCGGTGCGCTGGGACGTCGAACAACCAAGCCGGTCTCACCATGGGCCACCGCCTCGGCCGACCCACCGCTGTCGCCGGCCACCGCAGGCACACCGGCCGCCGCAGCCTCCACGAAGACGATGCCGAAGCCCTCCTGCTCGAGTCCACCCCATCGATTCCGACACGACATCGAGAACACGTCTCCCGCCCCGTAGAGGCCCGGAAGGATCTCGTCGGGAACCCGGCCTAGGAGCTGTACAGGAGCTCCAGTCGAGGCGACCAGCCCTTCGAGGCGTACCCGATCTCGGCCCGAACCGGCAATGGCCACCACCACATCGGGAACACGCTCACGAAGTCGAATTGCGGCACGGATGAGAGTGTCCATTCCCTTTCGGGGCACCAATCTGCTCACACTCACCACGAGCGGAGCATCCACTGGTAGGCCCAACTCGCTGCGGACCGATGCCCGCTCCGCCGAGTCGAGCGGTTGAAACCGAGTCGTGTCGACACCTGGTGGCACCACCACGGTGGGAAGCGGCCGGCCGGCCGCCCGTTCAGCCTCAGCAGCCGGGTACCGCCCGGCACAGATGACCAGCGATGCCCCCCGCAGGACCCGTCGGAGCAGTTGGCGGGTGCCGGGGATCCGCCCGGGAACGGTCACCTCGGACCCGTGCAACACGACGGCGTAGGGCCGACCCACCTTCGGGGCGGCATGACCTACCGGGAGCGCTGGGTCCCAGATGATGAGATCGGCCCCGTGGACCTCGGCGAGACGTCCGACCCGCCGCGAGACCGTCGGCGTGGGCAACAGGACCGGTTCACGGCTTCGACTAACGGTGAAGTCCTGCTCGGCATCGAATTCGCGAGCACCCTCGTACGGAGTGCTGTGCACCGCCACCGAGTTAGCAGGCAGGCGCCTCCAGAGCTCCCAGAGGTAGGACTGGATGCCCCCGACCTTCGGCGGGAAGTCGTTGGTGACCAGGAGGTGACGCCTCACGACTCCACCCTGCCGGCCAGGGCGGCCAACTCCTCGGCCACCTCGGGCGCCGAGTCGTCAATCCCGTCGAGCAGATCCAGCCGGTCCAGCCGACCGGCCGCCCAGACGGCATGGCTTCGAATGAGCGGATCGGGGTCGGCTAGGGCCCGCCGCATCCGACGTGCGACGTCGGGGTCGGTTCCCGACCCCGTATTACCTAGTGCCACCAAGGCGTTGCGACGCAGGTACCGGGGATCACGTTCGGCGATGTACCACCGTCCGAATCGTTCCAGGAGTTCGTCGTCAGTGGCGTCGAGCACTTCAGATGACTCGATGTCCGCTCCGAGGTCCACCCTGCCCTCAGCGACTCGTTCGGGGCGACCTACCGGGCAGACCTCCTGACAGTCGTCGCAGCCGTAGAGCCGTCCACCGAGGGCTTCGCGAAACTCCCTCGGAATGGAGCCCGGCGCCTGCACCAGCCAGGCGAGGCAACGGCGAGCGTCGATCACCCCGTTGTCGAGGATGGCGCCTGTCGGGCAGCCGTCGACGCACTGCCGACAGGAACCACAGCCATCGTCCAGGGGAGTCGATGGCGTCAGGGGCGCGTCGGTGACCACCGACCCGAGCACGAACCAACTACCCCGGCCGGGCACCAGCACGTTGGCGTTCCTCCCCCACCAACCCACTCCGGCCCGGACCGCAGCCGCACGGTCGACCAACGCGTTGTCATCAGCCACCACGATGGCCGACCAGCCATCAGACCGGAGTCGCTCGGCCACCGCCTGCAGCGAGTCACGGAGATCGGCGTAGTGATCGTGGCGGGCATAGGCGGCAATCCGCATCCGACCGGCACCCACCTCGGCCAGCCGGGCCGCCGGGGTCCGTCGTGCGCCCACCACAAGGGAGCGTGCACCGACGAGGATTCGGGTCGGGTCAGTCGATCGGGCTGGGTTACGGAAGGTGAACTGCATGCCGCCGTGGAGGCCCTCATCGCGGCGTCGTTCGATCTCCGTTCGGACATCATCAAACGGGTGGGCGCCAGCCACGCCAATGGCATCCAATCCTGCGGACGACCCCACCGCCAGGAGGGCATCGCGAAAGACCTCCGATCCGACGGTGGATTCCGCAGTGGGTCCGTAGGAGGG
>Ga0209035_10001087_pt1 | contig 11041 bp, 6 predicted proteins | sample MarorgKNORR_S2LV_6_FD_188220 | JGI IMG/M metagenome (GOLD analysis project Ga0209035, IMG submission 188220) | Marine microbial communities from the Southern Atlantic Ocean, analyzing organic carbon cycling - AAIW_A/KNORR_S2/LV (SPAdes) (version 2) | ecosystem: Environmental > Aquatic > Marine >...
GCAGGTGGTCCAGATGGAAAAGGGCCTCGCTACCATGAGTTAACAATTGATGAAATAAAAAAAGAAATTAATAACTTTGCTGAAGCTGCCAAGCGAGCCAAAAAAGCTAATTTTGATGCAGTAGAAATTCATGCTGGTCATGGGTATCTTATCTCTAGTTTCCTTTCACCTGCGATTAATAAAAGGACAGATGAGTATGGGGGCAGCACAGAGAATAGATCTCGCTTTTTAGTTGAGGTTATTAGGGCTATTAAGCAAGAACTGTCTGAAGATTTTCCTGTGCTTGTTCGACTGGATGCTAATGAATACAGAATTGAAGGTGGAATTACTCCTAAAGATTTCTTAGTTACATGTCTGCTTGCAGAAAAAGCAGGAGCAGATGCTTTGGATGTTAGCGCCTATGGAAATACAAGCAAAGGCATAGCATTTACAGAAGCGCCATTAGTTCACGAACCAGGAGGATTTCTAAAGTTTGCTCGAATGGCAAAAGAAGCGGTGTCAATTCCAATTATTGCAGTTGGAAGAATTGAGCTTGATGTGGCAGAACATGGTCTAAAAAATAATGATTTCGACTTTGTTGCTATGGGCAGAAAACTTCTGGCAGATCCAGGGCTCCCTAATAAAATTTACTCTGGTCAGGAGCACTTAATAAGACCCTGTATCTACTGCTATGTCTGTGTAAGTCAAATCTTTATTAACAAACCCATGATGTGCGCGGTAAATTCTCAGCTGGGAAACGAGCATTTAAATGAAAATATTATTTATAGCACTTCAAGGCAAAAAAATATTTTAATTATTGGGGCTGGCCCAAGTGGAATGGAATCTGCAAGACTCTTGGCAATGCATGGTCATCATGTAGAGATATGGGAAAAAGATAAGGATATTGGGGGGACTGTTAGGATAGCTGCTCTTGCTTATGAGCCCAACGGTAAATTAATTAAATATCTACAAAACTCTCTTAAAGAGCTTGGGGTAAAGATTAAAATGAACACTTTAGCAACAATTGAGAACATTGAATCGTTTAAAGCTGATCATGTAATCGTTGCAGTTGGAGCTAAGCGGGATGCTCCACCAATTCTAGGTAAAGAACTGAGCCATGTTTTTGATGGAGAGCAATTACGCGGTTTACTATTTGGCTCTGATCCTCTGGCGATAAAAAAACTATCGTTTTTTCAGCAGTTTATTTTAAAAATAGGCAGAGCTAGTCAACTCCTAAGGAATATTAAAGTCTTAACTATGCTGAGTAAAATATGGATGCCTATTAGCAAAAATATTATCATTATCGGCGGAGATTTGGTTGGCTTAGAACTTGCAGAGTTTTTAATTGAACGAGGAAGAAAAGTAACTGTCTTGGAACCATCTCCATCATTGGGACCTAATTTAAGTATTGTTCGAAGATCAAGAGTTGTTCATTTATTAAAAGAGCATGGTACGCAGCTTTTAACCAACGTTAAGATCAATGAAATCTCTAACGAAGGAGTGCTTTATGCGCACGACAAAGAGGCTCATCTAATCAAGGCAGATCAAGTTATTATTGCAATAGGTGCTAACCCTAACCTAGAATTAAAAAATGCAATCAAAGCTAAGAATATTCCTGTTACAGCGATTGGAGATTGCACATCAGTAGGTTATATACATGGCGCCATTGCCGATGCAAGAAAAGCTGTGCTAAATATTGAGCTGCTAGCCTAACAAGGCTTCTTTGACGGCTGGATGAACAATCTCACCGCCTTGAATATTTAACCCATTGAGTAGATGCTCATCATCTTTTAATGCTTGATCAATACCTTTATTAGCAAGGTCCAGCACAAAAGGAAGTGTTGCCTTATTAAGTGCATGGGTAGCTGTTAAAGGGACGGCGCCAGGCATATTCGTAACACAATAATGCACCACTCCATTCTTGATAAAGGTTGGCTCATCATGATTTGTAGGGCGGCTTGTCTCAAAACAGCCACCTTGATCAATTGATATATCAACTATGACACTTCCAGGGGTCATGTTATCAAGCATAGCCTTTGTCACTATTTTTGGAGCCTCTTTTCCAATCACATAAACAGCCCCAATTACCAAATCAGAGACTGACAATGCAGCAGCAATAGAGGCTTCAGTAGATTGAATATATTCAATATTATGAGCTCCATAAGTAGCCTCTAACTCAGACAATCTTGAAAGAGACAAATCTATAATTTTAACATGAGAATTATTTGCAACTGCTTTATCAATAGCCTCCGTGCCAGCAACCCCAGCCCCAATAACAGTAACAACTCTTGGTTCAATTTCCCCAAAGGACCCAATCAAAGTTCCTCTACCATTGTTTGGTTTTAATAAATGGTAGGAGCCAACCACTATACTCAGTTGACCGGCAATAGCGCTCATAGGAGCAAGCAAAGGAAGCGATCCATGGGATGAAGTTACAGTTTCATAGGCAATTCCCCGCACACCAGTTGCTGTTAAGTTAGCTGCTTGATTCTTATTGCCTGCTAAATGGAGATAAGTAAAAATAGTATGCTTATCGGTAAGGTGCTGGAGCTCATCTTGCATTGGCTCCTTCACCTTAATAATTAGTTCAGATGCTTGATAAACCTCTGCAGAAGTCTCAAAAATCTTAGCACCTGCATTTAAATAATCTTCATCAGAAAAACCAATTTCTTTACCAGCATTATGCTCAACAAAAACTACATGATTTTTGGTAGCAAGCAAGGACACTGAGTCAGGAGTTAGGCCTACTCGATGCTCATTATTTTTAATTTCTTTCGGGACGCCTATTTGCATATCGCTAATTTACCATGAGGGGTAGTTTGAAGAAAATATTTAATAATAATAAATATGCATATGTTCATAATTATTTGTTATGCATAAATCAGCGGGAATTATGGTGAAAAATGGTGACCAATGATGTTCAAAGCTTATGTCTCTTTTAAACTGCATTGAGCTAAAAAGGGTGCATTCCGTTAAAGTATCTGTAAATTATTAGTAATAACTATGATGACTAAACAGGTGTTAATTATATGGGCAGTATTTTCTCTTTCTTCATCAATCCACTATACCTCACAGATAATTTCTAAGTTCATTTACTCATCAACGATCAAGACCATAGATCATTTAGCAGGTACAAATTTTTAACATAAACTTTTTTATGTAATGATTGAAGTCAACAATTATTAAATATTATGAACTTTACCGAATCTGTTATTGGATCTTTTATTAAGTTATTCATGAAAAACTATATCTTGTTAACATGTTTTTTTTTAGCCACAAATAATTTTGCACTAGGAACTCATGAGATATCAAAAATATTAAAGAGCTCAACAGTGCGAATTAATCTTTGGGAAAATTACAATACAGCTGAGCAAGAGTTGTATGCTGGAGGAAGTGGCATTGTCTTAAGTAAGTATAGGGATAACTACTTCATTTTAACCAATGCACATGTTCTTCTGTCGCAATTCTGCCTATTAGACTCTGTAGATGAAAACTGTGAAGACCTTTTATTTGACGACTCTATAACTCTCATAGTTGATACAACGGATTCTAGTTTAGAGTATCCTGTAACTGATGAAGATTTTATTTTTTGGGAAGATTTGGATTTAGCAGTCATTGCAATAGATGGGGCGATGTATGAAGAAATGGATAACTTACAAACACTAGAAATCGGAGGTATGTGGCATCCGCTTCAACAGGTCTATTCTGCTGGCTTTCCACTAGTTTTAGGGAATTATAAAGACTATAGAGATATTTTTTATGATTCTTGTGTAATAAATGCTGGGATATTTGATGAAGTAGGTATGGGAGAACTGATGAATTACTCAATTGTTCATGATTGTAGTGTCGCTGGAGGTATGAGTGGTGGCCCTCTGGTTTCAGAGGATGGAAAACTTATGGGCATTAATGGGTTGATAGGAGATGCAATCTTAGAACAAGGATTTATGGGGAAAATTACATCTGCTGACTTTGATAACTTAAATTATGCTTATGCAATTCATATATATGATCTCTATGGAAGCGTTGCAGGGACAAATAGTGGTAATTTTAATCCTCAAAGCAAGTTTTATAATTTTTTACCGCGCCTGTCACGAAAAGAACATGAAGGATTATATAATTATTTGTTGGATCAGTGGAACGAGGAGGAAAATTTAGTAAATAAAATGTTTAAATAGGTCCAAATGGCGGAGCTAATGGTTCAAAATTGGAACCGTGAAATATAGCTTACCTTATAGGCTTATGAGTAATAAACGTATCCCAAAAAACAGATTGGTGGAGCTAGGCGGGATCGAACCGCCGACCTCTTGCGTGCCACGCAAGCGCTCTCCCAGCTGAGCTATAGCCCCAAAAATGAGGATTATTATAGAATTAAGATAGTAGTCAAGCAATAAATAAATCTTTACTGATAAGTTGCTTGTTGAGGGTACGGATTTAACAATCCATTAGATGGCCTGCCTTCAATATTTTGGTCTGTAGAAACAGCAATTTGTTGAGGTGGAATTCCTTCTTCAACCCACAGAGATAAAGCCATCAATAAATCCATTTGATCAGGAAGATTGGATGGTATTTCCCAGCAATGCCCCATGCCTGGAACCATGTACAGTCTAAAAAATTCTTGCAAATTGCTTGATCCCATCTTTCCTTCAAGTGCTTCATAATAAGCAATACTTTGATTTGGAAGAACTAATGGGTCTGCAGAACCATGCCACATTAAAATTTTACCGCCGCCCTTTTGAAAATTTGTGAGGTCAGGATTAACAGCATTGAAAAGGAGACCTTGAGAAATAAGTTTTTCCACATCTGTATCAAAATTAAAATTTAATGCCGAGTAATTGATGGGATCTTGTTGCATACCAAGATATTTTAGGTATCCATCGGCCAATAGAATTCCTGGCTTTCTAATGGTATTTGTTCCTAGGTACCAATAACCCCAGTATCTCTCGCTGCCTGGAGGCATTCCCGCAAATAACTGATCTCCGTTAGAGTTTTGTGGGCCTTGATAAAATTTTTGCACAACCATTTTTTCATTAGATGTAAGGCAATCATCTTTACTGTTTGCGCTGCATTCTGCAATGAGGCTTAAATCAATTTTGCATTTATTTGGAAGTTTAATAATGCCGTCCACCTTCCCATCCAATAAATCACATTGCTTTATAGCATTTGATTCTAAGAGTGGAATTTTAGATTTGAATTTTTCATCTAAAATAATATTTCCATTTTTGTCTGAGTTAGCTTGCACTATCCATGCGCCAAAAACTCCTCCATTTATTGACAATCTTAAGACTGGGCAGCCAGCAATAATGCCATCAAATAGATTTGGATAATCTTGGGCAGCTTTGGCTCCCAGTCGCCCTCCATTCGAGCAGCCTGAAAAATAAGAATAAGAAGGTTTCATACCATAAATAGCTTTAATAAGCTTATGTCCTGCGGCATGTGTTATTGGTAAAATGTCACCAGCATAGACTTGTTCGGCTAATGAATTATCTTTTGCCCACCTTGCATCTCCAATGTGATCTCCTGCATGACCACTATCGGTTGTGATTGCAGCATATCCCTGTCTCAAAGCATGATTAATTGAATTAGAATGCGTTTCTCTCTCTGGCAAGACTAGACCGCAAAAGCCACCGCATCCAGCTTGAAAATAATTCCCATTCCACCCGCTTAATGGAAATCTGGCTTCAAAGTTAATGCTTGGCTCAATAACTCCAATAATCTGACAAAAATCTGGTAAATCTGTTCTATTTTGAACAACAACATTTTTAATAATAGATATTTCATTGGGTAAATCTGCAATGGCTAGTTCATCGCACATAATTTTATTATTCGCACTCAATGAGACCGATAGGAATAAAAATAAGAGCGGTAATATTTTTTGAAATTGCATTATTAAGAGCGTAAGAGCAAGAGCTTAATAAAATAGGTATTCTAAAAAAAGAGGCCCTGCTAATACAGGGCCTGTAATAATAATGTTAATTAAAACCTATAATCTAACTTCATTGTTATGTTTCTAGGACGAGCATAGATAGCGTCATAAGCTATACCATCAAGTGCTCCACCCGAAGCTAGTCTTACAAAGGTTCTTGCAAGAGGAATAGTTCCGCCAACGACCTTGATGCGCTCATCTGTTAAGTTATCACCAATAAGCGATAGTCTCCATTTGCCATCTGAACTTTCTAGACCAAGTACTAATCCAACTTTTGAATAGCCACCTTCTTTTATGTTTTTATCAAGATTGGTAGTTATGAAGTACTCTGATGAGTAATCAACATTCAAGTTAGCATCAAAGACCCAACTATTTGACAATACAGTCTCATAATCAAAGCCAGCATTTGCAGTATCTTCAGGAGCTAGAATTACACTCGCGCCAGATCTATCGCAATAAATTCCATTGGTAGGAGCTTCGCCATAAGCACATTGACTATTTTTCCAGTCAGTAAATTCATAGTTGAGGCTAGCCATGGAAGCATAAAATTCTAAGTCATCAGTTATTAGATATCTTCCTTGCATTTCGATCCCATCGAGTTCTGCAGCTGCAGCATTACCTACTTTAAAACCTAATACACCATCAAACACACTTGTTTGAAGATTTTCATACTCAGTGCTGAAATAAGTGAAATCAAATTGAGCTCGATCAGATTTCATCTTGTAGCCCCATTCAATATTAGTGGCTTCTTCCTCTTCAAACTCCCATCCACCAGCACTGGAGACTAATGGAGTTCCTGGTATTGAGTTACCACGAATATCAAACCCTCCTGCTTTAGATCCCTGTGTGTATGAAACATACATTTGAGAATTATCAGATAACTCATAACTCAATCTAACCATTGGATCAAATGAATTCTCGCTTCTGCTGCTAGCAACACTATGCGGACCAACATTCAAAACGGCTGCCCATAAAACATTAAGCAAAGGAGATCCTTGTAAAGCTGTCCCTGTTCCATCTAATGTAAGTTTTCTACTTCCATCTTTGTCTTCACTGGAATACCTTGCGCCCACTGTTAATCTCCAATCGTCTGCTAGACTAATATCAGCTTGGCCAAAAACAGAATACATATCTGAGGATTGTGCATAAAGCCTATCCCAATTTGTTCCTACTAAAAGGGAAACTGGAGGTCCTGCAAGGGCAAGAAAAGGCCCCAATGGCACGTAATCAGTTACATCAACATCTGCGGTCTGGAAATAAGCACCAACGATGTAATCAACATCTTCACCACCAGGTGACGTGTATCGAATTTCTTGAGACCACTGATCATACTTTTCTGTTTGGTTTGTTCCATCAAGTATTTCAAGAGCAACATAGTCAACGTCCAGAACTTCATATGAGTCATATTCAACATGCCCAGTAATTGAAGTCAGGGTTCCACCTCCATCCATTGGGTAGTTAGCAGTTAAGACAAAATTATCCATCGAGTTTTGACTGAATGTTTCTCCACTTGATCTGACCCAATCCTCGTTTGTTTCAACTGCAATAGGTCCAGCAAAAACGAGCCCATATCCATCTTGAGGAGCAATCGCTTCCATGGCATAGCCCACGGAATCAAAATCTGCTTGTTCTACTTTTAAGTTGTAATCCACAGCTCCAGATGTCCAAGCTAGCTGACCTCTGATGTATGTCTCATCTCTTTGTGGCTCTACTCTTTTCATTTTTTCATTTGTGACCCAACCATCCATTTCTCTAGTTGAAACAGTTAATCGTCCAAGTAGATTATCTGAAAGTGGTCCAGAGAGAACTAGAAGAGATTGGGATTCATCATGCTCTGATTCATGAGAAGTAGAGAACCTTCCCTCAAATTCTTCAGTTGGTTTTGCAGAGGTAACACTCACAACACCACCAATAGCATTCTTTCCAAAGAGAGTGGGTTGTGGACCACGTAAGACTTCGACTCTTTCTAGGTCGACAAGAGGAGTCCTTGCAAGCTGGCTTCGAGGATAAGACATTCCATCAAAGTTTAATGGCACTGACTGCTCAAATCCTTTGTTGGCTCCAGATCGAACGCCTCGTATAGAAATAGAGGTATCAATTTGAGTTTCTGCAACCGTAAAATTAGGTACTGATGCAGATAGTGAACTTAAGTTATCTACACTTCTATCTGCAATAGCCTCACCGTCAATTGCAGTTACAGAAATCGGCACATCCTGAAGACTTTGCTCCCTTATCTGGGCTGTAACCACAACCTCTTCAAGAGTTTGAGCCTCTGCATTAATTGCAAGCACCCCAAAAACTGGTAAAAAGGCAAACAAACTTAAAAATTTAATAGTTGTTTTCATGAATTCTCCTTGTGCAAACTGCACATTATTTAAACACGTATTCTAAAGATGATAACCAATGATAGCCTATATGCAAGGGTTTTAGGAAGCAATGAGGTTTTCTCAACGGAGTTCTAAATATTTCTATTACTTGCAGTTATTGATATATTGATTACATGAAATTCAAATCATCAAACTCTTTATCAAATTTAGGAATAGAAATTCATGAAATAAAGATTGATCAGGGCCTTTCTAAAGAAGAAATACAAGAAATTAGAGAGCAATGGGTTAACTGTGGGGTTGCTATTTTTCCTAGGCAGTCTTTGACTCTTGAACAATATGAAGATTTTAGTCAGCTATTTGGCTCTTATGGAGAAGAGCCATTTTTAATACCCATGCAAGAACATCCTCACGTGGTTCAAGTGCATCGAAAAGCCAATGAAGAAGCTGCACATTTTGGTGGTGCTTGGCATTCAGATTGGTCATTTCAACATCAGCCTCCTTCTGCCACCATGCTCTACTCTGAAATTATTCCGCCTGTGGGTGGTGATACTCTTTTTGCAAATACAGCAGATGCATACGATGAACTATCAGATCAATTGAAAGAAAAGATTCAAGATTTGAATGCAATTCATAGTGCAAAACTGCCTTACGCAAAGGATGGAGTCTATGCGACAGAAGGTAAAAAAAGAACAATGCAAATTCATACATCCGATGAGGCTAATAAAACTATGTCTCATCCGATTGTTAGAACCCACAGAGAGACTGGTAGAAAAATGCTTTTTATTAATCCTGTGTACACTCTAGAAATTGAAGGTCTTGGAAAAGAGGAATCAGATATGTTGCTCTTTGAACTCTATTCTCATATGGGGCAGGAAAAATATATTTTTCGTCATCAATGGGAGCCTGACATGTTAATAATGTGGGACAACCGAACAGTCATGCATATGGCTGAAGGCGGTTACGACGGGCATGAGAGATTGCTGCATAGAATTACCATTGCTGGAGACACGACTAAGTAGTCGCTTTTTATAATATGAAAAATAGGCCAGTCCTAGTAGGCATTGGGTTGCTGCAGCAAAAAGGTTCCTTTGCTGAACTTGATGAGGCGCTAATTCTTATGGAGCAAGCTACGCTAAGCGCCATAGAAGACACTGAGAATTCTTCAATTGTTAATTATATTGATGAGGTGCAAGTCCCTAAGGGTTATTGGACCTACAGAGATCCAGGAAAATGGATTGCAGAAAAACATGGTTTCTCTAAAGCCAAAACCAGTGTTACTAAAATTGGTGTCTTACAACAAAACCTAATTAATTCTGCTTGCAATAAAATTATTAACGGAGATATTCGTGCCAGTCTTATAGTGGGTGGTGAAGCAAGGTATAAAAAAATTCAAGCTTTAAAGGAAGGTTTGCAATTTGAGGAAATGGAATTAACCGTTAACCCTGATCATTATGTTAAGGCAAAAGAGGACTTATATATTCCAGAGGAACTCGATGCATTGGGCATGATGGCTGTTGGGTATTATGCGATTATAGAGAGCGCAATGCGTTTCAAACACCAAAGAAATTTAAGGGATCACGAATTATTCCTCGCTAAATATTATGAACGTTTTTCTCAAATTGCTAAAAATAATCCTCATGCATGGAATCGCAATCCTTTTATTGCTGATGAAATTAAAAATCCAACATTAAAAAATCAGAGAATAGCCTACCCTTACAACAAGCTTCATAACTCTAGTTGGAACGTCAATCAAGCCTCTGCTCTAATTCTTTGCAGCGAGGAGCTGGCCGATCAATTAAACGTACCAAAAAACAAAAGGGTGTACCCGTTAGTTTCAAGTGAAACTAATCATATGATTGCAGTTATCCAACGACCAGATTTGTCAAAGCCGGCTGGCTTACGACTAGCTGCTAATTATTTAATGGAGACTGCTCAATCCTATAATATTAATCCATCCATGTTTGAGCTTTACAGCTGTTTTCCAGTTGCAGTTCAGTTATTTGCAGAAGCATTAAATATTCCTGACTATACTGATAAAACTGTAACCGGTGGCATGCCATTTGCAGGAGGCCCTTTAAATAATTATATGATCCATGCAACTGCGCAAGTTTTAGAAAAAATTAGAAACAATCCTTCCGAAATTGGTTTAGTGACAGGTGTCTCTGGCATGATGACCAAGCAAGCATTGGCAATATGGGGCAAAGATCCTTTAATGGATTTTCGAGCAAAAGATGTGACCCAGGAAGCTGCAATTCTGGAAACGCCTGTTGCAATGTCGTCCCAGAATGATGGCGAGGGAAAGGTATTAGGTTGCACAACTCTTTTCCAAAATAATGAAGGGATCAAAGCGATAATTTATGCTGAAGATACAAATCAACAAAGAAAAGTTATAACATCAACAGATAAAGATATTATTAAAAATTTAGGGGAAGAAGAATGGGTAGGAAAAAATATTCACTACAAAAACAATCAGCTGTATTAATAGCATTAGTTTTTTCAATTTCAACTCTCGCGGACTCAACGCTGAATGCAAGCATCAATAAGCATCAAAAGACTTTTGAAGAAGTGGCTATGAAAATATGGGATTGGGCAGAAGTTGGCTACCAGGAATATAAAAGTTCGGAATTGCTTCAATCGGAGTTAGCTGCTCATGGTTTTACTATCACTACCGGTGTTGCAGACATTCCAACTGCGTTTATTGCAGAATTTTCAAACGGGGGTCCAGTGATTGGGATTCTTGGTGAATATGATGCCTTGCCTGGCCTCATGCAAACAGCTTCACCATTTAAAGAAATAAAAGAAGGTGTCATTG
>Ga0209035_10001090_pt1 | contig 11023 bp, 8 predicted proteins | sample MarorgKNORR_S2LV_6_FD_188220 | JGI IMG/M metagenome (GOLD analysis project Ga0209035, IMG submission 188220) | Marine microbial communities from the Southern Atlantic Ocean, analyzing organic carbon cycling - AAIW_A/KNORR_S2/LV (SPAdes) (version 2) | ecosystem: Environmental > Aquatic > Marine >...
ACCATGTTAGATGAACATATCCCTTTAACTACTTCCGAATATGATGAGTGGGGAAACCCAAACAATAAAGATTCCTATGATTACATGCTATCTTATTCTCCATATGATCAAGTAGAAAAGAAAGATTATCCTGCGATATTTATAACTGCAGGATATCATGATTCTCAAGTTCAATATTTTGAACCTGCAAAATGGATAGCTAGACTCAGAGATAGAAGGACAAATAAAGAACCTCTATTAATGTACTGTAACATGGAAGCAGGTCATGGTGGAGCATCTGGAAGATTTGAAGCATATAAAGAAACAGCAATGGAATATTCTTTTTTATTAGCATTGCTTGATGATTAAAATAATTCATTGTAATATTAAACATGATAAAAAAATCGATTTTTAAGATATTTTTTTTAGTTGTTCTTTTTTCATGTAACAAGAAACATTCACAACCTAATATTGTATTTATCATGTCTGATGATCATGCTTTCCAAGCAGTTAGCGCTTATGGTCATAACCTTAATAATACACCAAACATTGATAGGATAGCAAAAGAAGGTGCCATATTTAATAAAGGATTTGTAACGAATTCAATATGCGCACCGAGTAGAGCTGTTATGCTAACTGGAAAACACAGTTTTGTAAATGGTAAAGTTGATAATGTTCAACCATTTAATTGGGATCAACCAAATTTTGCCAAATTATTACAAAGTTCTGGATACCAAACAGCTTTAATTGGAAAAATTCATTTGCATGGAGCTCCTCAAGGATTTGATTACTCTGCGGTTTTACCTGGACAAGGTCATTACTACAATCCTGATTTCATAGAAAATGGAGATACGATAAGAATAGAAGGTCATGTTACTCCAATAACAACGAAACTAACACTAGACTGGCTAAAAAATCAACGAAATAAGGATAAACCCTTCTTACTTTTATACCACCAAAAAGCACCTCATAGAAATTGGATGACCGAAGAAAAATATTTAACTCTTTTCGATGATAAAACTTTTAATACTCCTGCTAATTATTTTGATAATTATGAGGGTATGGGAACAGCAGCGAAAGAACAAGAGATGCAAGTTGATGGTCATGCAATGTGGGGACATGATTTTAAATTATTATTTAATCCAGAGACAGGAGAAAAAACAAATTTTAACAGACAATTAGAAAGATTAACAAACGAACAGAGAGAGAAATGGTTAGCCGCTTATACTCCAAAGAATGATGCCTTTAGAAAAGCAAATCTATCAGGTAAAGAATTAGGCGTTTGGAAATTCAATAGATATATAAAAGATTATTTGAGAACAATTCAATCTGTTGATGACGGAGTTGGAGAAGTTTTGAAATTTTTAGATGAAAATAATTTAACTGAAAATACTATTGTTGTCTACACGTCAGATCAAGGTTTCTATTTAGGTGAACACGGTTGGTTTGACAAAAGATTTATGTATGAAGAATCTCTAAGAACTCCAATACTAATGAGATATCCAAAAGAAATTAAGCCTGGAATAGAAATCAATAATCTTATACAAAATCTAGACTTTGCGCCTACATTTCTTGACTATGCTGGAATAGATATACCTGACGATTTACAAGGAGATTCATTTAGAAAAATTGTAAATAATACTTCTTCTAAGTGGAGAGATGCTATTTACTATACATACTACGAATATCCATCTGTTCATATGGTGAAAAGACATTATGGTGTAAGAACTGACAGATATAAACTAATGCATTTTTACTATGATATTGACGAATGGGAATTATATGATCTTCAGGAAGATCCTTCAGAAATGAAAAATGTTTATGATGACCCAAAATATCTTGAAATAAGAAAAAATATGCATAAAAGATTAATTGAAATGAGAATCAAATATGGAGACTCTGATCAACTTAATCAGATGCATCTTGAACGATATCTAACAGCTAGAAAAAGATAATTATTTTTCTAAATAACCTGGCCCTTTTATAAATCTACCTGAAAATTTATTTGTATGTTCACCATTAAGTAATACCGGTGTTCCATTGACAAGAACATGACTTACTCCAACCGCAAACTGAAGAGGTTCTTCAAAAGTGGCTTTGTCATCAACTTTATTAGGATCAAAAATAACTACATCAGCAAAATAATCCTTTTTTAATAAACCTCGATTCTTAAGATTTAAATTAGAAGCCGGTAAATAACTTAACCTTCTAATACCTTCCTGTAAAGAAATTAAGTTTTCATCTCTTGAATATTTACCAAGAACTCTAATAAAGCTTCCAAAAGCTCTAGGATGAGTTCTAAATTTATTGCTTATATCACTATATGTTCCTGCATCAGAACAAAATGATACCCATGGGATTTGCATTTTCTTTGCTATATTTTCATCTGACATACTAAAATATATACACTGTATTCTATTATCATCTTCAATAACCATATCAATAATAGCTTCTTCAGGAGATTGACCTCTCATCTTAGCAGCTTCAGCTACAGTTTTTGCTAAATATTTTTTTGACATACTACTAGTCTTAAACCCTACCATGAGTATTCCTTCTGGGGGTTGTTCTGATAATTCTTTTCTTATATCTGCAAGAAGTCTTTGTCTAACTTCAGGATCTTTCATTCTATTAATCCATGCTTTATGTCCGCCCTCCTGAACCCATGTTGGAATAACACCTGTCAAACCTGTTGAACTTGCATTATACGTATATATATCTGCAGTAATTTTATGTCCTTCAGATCTAACTTGATTAACCCTCTCTATCAAAGAATCTAACATATGCCAATTTGCTTCTCTTGAAGCTTTAAGATGATATATCTCTGATGGTATATTTGCTTCTTTTGATATAGTTATCAATTCTTCCAATGCTTCTAGAAGTTTACTATCTTCATTTCTCATATGCGAAATGTACATTCCACCATTTTTAGAAGCAACCTTACACAATTCAATAAGTTCTTCTGTAGAAGCATAATCACCAGGAGCATAAATTAGAGAAGATCCTATACCCATAGCCCCTTCTTCCATAGACTGTTTTACTATATCTCGCATCTTGTTTAATTCATTTTCAGTAGCACTCCTATTATCATAACCTACTTCTAAAATTCTTACTGTAGCAGCTCCTAAAAAAGAAGCTATATTAGTTGAAACACCATTATTCTCTAAAGCTTTCATTGCACCACCAAAAGTTGTATACTTTCCATCATTCCAATATGGACCAGGAGATGTTCCTTCTCCAAAAACTTCAAGAGTAACACCTTGTTTTATATCACTTAATGATCTTCCGTCATCCATTAATGAGCCATACCCCCAACTGAGCATATTAATAAATCCAGGAGATATTGCAAGCCCTGTACCATCAATGGTTGTATCAGCATCAAAAACTGTATTTTCACCAACATATACTATTTTATCACCTATCAATCCAACAGATCCAATAAATGGATTTTCTCCACTGCCATCATAAATTGTACCATTATAAATTACCAAATCACATTTAATTGGTTCACTAGTACAAGAACATAAGATTAAGGAAAAGATTATTAATATTTTTATAGGATTGATATTAATCATAGCTAATTTTATTTTAAATTATTATTTAATATAATAATATTAATTATTAAGATTGATTTCATAATGAAAAAAACATTTATATTATTTATAATAGTTTGTATTCCATACATTTCTTTTTGTCAAAATAAACAAAATAAATATTATAAACCTTATAGATTTTCAATGTCAAGTTTGACAAAATTGCCAATTGGTGAAACTAACAAATATGGTTTTGATATGGGATTTGGAGTAATGGGTGAGTTTACCTATACACTTGATCAAAAAGCAAAATATGAGATCTCCATAGAAGCCGGTTTCATTAGTACATTATCTTTTGATGAAAATTCTATTGACATTAATTACTTAATACCTGCAGGAATAAATATCCATTATTATTTTTTTGATGAAGCATTTTCTCCGTTCATAGGAATAGGTTATGGAATAGAAAATTTTGATAATGGAAAATCTATAACTAAAAACAAATATGTCTTAAAGCCTACAATTGGCATATCATATGAAAAAATAAAAGTATTTGCGAGGTATGGAATTATAAGTGAATATAATTCTATAGAAATTGGAATTAGCTATTCATTCAAGGAAAGACCTTGTGGTTGTTTTCCGACAGATAAGTAAAATTATTTTGATATTTTTTTAGGAAAAGTTTTTATAAATATTACAAGACCAATCATTATCATTGGTATACTTAACCATTGTCCCATATTAAGAGGAATGTCAGCCTCCCAATCAACTTGATTTTCTTTAAGAAGTTCATCCAAAATTCTTAAAGACCAAAGGGTAATCATAAAAATTGAAAAAATAAATCCATTATTTATAGAAGATCTTTTAAAATACCATAATGACAATAATCCTATAAACAAAAGCATACAATAAAAAGCTTCATATAATTGAGCGGGATGTCTGGGTATTCCAACTGTATAGATTTCAGCATAATAATTATCTCCATTTTTGAATATTTTGTAGTCTAAATCTTCAGAAGGATTCTGATATATATGATTTCTAATATTTTCATATCCAATTAAAAAACTTTTAATATCATTTTTATAATAGTTATTCTCATAATTCTCATCTAACTCTAATCCGTCTTTATAATTTATTCTAATAGTTATTGGAACTCCATTTTCATTTTTATTTCCTTCTCTTTTTAAAAAATTTATCTCATCTACCCTTCCATCAAACCTATACATTAAAATATCATTTGTATTTCTAGCAAAGACAACACCATTTCCAGATTCTGTGGGCAAACCCAATATTTCAGAGTTCATAAAATTTCCAATTCTAATAAAAGCGCCCGCAAGACACACTACAATAACTACCCTATCTATAACCCAAAAGAAAGATTCATTAACTTTTTTTGCATATATAATTAATCCCAATATAATAGCTATAGCTGCTCCATGACTTGCTAATCCACCTTCCCATATGTATAAAATTTTAAGTGGATTAGATAAATAATAAACCGGATCATAAAACAAACAATGTCCAATTCTAGCTCCTACAATAGTTGCTATTACCATGTAAATTGTAAGGCGTTCAACTTCATCTGGATTTCTTCCATCTAATTTATAAATCCTAGTCATAATGCTTGAACCAACTACAAAGCCCGAAGCAAAAAGAAGACCATACCATCTAGGTGGTAATCCTGAAATAATTTCTGGATCAGCATTCCAAAGAATATAAAATAATTCTATCATAATAATTAATACAAATAAACCAAATACCTTTTTTTAATAAGATTTAAAAACGTTAAAAAAAATTAATTTTTTAGAAGTGATTTAAAATAAGATCTACCATCTAAAAGAACCTTTGATAACCCTTCAACATTTAATTATGTCTCCAAAAAGCTGGAGTTAAAATCATTAAAAAAGTAAATAATTCTAACCTACCTATAAACATTAGTAAAGATAAAAACCATTTTCCAGCAATTGGAATACTACTGTATGTAGCATCTGGTCCAACAGAGCCTATTCCAGGTCCAACATTTCCTAAAGAAGCAGCAACTGAACCAATCGCAGTCATAAAATCTACACCTAATAATGTCATAATTACTGACCCAACAGAAAAAATAACTACATATAACATCATAAATGCCAATATGTTAAATACAACATTTTCAGGAATTTTTGAATTATTAAATCTAAGAGTAAAAACTCCAGATTGATGAATCTGCTTCTTTAATTCTATATACGTATTCTTTAACAAAATAACATGACGAACAATTTTAACACCTCCAGAAGTCGATCCTGCTGAAGCACCAAAAAACATTAATATAAAAAACAGAATCGTTAAAAACTCACTCCAACCCGTATAATCTGCAGTACTAAAACCTGAAGTTGTAATTATAGAAGCAACATTAAATAAAGCAATTCTAAAAGTTTCTTCAACATTAGAAATATCATATTGTAATAAAGAAATAAAAACAAGTAAAGAAATGATAAGAATAAATAAAAAATAAATTCTAAATTCTTCATTATAAAATACTTTCTTAAAATTTAATTTGAGTCCAAAATATATTAAAGTAAAATTTGTTGCAGAAATCATCATGAAAAGAATTATTGTATAATGTATTATTGGTGAATCAAAATGTCCAATGCTAGCATCTTTTGTAGAGAATCCGCCTGTAGCAAAGGTAGTCATGGCATGATTAACTGCATCAAATAAACTCATTCCTTCAGCATATAAAATAAAAAATAACAGTACTGTAAATGATATGTAAATAATCCATAATCTTTTTGCAGTTTCTTTTATTCTAGGTTGTAATTTATCTAGAGATACTCCAGGAGCTTCAGCAACAAATAATTGCATTCCTCCAATCCCTAAGAATGGTAAAATAGCAACAGCTAAAACTATAATACCCATACCACCAATCCATTGAGTAAGACTTCTCCAAAATAAAATTCCATGATCTAAAGATTCAATATTATTTAAAATTGTTGCTCCAGTAGTTGTATATCCAGAAACCGTTTCAAAAAAAGCATCTGTTAAGGAAGGAATTTGACCCGAAAGAACATAAGGTAGCATTCCAAATAAACACATAAAAATCCAACTAGACGTAACTATTAGATAGCCATCTCTTCTCTTTAAATCTTTATTTCCTTTATTTTTTGTTAAGTGATAAAATTGAAATCCAACTGCAATATTTAAAAATGATGAAATTAATATTCCAATAAATGAATTTTCATTAAAGTAAATGCCAAAGGGAACAGCAGTTAACATCAAAAAACCATTTATCATCAGTAGAATTCCAATGATATTACCTATAGCATTTAAATTAAATTTCATCTAAACATTGATTCAATAGAATGCAAAGATTCGTGTTTACTTACTATAATAACTCTATCTTTTACTTCAAATTCAAAATTGCCTCTAGGAAGTAGTGGTTTGTTATTTCTAATTACACCGCCAACAACTCCCGATTTAGGAAAATCTAAATCTTTTAATTTATTAGTTAAAGCTTCGGAATTTTCTTTTACCTCAACTTCCACAACTTCTGCATCAACACCCTGAAGTAAGGTAAAATTTATAACTTCATCTTCTCGTATGTATTTAAATATAAAATTAGCAGCCAAATATTTAATATTAATAGTTGTATTAACACCCATATTTTGAGCCAGTGGAATATAATCTATATTCTCAACTTGAGAAATAGTTTTCTTAACGCCTGATTCTTTTGCTGCAAGAGCAGCTAAAATATTTTTTTCAGTTTCATTAGAAAGAGCAAGAAAAGCATCCATCTCATCTAACCCTTCATCCATTAAAAAATTCACATCTGCTCCATTTCCATTAAGTACCATGACATTTGGTAAATTATCTGCAAGTTTTTCACAATTTTCTCTATCCTCACAAATTAATTTTATATTGTATTTTTTTGATAAATGTTTAGCAGTTATATATGCTAAATCTGACCCACCATAAATCATAATGTTTTTAATGGAAGCATGTTTTTTCCCCGTTAATGAAAGAACTCTATCAATTCCCTGATTTGACTTTGCAACAAAATAAGCATGATCACCTTCCTTAAATATATTATTTGATCTTGGAATTATAGTTTCATTTTTAATTTCACCTTCTATATCTCTTACAATTGCAACTGTAGTAAAATCTATATCAGGATTTAAATGAGCGGTTTCAGCCAAAGTTTTATCCTTTAATGCAGAATTATCATCTATCATAATTCCTATTAAATGCAATAGGCCCTTATCAAACTCAACTGTATCTGTTGCTGCTGATTCTTTTAATAAAGTCTTAATTTCACTCGCCCCCAATATTTCAGGATATATAACTTTATCAATACCAATTGATTCTAAATCAAAAGTATCTTTTTTGTGAAGTAATTCTGTATTTGAAATTCTAGCTATGCATTTTTTTACTCCAAAACTTTTCGCCATTGTACAAGCAAGGATATTTACCTGTTGGGAAGACGTTACTGCTATAAGAAGATCACACCTACCAGCTCGAGCATTTTCTAAAACTCTTAGAGATGTAGCATCACCTTTTATCGTAGATACATCTAAATTTTTCGAAGCTCTCTCAAGAGCCTTTTCATTATTATCAATTATGATAATATCATGTTCTTCTTGAGCAAGTAACTTAGAAAGATGAAATCCTACTTCACCAGTTCCTGCAATGATTATTTTCATTAATTACTTTTTAACAGGTTACAAATATAAAAATTTGTTATTATTTGTGTTCATTTAATTTTTTAAAATATTTTACAGACTTTTTATCAATCTTAGAAGAAAGTATTAAAACAGAAATCATTGTGGGGAAAGCCATAATGCCATATGAAAGATCTATTAGACTTATAACAAATTTTAAAGAAGAAGTAGATCCTACTAAAATTAGTACTAAATAAATATATCTATAAATAAAACTATACCTTTCTCCAATCAAAAAAGCTAAACATCTTTCTCCAAAAAAAGACAAACTAAAAAGTGTAGTTATAGCAAAAGATAAAGTACAAACCAATAACAAATAAGGTCCAATCATTGGTAAAGAATCATTAAAAGCTTGAGCTACAACAGCAATTCCAGCATAATTATTATTTTCCCATGTACCACTAACCAATATGCACAATGCTGTTAAAGTACAGACTACAATTGTATCTATAAATGGACCTATCATAGATACCATTCCTTCTTGTATCGGATTATCTGTTTTACTTGCAGCATGAATAATTGGTGCTGTTCCAATTCCTGCTTCATTTGAAAAAGATGCTCTTCTAGCACCAATAAGAATTAAAGAACCAAGCGCTCCCCCTAAGACAGAATTTGCATAAAAAGCATCAGTAATAATTAAACTGATAGTTGGAATGATTTTAGTATAATTATCTATAATTATATAAAAAACTACCATCATATATAATATGACCATAAATGGAGCTAATTTACTAGCTACCCTTCCAATTCGTTTTATACCACCAAAAATTACCATAGATACTACAATAGAAATGCAAATTCCAATTATAAAATCACTGATAAATTGATTTATATATAATACATTGTTCTTTAAAAAAACTGAATTTATAATTTCAACAATTTGATTTGATTGAAAAATAGGTGAAACACCTAAAAGACCAAAAAAACAAAATAAATAAGCTAAAAATTTCCAATTTTTTCCTAGCCCTTTTGAAATAACATACATTGGACCTCCAACAAATTGACCTTCTTTTTTATCTCTATACATAACTGCAAGACTACAGGTATAAAATTTTGTAATCATACCAAAAAAAGCAGTTACCCACATCCAAAATATAGCACCAGGACCTCCCATAATTATTGCTATAGCAACACCACTTATATTTCCCATCCCAACAATTCCACCAATATGACTTGATACGCTTTCAAAAGAACTTATACCTTCAGATGAATTTGATTTTTTTTTTAATAATTTAAATGCATGATTAAAATGTAATAATGGAATAAATTTTGAACGAATTAAAAGTATAAAACCACCACCTAATAACAAAGAAACTAATACTGGTCCATTCCAAAGGAAATCAGCTGCATTTATAACCCATTCTGAAAAAAAATGTACTAAAGACAAAAATAAAAAACAGAAGATTTCCATTAATCAAAAAATGAATTAACAAATTCACCCTTATGAAAAAGTTGCAAATCTCCAATCTTTTCACCCACTCCAATATATTTTATAGGAATTTTAAATTGATCTGTTATTCCAATTACAACACCTCCTTTAGCGGTGCCATCTAATTTTGTAATTGCTATAGAATTTACATCTGTTGCTTTTATAAATTCTTCGGCTTGAACAAATGCGTTTTGACCTGTACTGCCATCTAAAATTAACATTATTTCATGCGGAGCATCATCTTTAAATTTTTGAATTACTCTTTTAATTTTAGAAAGTTCATTCATGAGATTAACCTTAGTATGCAATCTTCCTGCCGTATCAATTATTACAACATCATAATTTTCATTTACAGCTTTCTTGACGGTATCGTAAGCCACAGATGCTGGATCCGTATTCATACCATGAGAAACTACATCAACACCAACCTTTTCAGCCCATAATAATAATTGATCAACTGCAGCCGCTCTAAATGTATCTGCAGCACCCAATAACACTTTAAGTCCACCTTCCTTAAATTGTGCAGCTAATTTAGCAATAGTAGTAGTTTTACCAACTCCATTAACGCCAACAATTAATATAACATATGGCACTTGATCTTCTGAAACATCAAATGCTTCTAAATCTGAACTATTCTCAGCAAGTAATTGAACAATTTCATCCTTTAATAACTTATTTAATTCATTTACGCTAGTATATTTTTCTTTGGATACTCTCTCTTCTATTCTTTCAATAATTTTAATTGTAGTTTTAACACCAACATCAGAAGTTATTAAAACTTCTTCAAGGTCATCTAATACTTGATCATCAATCTTTGATTTTCCTATTATTGCTGATTTTAATTTAGAAAAGAAACTTTTTTTTGTTTTTTCTAAACCTTTTTTTAATGATTCAGCTTCTTTATCATCATCTTCAACTTCTGGCTCCTCCTCTTTAACTTCCTCTACAACTTCTTCAACTTCTGGCTCCTCCTCTTTAACTTCCTCTACAACTTCTTCAACTTCTGGCTCCTCCTCTTTAACTTCCTCTACAACTTCTTCAACTTCTGGCTCCTCCTCTTTTTTAGGTTTATCGATTAATGCTGATTTTAATTTTGCAAAAAAACCTTTTTTAGGCTTCTCATCTTTCTTATCAACTTTAGGTTTTTCTACCTTCTTCTCAACTTTTAGTTTTTCTACCTTCTTCTCAACTTTTGGCTTTTTAACTTTTTCTGGTGATTTGCTTACAATGTTTTTTGAATCTTTTTCAGATGTCTTAGCCTCTTCAGCCTTTTTAGATTTGCCAAATAATTTTCTTTTAATAAAATCAAAAAGACCCATAAACCGATATTTTTTGAAATATACAAAAAAGTATTTTAAAGAATTTAATATTTAATCTTAATTGAATTA
>Ga0209035_10001091_pt1 | contig 11018 bp, 13 predicted proteins | sample MarorgKNORR_S2LV_6_FD_188220 | JGI IMG/M metagenome (GOLD analysis project Ga0209035, IMG submission 188220) | Marine microbial communities from the Southern Atlantic Ocean, analyzing organic carbon cycling - AAIW_A/KNORR_S2/LV (SPAdes) (version 2) | ecosystem: Environmental > Aquatic > Marine...
GTCCCATTGGTACCAATGGGACCTCACCCTTTGGGAATAACGGTCAAAATCCAGAAGGTATAAGGGTAGGTGGTGAAGGGGGACAAAAGAAAGCAGTCAAGGTTTGGGAGCAGCGACAATATCAAAATTTAGATGACTCAGTTGAAATAGGAACTCGGAATATCAAGATGGCGCTAAGAAGGCTTAGAAAATTTGCTAGGCAGAGCAATGAGTATGAATTAGACATGGATGGCACCATTAAATCAACCGCTAAAAATGCAGGCATCCTAGATATTAATATGATTAGAGAAAGAACAAATCATGTGAAGGTATTAATTTTTTTTGATGTGGGTGGATCTATGGATCCTTATATCAAACTTTGTGAAGAATTATTCTCTGCGCTTAAAACAGAATTTAAGCATTTGAAATATTTTTATTTTCATAACTGTGTTTATGAGTCTGTGTGGGAAGATAATAGAAGACGTACTCAAGAAAGGTTTCTAGTTCAGGACATTATCAATAAATATACCTCGGACTACAAAGTTATTTTTGTGGGAGATGCCACCATGGCTCCTTATGAAATTACAAACTCTGGTGGTAGCATTGAACATTGGAATGAAGAGCCTGGTGGAGCAACTATTAAAAAAATGTGCTCACATTTTTCTAAGGTTGCGTGGCTTAATCCAGTTCCAGATGATCATTGGGACTATACCTCGTCTTTATGTATCATTAGAGATATCGTGGAACAAAGAATGTTTCCATTAACATTAAAAGGCTTAGAGGATGGGATGTCCGAATTATCAAAATGAACACTATAAATACAACCAAAACTAATGGAATTAAGTGGGGCCCTTTTACCTTAAGAATACCCTTTATACATATTAAATTGAGAGCACCAGAATTCCTTCAAGGTCTAGTAATTTCTGGTGCCACTGCTTTTGCAGCAGCGCCTTTAGGCATGAACTTAGGATTAACTTTTGATGAAGCTATAGCTTTGAGCATGGTAGCTGGAGCATTGATTTCATCCGGACCAATTATCTTTGGAGAGCCTATGGCTCCAGGCTGGGTTACACCAGCAGTTCCAATTGTAATAGGTGCTCTAATTGCTGCTGGCATGTACGGCGTAGAGACGGGTGTTGAAGGCGTGTATCAATACAATCCAGATGCATTTCGCTTTATGGCAGCCATGTGCTTTGAATTTACCGCCCTTATTTTATTTCTTGGTTTAAGTGGCTTAGGCAAAGTCCTGGTTGAATGGATACCAAACGGTCTTAAAGCAGGGATCATCTTGGGTGCAGCGCTAGCTGCCTTTTATCAGGTTTTTTATGTCGATATTGCACAGTTTGAGAAAGCCCCTGTATCACTCACGCTTGCGATTGTACTTTGCGTTGTTACTACTTTTTCTAATCCCTTTAAAAAACTTGCTGCTAAAAATAAGTTTTTTGAGGTAGTTGGATCCCTAGGCTTATTACCAGGTTTTGTTATTGCTGGCTTAGCTGCTTATTTTTTAGGAGAGCTTTCATTTGATATTGAATGGGGTTTTGCTATTCCTGCAGTTGGGAGTTTGATTGAGAAAACTTCACCTCTTTATTTGGGCATGCCTTCCATGGAAATGTTTACAGATGCTATCCCATTAGTGCTGATTGGATACATGCTTCTATTTGGTGATCTTGTAACTGCCACTGAGGTTTTAAATGATGCTCAGAAGCATCGTGATGATGAGATCTTGCCCATTGACCTCAATCGCTCACATTTATCTGTGGGTATTAGAAATTTAATTGCCAGTATCATTAATCCATTTTTTCCAACCCAAGGAGCATTGTGGACAGGTGTTCACGTGGTAGTTGCTGAGCAGTGGAAGAAAGGACCAAAACAAATGCCTTCAATCTTTGATGGTATAGGGTCTTACTATCTTATGGGTATACCATTTTTGTATTTTGTGCTCCCATTTGTAACTTTAATGGAGCCTCTCATGTTTATGGCTTTAACTCTAACGCTCATTCTTACTGGGTTTGCATGTGCTTACATTGCCATGTCCATTCCTACTAAGAATTCAGAAATGGCCACTGCATTACTGATTGCATTTTTTATTACTTTCTATAGCGCCTGGGTTGGTTTAATTATTGGGGTCTTACTTTCTGTGTTTGTTGATGGTTTAGATGAAGAGACTGCATGAGCAAATTTGCCCTAGAGATCACTGATCTCAAAAAAACATATGATTCTGGTGTTGTAGCATTAAAAGGAATAGATTTAACAGTATCAGAGGGCGATTTTTTTGCTTTATTAGGTCCTAACGGAGCAGGCAAATCTTCTACGATTGGAATAATTGGCTCTCTTGTCACAAAAACAGAAGGAAAAGTAAAGATATTTGATATTGATATTGATAGCAATTTTCCTGAGGCAAAGCGATTGCTTGGCGTGGTTTCTCAAGAAATTAATTTTAATAATTTTGAAAAAGTTATTGATATTGTTACCACGCAAGCTGGCTACTATGGAATCCCCTTAACAGCAGCTAAAGAAAAAACTAAAGAGGTTCTTAAACGTCTTGGTTTATGGGATAGGAGAGAGGAGCAGGCTAGAAATTTATCAGGAGGCTTCAAAAGAAGGCTTATGATTGCTAAAGCATTAATCCATGAGCCAAAATTGTTAATTCTTGATGAACCCACTGCCGGCGTAGACATTGAATTAAGAAGAGAGATGTGGGACTTTTTAAGAGAAATTAACGAGGCTGGAACCACAATCATTTTAACAACGCATTATCTGGAAGAAGCTGAGCAGCTATGTAAAAACATAGCAATTATTGATCATGGGGATTTGGTAGAGAATACAAGCATGAAAAATCTATTAAGCCGACTAGATGTTCAAGGTTTTATTTTAGATATCAATAAGCCTCTTGATCAGGCTCCATTAATTCCTAACTTTTCCATAGTGCTTGATGACCCTTCTACACTTAGCGTTGCAATTCAAAAAGATCAATCAATCAACGCATTGTTTCAGTATTTATCTGATCAAGGAATTCAGGTAAATTCTTTAAGAAATAAATCCAATAGGCTGGAAGAGATGTTTATTGAAATGGTTAAAAAGAGCTCGTCATGAACAGAAGAAATGAAATACTAGTTGGGTTAACCACCCTTATTAGAAAAGAGATTAAACGCTTTTTAAGAATATGGGTGCAGACCCTTGTTCCTCCAGCAGTCACTATGTCTTTGTACTTTGTTATTTTTGGCTCCTTGATTGGCCCGAGAATAGGCTCCATGGATGGCCTAGACTACATACAATTTATGATTCCTGGGCTAATTATGATGTCGGTCATTACCAATTCATATGCTAATGTTGTCTCATCTTTTTACTCTGTTAAATTTCAGAAATCAATAGAAGAGCTTCTTATCTCTCCAATGCCAAATTGGGCAATATTGATTGGGTTTGTCATGGGGGGAGTCTGTCGCGGAGTTCTTATCGGTTGCATTGTCTTTTGTGTTAGTTTATTTTTCTACCCAGCATTTACTGTCGTCAATCCAGCTCTTACTATTACGGTATTATTTTTAACGGCCATACTTTTTTCATTAATGGGCTTTATCAATGCTGTATTTGCTGACAGTTTTGATGATATTTCTATAATCCCAACTTTTGTTCTTACCCCCTTAATTTATTTAGGTGGCGTGTTCTACTCTATTAATATTCTTCCAGATATTTGGAGAAACATATCTATGGCAAATCCCATGCTCTACGTTGTCAATACATTTAGAGAGGGAATGCTGGGTGTTAGCGATGTCTCTATTCCATTCGCCTTATCGATGATTATCTTATTTATCATAGTATTAAGCTCCACATGTCTGTATTTGCTCCATAAAGGCATTGGAATTCGACAGTGAAACCTAAACATTTAGGCAAACATACTAACCATAAATTCGAAACTTATTCTCCATCATTGCTTGATGCGGTTAAACGTAATTCACCGAAACAACTCACAACTTTCTTTGGCCATGACTATTGGAATGCTTATGAATTCTCCTACCTAAACTCAAGAAATCAACCGGTGCTAGAGTCCTTGGAGATTAAAATCCCTATGACATCTATTGCGACCGTTGAATCTAAGTCACTAAAACTATATTTAGCTTCACTGTTTAATAAAAAATTCAATGATCCAAACAAAGCCTATAACCTGATTGAGAAAGATATCAGCCAATTAATTAATTCAAATGTCACTGTTAAGAAAACAACAAACTACCAAGCTCCACCTAAATCCGTCTTACTTAATAGCTCTACCAATAAAATTACCAAAAATAAGATTATAAAATTTGAAGGATTTAGATCAATCTGTCCGGTAACCTCCCAACCAGATTGGGCTAACATCTATTTTCATTCAACTAGTAATTCAATTGATCCAAAACCACTGATCAAGCTTTTGCAATCTTATAGGTCAAGGGGAGACTTTCACGAGGCATGCATCGAATCAATTTTCTTATCGATGCTTAATGATTTGCATATAGATGACTTAACTGTTTATGGAAGATTTTTGAGAAGAGGGGGTATAGACATAAACCCACTTCGATCTACCAAAGGTAAATTTATTTTTTTAAACTTCAGAGATAAAGTTCAATAATTACAGGGCTGCTAAATAATTATCTAATCTTTCTTTATTCATGACAAAACTAGCTTTTAGATTACCTACTTTTACTAGGATAGAGTCTATATTAGATGATGATCCACCAACTTGTATCACACCTACCATCGCCATCATTGCATGAGGGGTGCACTGGTATATATAAATACCTTCTTTGTTAACAGTTACTGTTACATCTCGGCTCATAGGTCCATTCCAAGAGTTTGCACCTTCTGGAATCATTCCTTCAATTGAGGCTGAATTGTGAGCCATATCAGTTGCCTTAAAAATTACTGTATCTCCAACCGCTACTTTTAGTACGGCTGGTTCAAAAACCATATAACCTTCTGTACCACTATTTAGCATTTTAACCTCGTGCTCAGCAGCGAAAGTAAAAATACTTATAACCGACAGACCTAATACAAAGAAATTTTGAAATTTCATCTTCTTTCCTACTTATTTAGTTTAATTTCATAATATTATATATATTTATAATTAATTATCAATATTTAGTATGTTAGTTTTAACCTAAATATTTCCAGTTCATGTAATATAAAAAGATATGGATCATTTTATAGAAAAAGCTTTAAATCTATCTCCTGTTGATCAGATAGGATTCGTCGTTAAAGATATTGAGGCTTCTATCAAACTTTATGATCCTTTATTCGGTCCTTTTTCTATGATGGAACCTGATGAGATGACTTATCTTTATCGTGGGATTGAAGAACCTTGTAAAATGCGCTTAGCATTTGGTAAAACTGGTAACATTGAAATTGAGCTAATAGAACTCCTCTCAGGCAAATCACCTCATAAAGAATTTCTTGATGCTGGGCGTGAGGGCATACACCATATCCGTTTCATAGTTGATGATTTAAATAAATCAGTTAGTGCTGCAAAAAAACTTAAGTTTAAGCCTATTTGGACCAGAAAATTTGCAGAAGGGTTGGCTGTGGCCTATCTCGAAAGGAATAATGACCCTTTATTGATCGAGTTTTTTGAAAACCATGGGACTATGCCAGAGTAACTAGATTGACAAAAAGAGAAGCAAATTAACTATTTTTTCCTTGTGCATATTCATGCATAGGTCTAATAATCTCATCAGCGTAACGTTTCATCTGATCAATTTTTTGTTGAATAGTAGATTCCCAACCTATTGAGAATGCAAACGGAGCATTAACAGTAGCTGTTACCCCAAGATCATAAAGCTTTTTGAGTGTATCAAGATCATGCTCCACAGTTAATCCTAATATTGTTTCAAATGGTTGATCAGATCTACCTGCTCTCTTACGATAAGCATTTAATTTATTTAATAAATCAGGAATCTCATCAGGATGATTTCCAACACCTATAAAGCCATCAGCTCTTTTTGCCATTCTCCTTAGTGCAACATCACTAGAGCCACCCATTAGAATAGGTATACGGTTCTTTGGAGAGGGAAGAATACGCAATTTTTTAAATTGTATATATTGTCCTTGATATTCAGACCATTCACCTGACCAAAGCAATTCAATTACATCTAAACATTCATCATATCTTTTTCCTCTTAACTTAAAATCAAGACCATAAGCTTCATATTCTTCCTGCATCCATCCCACGCCAGCTCCTAGCATAAATCTATCATTGGAGAGAATAGCTAATGTTCCTGTAGCTTTAGCTACTTCAATAGGGTTTCTTAAAGGTAAAATGTACACTGCAGTAGAAAGTCTGAGCTTTGAAGTAACAGCAGCCATATTAGCTAAAGTTATCCAAGGATCTGGATAATCTCTATCATCACCCATTGGTGCAGTTCCGTCTTCTGAGTAGGGATAGATAGACTTAATGGTTTTTGGAAAGAATGCATGGTCAGCATTCATAACTCCATAGAAACTATTATCTTCAGCTGCTTTTGCAATTTCTGAATATTGATCAGTTTCAGACCAAACGAGCATTTGCCAAAATTTCATGAAGTATATTTTCCTCCTGAGTAACAATATATCTTATATAAATATCATGTAAAATCATCATCCACAGGAGAGATGGCAGAGTGGTCGATTGCGCTACCTTGGAAAGGTAGTAACCGGGCAACTGGTTCCGGGGTTCGAATCCCCGTCTCTCCGCCAATCATTTCTCATAATACTGATGTGACAAGGCGTAAATAATCGATTAATATATACACATATTTTTTTACTTCCACACCTATGAAAAAATTTTATAACGATATTACAGATGCTCTAACAATGCTTTCAGGGCTTGAAAGTGACTTAAATATCATGGACTTTAACCCAAATGAGAAGAAAGTTTTTTATACCATCATTTCTAATGAAGCTACAAAAGGCGAACCTTCAAATATTACAGAAGTTGTCAATCAATCAGGTATGTCTAGGTCTACGGTCTATAAAACACTAAAAAAATTATCCATAGCTGGCATCATTGATTTATCTCAATCGGACGAAGACAAGAGAGAATTCTTAATTAACTTTTCATAAGCATTATCAGGCTGCTTAGAGCGTGAAGAATTTTTTTACTGTTTCCTTAACTACATTTGTATTTTCTTCAATTCTTTGGATTATATGGTCATTTTTTTTACTGCAAGGTGATGATAATTTTGAATTTCTAGGACCTCTTCTTTACTATCCCCATGCAGCTAGGGTCCTATGCATTGTTTATTTTGGTTACAGAGCAATACCCGCTTTATTTTTAGCTGAAATATGGGGACCTTTGCTCCTATTTCCTGAGTCATTTAATTTTTACCCGTACATACCATCATTGATAAGTGTGATGTCAGTTCCAATGGCCATTATAACTCTGGAGTTTTTTAGTTTTACATTGGGAAGTACTCGAGACAGCCCTCTAAATAGAACTAATTACAAACATGTTGCATTAATCACCGTAATTTCTGCTTTTTACAACGCCTTAATAAAAAACCTTTCTTTAAGTTTGTTTGAAGTTAACTACCAAGATCGTTTGGTTGATATCTTGCAGGTCTGTCAGTTTCTAATTGGAGATATCTTGGGGACTGCTATTGTATTTGTGGTCTTGGCAACAATATTGTTGCCAATTCTTAGATCTAATAACTAACTTTGTTTAATCCACTCATTGATTATATCTTCCAAGATAAATAAAGGTACTATCCCTTGATCTAATACAATGGTGTGGAATTGTTTAATATCAAATTTATCACCCAGAGCATCTTGAGCTTTTGCCCTCAATTCTAGTATTTTAAGCATGCCCATTTTGTAACTCGTTGCTTGTCCTGGCCATACTATATAGCGTTCAATTTCAACTCTTACCTCAGTATCAGACATTCCTGTAGTATTTTTCATGTAAGTCATGGCTTCTTCTCTTGTCCATTCCTTATGGTGCATTCCTGTATCAACAACCAATCTATTGGCTCTGAACATTTCACTTTGGAGCACTCCTAGTTCATCATATAAATCTTTAGTCATACCAGCCTCAACAGCTAACTGCTCAGAGTAAAGGGCCCAGCCTTCTGTAAAAGCAGATGTCCTGTATCCCATCTTTCTATAGAGCGTCAAATCTTTATTTTCTTGATTTAAAGCTATTTGAAAATGGTGTCCTGGCACTGCCTCATGAAATGTTAATGTCCTCATTCCAAACGTAGGGGTTTGTTTTATATCGTACAAGTTTGCATAAAAAACACCAGGACGCGAACCATCTAAAGCAGGAGCTTGATAGTATCCGCCTGCAGCTGTTTTCTCTGAATATTCAGGAACAGCCCTAACCTCGACCGGACTAACCGGAAACCTTTCGAAGAAGGGTTTTACTGCTTGCTCAGCCTCTTTAACCATTTGATTGTAATCTGCAATTACAATCTCTTTTCTATCGGGAGTGTCTGCATAAAGAAAATCTGGGTTTTCATTTAAATCATTCATCATCTCGCCCACTGGCTTATTGACTGTATAACCAAGGGTGATAAAAATTTCTTTCATTCTGTCTGCAATTCTCTTAACTTCTGAGAGTCCAATTTGATGTATTTCTTCGGCTGTATAGTCTGTTGTTGTAAAAGATCTTAATCTAGCAGCATAAAAGTCCCTTCCATTCGGCAACGACCACGCACCATGATGCTCGTTAGCATTTTCATAGTTATCTTCCATGAATTTTAAAATAGATTTATAGCCAGGCTTTACATCTGATGCTATAACTGCACTCAGTTTATTTTTGAGTTGTGCAGATTTATCCTGGTTAAGTTCCAGAGCATTAACTTTTCTAATAAATACTTGCATCAATGGATTTTCTGAATCTTCATATGCTATTAATTCATTCAGCTGGCGAATGACATGATCAAAAACATATTGCGGAGCAAATATACTTAATTTTTTCTGTTCCTCCAGCCAAATTAAATCTGCATTCAGTGATTCATCAAACTTTTCAACTCTTTTAATGTAATCGGACGCTTCTCTAAAATTCCTAACAGGGTGTGTATCTGTCATAAATTCGACTAGGTTGAGGTGATTTCCACTGATTTGATTGAAAGGATAGGAGTGGTATCTAAAGTTTTCAAAATTATGAATATCATTTTCAGTATCAAAAATAGCAATCTTTTGAGTTACTTTTTGTATGTCAGTTAATTTTTCAGGGTTATATTTTTTTAGAATTGATAGACGCTTGATATTATCTTGGTAATTTTCCTCGCCATCCTCTAAGGTTGAGATTGTAAGTTTTTGATTGTGCTTTAAGACAGCATTAAACCGATCAAACACTCCTATGTATGTCATGAACTCAGGAGAATCCAGAAGCCCCATGGTTAATTCTTTTGCAAGATAATGATCCATTGAAAATGGCTTCATTAAAAAGAGATTTGACATATACAAAGACAGCAAAGCTACTCCGCTTAAAAGAGTATAGCCAACATATTTAAATAATTTTCTCATACAACAATTCCTAATAATTTTTTATATAGTATATTTATTTTATCACTTAAGCTTTAATTTCAGTATGAGTAATCCATTTCACCTTGCTATACCCGTTCACGATCTCAGTGCTGCTGCAAATTTTTATGAAAATATTATTGGTTGCAGTAGAGGGAGAGAGGATGATCATTGGATTGATTTTGACTTATATGGCCATCAACTTGTATGCCATCTTGTTAAGAACATATCACCATCCTCAGACAACCCTGTAGATGGAGATGAGGTTCCCGTTCCCCACTTTGGAGTAATTCTAAGCTTTAATGATTTTGATAGCCTAGTTGGGAGATTGAAAAATATAAATCAAGAATTTCTTATTGAACCTAAAGTTAGATTTAAAGATACGCCAGGTGAGCAGAGAACAATGTTTTTAAAAGATCCAAGCAATAATGCTATTGAATTTAAAGCTTTTGCTAGCTTAGATAATTTATTTAAATCCTAGAGTGCGTTGAGCCCTAGGGTTAGCTAAAATATTTTCAATATTCTTCATGTAAATACCTCTTGTTTTATTAAATATGGATTCATGAATAACCCATTTTTTATTTTCTTGAATATATATATCCTCATACTTACCGCTGACATTGAGAATAATATCTTTTTTAGTATCTACGAGGGTGTAATTCATAGCCCATGAACCTGATGCGGTATTATTATCCAGAGTAATTACAGGATTTTTGCCCGCATGACTTTCTAATAAATGATCATGGCAAGCAAATGCAATAAACTTATCAACCATCTCCTTAGCAGAATCAAAGATCCCAAAATCTTCATAGTTAATTTTCACTGCTTTTGTTGAAAAGCAATCCAGCATTAAAGTTGAATCTTTTGCATCACAAGCATTCCAATACCGATATTTTAACTTTGTTATCAGATCATGATCTTCAAGATTTTTAATTCGAGAAATATGTGTGAGGCAGGGAACCATTTTTTAATTTTACCAATAGTTGACAATACATAGTTATTATTATTTAATACTGTACATACATACAGTAATAATTAAAAATATGAATAATTTAGTACATTTAAACTTCTCCGACCCAATATTTGATGAGTATGAAGCTTTCGTAGATAAGGCCGCTGGGATTAAAACAATAGCCTTCAAATACTTTGGTGCCGATATGCTCAAAGCAACAACTTATCTTGAATTGGACGATAATAAACCGGTTGTTGATGACAACCCTCAACCAATCCATGCTATTCAACCTAAAGAATATTATCAGTTAGAGTTGTTTTATTAAACTTTTCTAATTTATGGAAAGTCATACTTTCCATTCATAGATTTACCTATATAATTTTAATAGATGTCGCATATTAAAATTACTAAGGGGATTTGCGTATGCTTGTTTCAATACCCTTTCTCAGGAGGTGATCTTATTAGTATTTATAAAACATTAGAAAGCAGAGGGCTTGCCTTTTGACAAGAGGTAACACTCTGAATTCGCCTGTCAGACTTATTTAACTTTGACAGTTAGAAGCCTCCTTTGGGAGGCTTCTTTTTTTGACCTAAATCTTAATTTCTTTGCTCAGAA
>Ga0209035_10001092_pt1 | contig 11005 bp, 8 predicted proteins | sample MarorgKNORR_S2LV_6_FD_188220 | JGI IMG/M metagenome (GOLD analysis project Ga0209035, IMG submission 188220) | Marine microbial communities from the Southern Atlantic Ocean, analyzing organic carbon cycling - AAIW_A/KNORR_S2/LV (SPAdes) (version 2) | ecosystem: Environmental > Aquatic > Marine >...
GGGAATGGATAACAGAGGCGATCCCGCATCTGCACTCTTGGAAGTGTTAGACCCAGAACAGAACCACAGCTTTAACGACCATTACCTTGAGGTTGACTACGATCTCTCTGAAGTCATGTTTGTCTGTACTTCAAATAGTATGAATATACCTGGGCCATTATTGGATCGAATGGAAGTAATACGTATTCCAGGTTACACAGAAGATGAAAAAGTAAATATTGCAGAACGCTACTTGATACCCAAGCAACGAAAGAACAACGGAGTGACAGATGAAGAGCTAGAGATCGATGAAGAGCCAATTCGTGATCTTGTTCGTTATTACACTCGAGAAGCTGGTGTTCGTGGTTTGGAAAGAGAAATTGCAAAGATCTGTAGAAAAGTTGTCAAAGGAAGCTCACTTGGAGAAGGGTCAACAACGACTGTGCTTTCACCCGATCTTCTGGAAGAATTTTCGGGAGTCCGCAAATACGATTTTGGAAAGGCAGAGGAAGAGAATAGAGTCGGTCAAGTTAACGGTTTAGCCTGGACCCAAGTTGGGGGTGAGCTGCTAACTATTGAAGCCATCGCTGTTGAAGGCAAAGGTAAAACTATCAAGACAGGGTCTCTAGGCGATGTAATGCAGGAATCCATTCAAGCAGCGTTTACAGTTGTGAGGAGTCGTGCGCAAGCTCTTGGTTTAAATACAACTTTTCATGAAAAAGTTGACCTACATATTCACGTCCCTGAAGGGGCGACACCGAAAGATGGGCCCAGTGCAGGAGTTGGGATGTGCACTGCATTGGTATCTGTATTGACAGAAATTCCGGTCAGGGCTGATGTTGCTATGACTGGTGAAATTACGTTAAGAGGTCAGTTACTAAGAATTGGTGGATTAAAAGAAAAATTATTAGCCGCGCATCGAGGGAACATTAAAACTGTAATCATTCCCGCCGACAATGAAAGAGACTTAGCTGAAATTCCAGATAATATAAAAGCAGATCTGGAGATTATTCCAACGACTTGGATAGATGAAGTTTTGGAGCATGCTCTGCAGTATCAACCGACACCTGTTAGTAATGAAGAAAAAGCGAAACAAGAAAAGAAAAGCAAGCAAGATGATGCTGAGAAGAGCAGTAATGGAAAATACATAAAAACCCACTGATACCGCGTGTTTTCAGTTGACATCGCTTTCTAGCACTTGGTATAAAGACTCGATCATACTGCACGTATGAACAGATTCGAGGGATAGAATTTAGATTGACTCATCACTTAAAAATTACTTTGAAAATTAATAGCCTTTTTGTTAATTTTGGACAGTTCTTTTTAGGTACTACTTGATAGAAACAACTTCTTAAAAAAAGGGGATAACGTGAATAAATCAGAATTAATAGACGCAGTTGCTGCTAGTGCAGACCTTCCTAAGGCTGCTGCTGGCAGAGCAATAGATGCAATGATTGATGCGATTACTGACTCACTTAAGAAACCAGAACCAGTTGTACTCGTTGGCTTTGGCACTTTCGCAACTAAAGACAGGGCTGCGCGTACTGGCCGCAATCCTCAAACAGGTGAGCCTATCCAGATTAAAGCAGCACGTGTGCCAAGCTTTAAAGCAGGTAAAGCACTTAAGGATTCTGTTAATTCCTAGATCTGGTTAATAGCCAGTTCCCTGCGTTAGCAATTTAGACTAAAAGAGTCTTTGCTTGCTAGCGGTCTGATTTGGTAGCATTGTTACCAGACTAGGAAATCTACCCGCCAAATTTAGGTGCGGTGGCACTATTCAGAGGGCGCATCAATGATGCGCCTTTTTAGTTTTTGTGAATTTTAATTGGGCAAAGTTATGCTGCAAGGTATTCGAGATAATTCTCAAGGTTGGGCGGCGAAAGTTATTATTGGATTTATCGTCGTCGTTTTTGTAGCAGGTTCTTGGGTTGTTGGGAATTTCATTGCTGCACCTCCTGTCGCTGAGGTAAATGGAGAAGAGATAACGGAATTGGATTTGCAGATTAGATCTCAGCAATTGCTCGCTTCGATTGGTGCTGCAGCTAGCTCACTTGATTCTGATTTGGTGGCTCAAATAGCGCTCAATCAAGTTATTGATGACACCATATTGCGGCAATCAGCCGAGAGTGCATCCTTGTCGATTTCAGATAATCGTATTGATCGATTAATTGTTGAATCGGACGAATTTAAGCTCGGTGGTGTTTTCGACTCTAATCTAGCTACTACAAGAATAGTCACTCAGGGTTACACTATCGACGGATATAAAGAGTTGCTTCGTCAGCGGGCTATACAGGCTCAAGTAATTAATGCCTATTCCAGTTCCAATTTTGTTATCGATACTGAATTAGCAAGGTTAGTGGAGCTAGCAGAGCAAACTCGAGATTTTCGATATATCTCAATTCCAATGGGTACTAGGACCTTGGGAACAGCAATTAATGATACGGAAATTCGGGCTTACTATAACGAAAACCAAGATCAATTCGGGGAAGACGAAGCTGTTTCTCTGGGCTATGTACTTTTAGATAAGAACGTTATTTCTACGGAGATTGAACTGGATGAAGGTGCTATTTTAGAACAATACGAAGCTGAACGATCGTCATTTGAAGGCTCTGCTGAAAAGAGAGCTTCACATATATTGTTCGAAGTTGGGGCTAGTTTTTCTGAGGAGCAGGCGATGGAGGCCGCTGTTGCGGCACAAGGAAGAATCGTTTCTGGCGAAGATTTTGCTTTGCTAGCATTAGAGCTCTCCAGTGATATCGTTTCCGCCGAGGAAGGCGGTGATATTGGCTATACAAATGGCACTGCTTTTCCGGAATCAATAGAAGAAGTTTTAGAAGTTCTTCAGCTTGAAGAAATATCAGACCCTATAGTTTCGGAGTTTGGAGTACATCTAGTCAAACTCACTGAGGATGTCGAAAGCGCTTTCCAGTCGTTCGAGGAAGTCTCTGGTCGCATTGAGCGGGAACTTAAGAGTGCTGAAGTCGAGCTGATTTACTCCGAACGTCTCGCAGATTTGTCGAATTTGGCTTTTGAAACTGGAGATCTCATTACCATTTCGCAAGAATTGAGCCTGGAAATATTACAAAGTGAGGCATTTTCTCGTACAGGTGGAAGCGGAGTTTTTTCAAATCCGGCGTTAATTGCTGCTGCATTTTCCGATGACGTTTTGTTAGAGGGAAACAACAGCGACGTAATTGAACTAAGTGATACCCAATCTGCAGTAATCAGGTTAAATGAGTTTTCAGAGGCGATGGTGCTACCTTTATCCGAAGTTCAACCCGAAATTGCAGTGATATTACGCTCCAATATGGAGCGTAATGCTGCACAGGAACTTGGTGACGAGCTTTTAAGCCTTCTTGAAAATGGAAGCATAGTAGAAACCCTTCTCTTGGAAAACGAATTAGAATGGATAAACGAAGAGACAGTTTCTAGAAGTTCTCCAGCGGTGAATAGACAGATAGTTGATCAAGCCTTCGCGATGCCAAAACCTGGATCAGGGGCTGGAATAAAAAGCCTAACTTTGAGCAATGGTACTTTTGTCGTCATTGAATTGAATCAAGTGAACCCAGGATCCATGGAAATACTAGCCGATGATGAGCGTGAGTCAATTACTGATTCGATGTTAGTTGACTTTGGGAATAACGATTTCCAGGCGTACTTGGAGAACCTGAGGGAAAGCTCAGATATCCAAACTCAGTTAGCAGCGGACCAGTTTTAGACTATACGGCTTCTAGCTCAAGTATTTGCTTTTAACATTCTATCCCTTCATTAGGTTGGAGCACTAAAAATTAGGAAATGCTTTAAGCATTTATTGGATGCCATGCATAAAGTATTTGAGTACTGGTGCAATTATTAACGCAAACGTTCCGATACCTATGCCGTACCAGCCAGCTGTTGAGTAGACTTCCATATAGGCCGATAAAGCCTCCAGCATCAACAACTTCTCCGCCAATGGTGTCAGAACCTGTCATAGCTGCGATAGTGCCTGACACATAGTTACCAGCAGCTGAAGCCAAAAACCAACAGCCCATCATCATACCAACCACACTGGGGACCGAAAGTTTGGTGGTCATAGATAGTCCTACAGGGGAGATACAAAGTTCACCTGTTGTATGGAGCAAATAAAGCAGTACCAGCCAAATAAGTGCGACTTGAGTAGGATCAGTGGCCAAGGACGCTCCGTAGACAAGAAACAGAAATCCCAATCCAATTTGTATCAGTGAAAGAGCAAATTTAGTTGGAGTTGATGGCTCCCAGCCTCTCTTAGCAAGATAGATCCAGGCAGCATTGAATATAGGGGCAAGAATTATAATAAACAAAGCATTCACAGATTGAAAAGCAGCTGCAGGCACTTCGAAGCCAAAAATAATTCTGTCAACGTTGCGATCGGTCATCAAATTTAGTGAGCTGCCTGTTTGTTCAAACAGCCCCCAAAAGACGATTTGGTAACTCATTAAAAATAAACAAACGAGCATGCGATTTCGGTCATGTGCTTCGCATTTTAAAAAGCCATACAAAACAACTACTAATGTCATAGTGACAAGGGAGGCTCCCAATAGCCCTCCGACCACTGCACGATTCTGCATTAGCTGCCAACATAGCAAGACCCCGAGCAAGGTTAAAATATAGATAGCGACTTCTCGGTTTATGCCGGGAAGTAGGGCTTGTTTTAATAATTCTGGTCGCTTAGGTTTGCCAGCGTCTCCAAAAAAATGCTTGCCTTTAATAAAAACCATTAGCCCGAAGAGCATGCCAATGCCAGCAGCTCCAAATCCCCAGCTGAAACCCTTATATTGAAGCAGAAAGGCGCAGGCGATTGCGCCTAAGAAGGAACCCAGATTAATTCCCATATAGAAAAGCGTGAATGCACCATCGCGACGAGGGTCTCGGCGCTCATACATAGACCCAACCAAGGTAGAGATATTAGCTTTCAAGAAGCCCACACCCATTATGATGAGGGCTAGTGACATGTAAAAAATTTGCATATAAAACGGGTCACGCTCAATAGATGTTTTTCCTTGAACAGTTATCTCAATAGCTTGCGACCCTTCAACCGCCATCCCCATGTGCCCCGTCACAAGCAAAACTGCTCCAAGAATGACTGCCTTAGAAGGGCCTAAATACCGGTCGGCGACGATGCCGCCAATAACCGGAGTAATGTAGACCAGGGAAATATAGGCGCCATATATGCCGGCAGCCGCTTCATCGGAAAAAAGAAAGTGCTGAGTCAAATAGAAGATAAGTAGGGCTCGCATCCCATAATAGCTAAAGCGTTCCCACATCTCAGTCAGGAAGCAAATAACTAAGCCCTTAGGGTGGCCGAAGAATTCATTTGAAGAACTGGCAGAAACGGAAATATCGCTCATGTGTTTAATCTTATATTTTTATTATTGTAGTTCTGACATCACGGACTGACTTTGAGCAACTGTCCTGGATAGATGGTGGTATCAATCGCTATATTATTAAGGCTAAGTAACTGCTCCAAAGATACGCCAACGCGGCGAGCTATACTTGCCATAGTATCTCCGCGGCGAACGCTGTATTCGTTCGTGCTGGTAGCCGGGGATCCTTCGATTACTGCAGCTGTGGCTGAATCAGCAAAACTTAGGTTTAGTATCTGGCCAGGCTGCAGTAATTCACTGAGTTCTATGTTGTTCCGTTGGGCGATATCTCGAGACCTAATATCGTAGCGCCTGGCGATAGTCCAGAGGTTCTCGCCTCTGCGGACGGTGTGTTTAGCGGGTACGGGAATCGAAACGGAGTTTCTACGTCTGTAGTTGGGAATAGCAGCCGCAACATTAATACTGCTGCGCGGGATAAGGAGGGAGTCGCCAGCAATTATTCTGCTACTGCGCAGTTGATTGACTGTTTGTATTATGTCTACTCTGGTTCCTAGTTTTGCGGCGATACCGCCTAGTGTGTCTCCGGGGCGAATTTCATATCTATCCCAAGTGACTAACTCTTGTTCGCTTACGTCGGCTAAATTGACAATTAGAGCCTGGGAATTTTCTATAGGCACAACTAAGTGCTGCGGTGAGTCTGGGTGGGTTGCCCACTGCTGGTAACCTGGATTCAGCGAACGTAAAAGTTCATGGTCCATGTTTGCCAAATTTGCAGCTTGAGAGATATCAATTTGAGCGCCGATCTCTACGACCGCTAAGGGTTCTTGATTTGGGATGGGCGAAAGTGCAATACCAAATTTTTTGTCATTACTAATGATGACAGCTAAAGCCAAAATTTTGGGAACATGTGCTCGTGTTTCTCTGGCCAATGGTAGGTCCCAAAATTTTGCTTTTGAATTTTCGTCGTTTATTTCACTAGTAGCATTACTTTTATTCCAGCGGCGTATTGCTTTGCGAACATTTCCTTCACCCGTATTATACGCCGCGAGAGCAATTAACCAGTCTTCATCGAATTGACTATAAAGTTGTTCAAGGTAATCAAGAGCTGCAATTGTGGATGCTCGGGGGTCTCTGCGGCCGTCATACCACCAGTCTTGCTGTAAGCCGAATGATTGACCCGTTGAACCGAGAAATTGCCAAAGCCCAACGGCATGTTTCGTAGAGTAGGCGTTAGGATTAAAAGTACTTTCCACAATCGGCAGTAATGCTAATTCTTGCGGCAAGCCCCGCCGGTCAATTTCCTCCACAATCCAGTGAAGAAAAGGTGATGCTCGTGCGGTAACGGTATCAAAATAACGTTGATTATCTGTATAGTTATTAAGCTGAGAGATTACTTCTTCCTGATTATAAAAATCATTTAGTTGAAAGCCTGCTTTTATCCTCTCCCATAGATCTTCATAGCTTATTTCAATCTCTGATTGGGAAATAATTGTTGCTTCAATTTTATCAGTTACTACAACAGGGGCAGCGGCTTTGATTTCTGGGGCTTCATTAATATCCTCCTCAGCCACAAGGGTAGTTTCTGAGGTTGATTGGCAGCCTACTAAGCTAGTGAGTGAGAGTCCGAGGCAAAATGCCCGAAACAAATTGTTTCTATAGAAACTGCGAGTATTTGATAAAATCATTATTGTTGGGAAAGGTGCATCATAAACACTCTTTCTATGGGCGTAATGCGATGGAAGCTCTAACTCCATTACCTGAGGCATTGCTAGGATGAGCTTTCAATTCTCTACGCCAATATGGACTCCTTACTGCTTGATGGTTAAATCTAGTTCACATTGGACACTAGAAGAGGGGCAAGGGTTCCCGAAACCCTGTGTCTTCAATGGTCATAGTGCAATATAGTGAATTAATCAGTGCTTCTTGCATGAGCATTGTCCTATATACTTCGTTGGGAATACTTCTATCCAGTGTATATTGTTCTTTATGATCTAAGTAATTAGCCAAAACCCGGTCATAATATAGAGGCGTGGAACGATTACAAGTCGCAAACTAGCAAAATAATAGACGAAATAGCATAAATTGAGCCTTCTAACTAAACAAGAAACTAAGCATCGATCGTTCCAGAGTCTGCCGGATTCAGATATGTTGTCAGCGTTGATTGGTCAGTGGTTTCAGTCCGCTCAAGGTGTCGCTGTTTTGGAAAGCGAGCGTAAAATAGTAAATTCTTTAATTGAGATGATGTTTGGTTATCATATTCTGCAGGTCGGGTGCAGTGATGAAATATCGTTAATAAACGAAAGCCCCGTTGGCCACAAAATTATATTTGCATCTCAATTTAGAGCTGGTGAGGGCGGAGCAGTCGCCAATAATGAAGAGCTACCTTTGGCGAATGACAGTATTGACGTCATTCTTATCCATCACGCTTTGGATTTTACCGAGAACAGTCATCGGCTGTTAAGGGAAGTAACTAGAGTGCTACGACCTGGAGGACAACTAATAATTGTTGGATTTAATCCTTGGAGTTATTGGGGATTATGGAAATTCTTTAAGAGGAAAATAAATATACCTTGGTGTGGTCGTTTTATTTCCAAAAGAAGATTATCAGATTGGCTGCAGCTATTGGATCTGCAAATTGAATCTACCAGTTATGGTTTGCATTTTCTTCCTTTGAAATTTTCCAAGTTACTAAAAAGCTCCGATAAGGTTGAAAAATTTGGCAACCGAATAAAGAGTCCTCTGGGTGGCGCGTATTTTATATCTTGTGTGAAACAGGTGCTGCCATTAACTCCAATAATCCCGCGTTGGAAACCGATGCGCGCCCGTGCCACTGCTATGCCGGCAGCAGAGAATATTCGCGCTAAGATACATTAATGAAAATAAAGAGAGTGGGTTTCCCGGATGACTGAAATTGTAGAGATGTATACCGATGGAGCCTGTAGGGGAAATCCAGGCAAAGGCGGCTGGGGTGTGTTATTGCGTTACGGTGGTGTTGACAAAACTATATATGGTGGCGAGCTAATGTCCACCAACAATCGCATGGAAATGACCGCGGTAATAAAAGGGCTGGAAGCACTAACCCGTGCGAGCCATGTTTTGATTACCACTGACTCCAAATATGTGCTCAAAGGAATGACGGAATGGTTAAGCAATTGGAAAGCTCATAACTGGAGAACTGCGAGCAAAAAACCCGTCCAGAATGTTGAATTGTGGAAACAGCTAGATGTGCTCGTGAGTCAACATAGCGTCGAATGGAGTTGGGTCAAAGGACACAGCGGTCATACTGAAAATGAGATTGCCGATCAGTTAGCAAATTTAGGAATTGACGAGTTAATAGAATAAACCTTATTCGTTTTTGTTCTACCTAAAAATAAATTCAACTTACTATGAGAGCTTAATGCGACAGATAGTTTTAGACACAGAAACAACAGGGCTTGACCCTTTACAAGGCCATCGGATTATCGAAATTGGCTGTGTTGAAATTGAGAACAGGCGACTGACAGGGAGCCACTTTCAACGGTATATAAACCCTCATCGAGAAATTGATGTTGGTGCTATCGAAGTCCATGGAATCACTAGTCAATTTCTTGCCGATAAGCCTAGCTTCAAGCAGGTGGAAACAGATTTTCTCGAATTTGTAGCAGATTCAGAATTAATTATTCATAACGCTCCTTTTGATTTGGGCTTTCTAAATCATGAATTGAAAAACGTGAGTGCTAATGCTAGAGATCTGCAAACAATTTGCCCAGTTTTAGACACTCTAGTAATGGCAAGAGAGAAGCACCCCGGCCAGCGCAATAGCCTTGATGCTCTATGCAAGCGGTATGGGGTCGACAACACCCAAAGAGAGCTTCATGGAGCCCTGCTGGATGCTGAAATCCTTGCGGATGTCTATCTTTTAATGACTAGTGGGCAATCCAGTTTGTCATTGCGAGAAGAGCAAACTGATGTCTCACGCAAAGCCCGGAAGAAGCGCAAACCCGATCCAAACCGTCAGCCCTTGCCGGTGATACTAGCTACTGAAAAGGAGCTAGCAGAGCACGAGAACCGGCTTCATGTAATTGACAGTAGTAGCGAAGATGGCTGTCTCTGGCTAAGCCTAGATGGAAAGGCCTGAATCCCACGTAATCTGCTCATTACTGGCTATACTAGAGAGTGAGAACTGTTCGGTTTATCTTGAATAGGCGACATTTAATCTATACTATTTAGCGCTTTTGAGCCTGACAGAAAGGTAAAGTAACCGACGCCGTATGGCATAAGAAATAGCAATCTTTAGCGCATAAAATAGATTTGTTAAAGCAATGCTTTAGAATATACGGAAGATCCTTGAGGAGGCAAAAAAGGGAATATGATTGTGCTGTGGAACTATCCGCAGCGCATTTTTTATATGAATTTTCTCTTGCTAGGTTTAACTTACCGAATTTCGACGACCATTACTTGAGCGCCCTATTAAGAAAACGCTATTGAGTAGGATAATTTAAGTTCTATGAATAAGCGTAACTATTTCCCCCAAGCCCACCAGCTTGTAGACTCCGATAAGTTTGTCGTTTTGCATAAAAATAAAATCTTTGTGCGCGGTGACAATTTTATTTGGAATCGTGCGGAAATTAGCGTCTTGTTAGGGCCAAACGCAGAACTGCTAAAAATAGATGAAGGTAAAGGGTCTTATATAGCAATTCATTGTAAAGAGAATGTTGAGGGTCTGATTGGTGGAGAAAGTCGTTCTCTGCGTAGTTTACTGTTTGGTAAGAGCGATGATGACTTCACTGTTGCTGGTAAGGCTAGTCAGATTTTAGATTGGTACAATTCACATCGTTTCTGTGGCAGCTGCGGTACGCTGACAATTCAGCATGAATCGCAGCGTGCGGTAATCTGTGAATCATGTAAAGCTCAATATTTCCCGCGAATCAATCCCTGCGTGATTATGCTGGTGGTTAGAGGTAATGAAATATTATTGGCTCGAAGTGCTCGCTTTAAGAGTGGTTTTTTTAGTTGTTTAGCCGGTTTCATTGAGGTTGGAGAAACCGCTGAAGATACGGTGTTGAGGGAAGTCAAAGAAGAAGTAGGTATTGAGGTACAAAATATTCAGTATATTAAAAGCCAATCATGGCCTTTTCCCTCGCAATTGATGCTAGGGTATTTGGCAGAATATAAATCTGGAGATATTGTCCCAGAACCAGGCGAAATAGAAGAAGCGGGCTGGTATGACGTTAATAATCTGCCTAATGCCCCAGCGCCCGGAATTAGCGTTGCAGGCGAGCTCATTCAGTTATACGTAAATCATATAAAATCAATAAATACTTAATTAGGTGACAATTTAGAGAATATGAAAATTTTGACGAACTGGAGTAAAGAGAGAGGAGTGGCCCTTTGGAATTTATAACAGAGTACGGAATGTTTTTCGCCAAAGCTGTCACTATCGTCGTGGCTATTATTATTGTTATAGGAGCAGTGACCTCCTCTGGAAATCGAGGAAAGAAAGCTGGCAAGAAGGGTGGAATTAAAGTAACGCATTTAAATGAGCAGATCGAGGATATGCGCGATACTTTGAGGCACAATATCTTAGATAAAGAAAATCTCAAGTTAATAGAGAAAGACCAGAAAAAAAATGAGAAAGCACAAAAGAAAGAAATAAAAGCTCAACTTAAAAAGGAAAAGGAAAAGGAAAAGGAAAAGGATGTAAT
>Ga0209035_10001097_pt1 | contig 10999 bp, 12 predicted proteins | sample MarorgKNORR_S2LV_6_FD_188220 | JGI IMG/M metagenome (GOLD analysis project Ga0209035, IMG submission 188220) | Marine microbial communities from the Southern Atlantic Ocean, analyzing organic carbon cycling - AAIW_A/KNORR_S2/LV (SPAdes) (version 2) | ecosystem: Environmental > Aquatic > Marine...
GTTGGCACCAATAAGCTAGATGCCATGACGCGCATCTTAGAAGCAGAAGATTTTGATGGCGTTATCGTATTTGTACGCACCAAAACTTTAACTGTTGAACTGGCTGAAAAGCTAGAAGCACGCGGTCATCGCGCTTCCGCTATTAACGGTGACATGTCTCAGCAGTTACGTGAGCGTACCATAGAACATCTTAAGAAAAACAAGATCGATATTGTAGTCGCTACCGACGTTGCTGCCCGTGGTATTGACGTAGCTCGCGTAAGCCACGTGATTAACTACGACATTCCATACGACACCGAAGCTTACGTTCACCGTATTGGCCGTACCGGCCGTGCGGGCCGCTCTGGCAACGCCATTTTGTTTGTAGCGCCACGTGAGCGCAACATGCTTCGCTCTATCGAAAAAGCCACTCGTCAAACCATTACCCCAATGGAATTGCCTAGCCGTGAGCAAGTACAAACACGTCGTATCGACCAATTTAAAGCCAGCATCGACAAAGCCCTTGAGCAGTCTGATCTAAGCATCTACAGCGACCTAGTTGAAGCGTTTGTGAAGGAACGAGAAATCGCCCCCGAGCAAGTGGCTGCAGCCTTGGCCTTTATGGCTCAGCAAGACCGCCCGTTAGTGATGGAAGAGCCACGCAAGCCTGAACGTCGTGATTCACGCGATGCTACACCTGGTTTTGGTGATGACGATCGCCCACGTCGTAAAGAGCGCAAAGAAGAAACCTTCACTGGTGAATCTATCGCCATGGAACGTTTCCGTATTGAAGTGGGCCATGACCACCAGGTTAAGCCAGGCGACATTGTTGGCGCTATTGCTAACGAAGCCGACCTAAGCAGTGCTTACATTGGCCGTATCAACTTGCTTGATGACCACTCTACCGTAGACCTACCTGCTGGCATGCCTGCAGAAATGTTGCAACTACTGAAGAAAGTACGCGTACGCAACCAGCCGCTAAATATTCAGTCGCAGGGTGCTGCTGATGACTTCGTTCCTGGCGCTAAGTCTCCTCGACCTAAGCGTAAAGGCCCACCTAACCGTGGTGGTGATCGTCCGCATAACCGCAAAGATAGCCGCAGTGATGGTGGCCGTCGCCGCTCATAGTACGATTAATCCTCAAAAAGGACGCCTAGGGCGTCCTTTTTTGTTTGGACTAATGTAAATCAAGGCACGTTTTTTCGATAGCAACGAAACAGGTATTCGCCAGACAAGTTGGTCATGCGCCGAGGTCCCAATTCGTTAAAACCCAGCTTTTCTAACACTCTGCCAGAAGCCGGGTTGTCGATTCTATGCGCAGCCACTAGGCGATTTAAATTAAATTCTTGTGCCGCCAAAGCCAACATGAGCTGACCCGCCTCAGTGACATAACCTTGGTTCCAATAAGGCACACCCACCCAATAACCTAAATTGCCCTGTGCATTAAGCCCGCTTGGTATTTGGTCCACACTAATTGCACCAATACATTGCTGGTCTTCACGCCTTATAATCGCTCTTATAATGGCGCTTTTTAGCCGATGCTGTGCCCCATGAGTCGCGATCCACATTGCGGCACCATTTTCGGGATAAGGATTAGGCAGATTGCCGGCCATAGTAACAATTTTAGGGTTCGCTACTAGAGCTTGCACGGCGGGCGCATCGCTCATTTCGAAGGGGCGCAACAATAATCGTTGTTTTTTGGTGGTAACTGACATATTTTTTGTGGACGGGAAAGCGGTAAGGTTATTTTTACTTTACCACGACAGCCAAAGTAACATAAAATCAGCCCTTCATTATTACCGCAACCGAGAATCCTATGGCTACTATTAGCGTTGATCTAGACACCATTCAAGCGACCACAGCAAAAGCCCTTGAAGCCCATGGCGCAAAACCATGGATCGCTGACTCCGTAGCCCATGCAGTAAGAGTTGCTGAAGCCTACGGCAATAAAATTTGTGGTTTATTTTACCTACAAAGCTACTGCAGCCAACTTGAAGTAGGCCGCGTGAAAGGTGATGTTGAGCCAGAAGTACACCAGCCAAAACCTGCCAGCATAATGGTGGATGCCAAACTAGGCTTTGCCCAAGCGGCGTTTTCCCGTGGCCTAGACACAGCCCTTACTGCAGCCAAGACCAACGGCGTAGCCACTTTAGCTATTTGCCACTCTCACACTTGTACGTCTATGGGCTATTTTACCGAACAAATTGCTCGTGCAGGTTTTATTGCCATTGGCCTTACCAATGCTAAATCATGTGTATCGCCTCCAGGCGGCACTAAGGCGGTACTTGGCACCAATCCTATTGCCATGTCGGTACCAGACGGCCAAGGCGGCCTTGCCATGCAGTTTGACCAATCTACCAGCGCTATCGCTATTGGCAAAATCAATATGGCAGCCACAGCAGGCGAGAAAATTCCTTTGGGCTGGGGCGTCGACAGCGAAGGCCAAGCCACACAAGACCCTAACGCCGTGCTAAACGGTGGCTCATTAGTCTCCGCTGGAGGTTATAAGGGTTACGGTTTTGGTTTAATGGCAGAAATTCTTGCGGCGGCCTTTACTGGCGGCAGCACCAGTACGCAGCTAGACCCACTTAAAACGACCGAAGGAAAACCCCACGACCTTGGCCAATGCTACATTATCATTGACCCTACCAACGTGGCAGGTGATGTTTTTTGGGACAAGTTATCTACCATTTCAGATGCCGTCACCAGCCAGCCTGGAGCTCGGTTACCTGGGTCGCAAAAGGTGCTGCCCGAGGCAGTAGAGCTGGATGCCGATGTATGGCAAAGTGTCTTGAAGCTAGCTAATCACTAGCCTCCAATTACACTACTGTTTTTCAAAGCCGCCGATTCAGGGTACAATTCAGCCGTTAATAATCACATACCGAGTAGTCCTATGCCTAATATTAATATGCTTGTAGTAGAAGATGACTTGGTTAATCGCGAGATTATCTATGAATTTCTTACTTTTGGTGAAGTGCATATTGATCTTGCAGCAGACGGTTTGGAAGCGGTAGATAGTGTTAAAAACAAGGCTTACGACATTATCATTATGGACCTCATGATGCCTAATTTAGATGGCCTAGCCGCAACGCGAGCCATTCGTGCATTAGACACGAATGGCAGCGCCGAGGTGCCGATTATTGCCGCCACCGCGCGGGACCCTATTACCGAACTAGAACACTGGAAAGCCGCTGGCATTACCGATTATGTACACAAACCGTTTTCGGAAGATGAGTTGTGGAGCGTCATAAATACCTACGTGTAACCCCATCCAAGGCCCATACGCTCAAAAAGGGGCGGGGGCGATTTGTTGCACGGGCACACCCGTTACCGGGTGACTAAAGGCCAGCTTCCATGCGTGTAATTGTAATCTTGATGCTTGCTCAAAGGCTGCAGCATGCGCATAAAAACCACAACCACTAATGGGATGGCCCAGTTCCGCCATATGCACCCTAAGTTGGTGCGAGCGTCCGGTCACCGGTTTCAGTAAAACTTTTGTTTGTAAGCTTTCACCCCGACGTTCCAGCACCTCAAAATAGGTCAACGATGCCTTCCCTCGTTCATGGTCCACCATTTGTTTCGGGCGGTTTGGCCAGTCGCAACATAATGGCAAGTTCACCTCTCCCTCATTGCCTTGCACCAAACCATAAACCCAAGCCAAATACTGCTTTTGGGTTTGACGCTCTTGAAACTGCCGACTTAGGTGGGACAAATTGCCTTTACCACGTGCCAACACCATCACACCAGAGGTATCCATATCTAGCCGATGAACAATCAATGCATCTGGGTAATCTTGCTGCACACGGGTAATTAAACAATCTTTATTCAATGGGTGTTTGCCCGGCACAGACAACAAACCACTGGGTTTGTCGACTAATATAAGCGCCTCATCGACAAATAAAACGGTCACTTCCTGCAAGCACACAGGGACGATAAAGTCCTCACTCATGGTGCTGATCCGAGCGATACCCAGAATCCACTAACACTACCGTTCTAAGCCGGAGAAACACCAAAACAGCCACCACAAAGAGCGCCACTAAACCCGCCTCGAGCCACATGGAAGACACGCTCACAAAGCTAAAAATAGCGCTCAAGGCAACATTAAAGCTCACCAACACAAAAAAGATCATAAACCGTCGACGCCAACTTCGGTTCGTCGCTGGCAATAAATAAAAGGTGCCACATTGCGGACAACCATAGGCCTTAGCCGGATCCCGGTAGTCGTCGCACAGCTGATTACGGGCAGTAATTTTAAACTCGCAGTTAGGGCATTTATTGGCCATGATCGGCCTTCGCGGTCATACTAAACCCTTGACGCTGCGGCAAACCATCGGTGATTTGGTAATAGTCGGCCTTTTCTTCTACGTAAATGTGCTCCACAAGCTCTAGACCACTCGGTTGATCTATGGTGCCAGCAAAAATTGAAATCGTCGGTAAATCGGCTTTATCCCAGAATAAGTTGCCGCCACACTGTTGGCAGAACCCACGGCGAATACCCTTCGAAGAAGAAAACCATTTAAGCCCTTGTTCTTCTAGTAACTCAAAATCTTGTCGTTTAGCAGAGGTTGCGGCCACATGGTGACCACTGGCCTTTTGGCATTGTCCACAATGGCATGCCACTACTGGGCGTAATGGCCCCGCAACTTGATATTGAACCGCGCCGCACAAGCAGCTGCCTGTTGCACTATTAGTCATGACTATTAACTCCTGGATAAACCACTGGAAACCAGTCTTTACGCATGACTTCACCACTATGTTGTACCAATCCATCAAACGGCGGCGAGGTGGGGCCGCCGCGGTCTACATAACGCACATCATCGCCCATAAAACGGGTAGAGAAGGCACGCCTGCGGCTGGTTAATGAGTTACCCGGTGCACCATGTACGGTTTTAAAGTTAAACAATACACAATCGCCTAGCGCTAACTCTGGCACTAAAATATTTTGGCTTTCATCAATGGCTGGCATGTCCATGTAATCGGCATCGTTGTTGTACCAAGGTTGGTTGCTAGACCAGCGTGTAGGGCGCACTAACTGGGGCCAGCGATGGGAACCTAATACCACTTGTAATGTGTTGGCTTGGGTGACGGGATCCAAGGGAATCCAATAACTCGCCGTTTGCTCACCATTCACACAGTAGTAGGGCATGTCTTGATGCCAAGGCGTCGGTTTTGCGGTACCGGGCTCTTTCACCAATATGTGTTCGTGGAATACTTGGATTTGTTTAGAACGGGTGGCCTCGGCGGCAATTTCGGCCGCCGGCGACTCATAAATCCAACGTTTAAATTCGTCGATCCGCTGCCAGTTGCAATAGTCTTCAAAAAAACGTCCTGCGTCACCCGTAGCAACATTCTCTCTGCCATGTTCACTGGGCTGCACCAGCACTTTATCAAAGCCTACGCGCAAACATTCAATCCAGGGTTTAAATACACCCTTGATGACTATGGCACCGTCACGCTCATAGTCTTGAATTTGAGATTCACTTAAATACATATTTAATTTCTTAATTTTTATGTGGATTACAAGCAACAAGCGCCGCCATCAAAGCTTTCAATTGAGGCCGAACTTGCCCACATTTATTGTCATCTAGCGCATAACCTTCACCATCCTGCATGTAAGTTGCTTGTGACAACTCTAACTGAAACGCATGAGTATGTTGTTCTGGTTGGCCGTGGCTGCGGGTAATATAACCGCCTTTAAAGCGGCCATTACTCACCTGTGTATAGCCCCCATTGGCCAGCGATTGCTCTACCGCTGCTAGTAACTCCGGTGCGCATGCCACGCCAGCATTGGTGCCTAAATTGAAATCAGGTAAAGTGCCGTCAAAAAACATGGGCACTTGGGCACGAATCGAGTGGGCATCAAACAAAATGGCATAACCAAAGCGTTGTTTCAAACGTGCTAGTTCGCGACTCAATTGCTGATGATAAGGCTGCCAAATCTGTTCGATACACGCCTGCTGGTGTTGCCTACTCACCTCAGCGCCGTCCTTAAACATGCAACCTTCGCTAAATAAAATATCAGGAAACAGTCCTGTGGTTTTCGTTGCGTATAACGGCTTGTTGTCTTCGGGACGGTTAAGGTCAATCACATAACGTGAATAGTTCGCCTTCAATACGCCGACCTTTAGTTCGGCCAAAAAATCGTACACTTCTGGAATATACCAATCGGTATCGGGCAACTCCAGCGCCTCTGGCGTTAAGCAATCGGCCACGGCTTGCGTTAACCGCAAACCAGAATGGGGCATGCTCACTAACACTGGCGTATCGCCCTGCACAAAATCAAATGGTTTAGAAATACTCATAGTGAAAAACCCGACACTTGTATGGCTAGGCTGGTCCAAAAGGTTAACCCTATCAAGCTGGCCACGGTTTGCAAGGTAATAATGTCGGCCATTAATTTAGCATTGCCTCCCATTTGTTGCGCAAACGGAAAGGCCGACACCGCCGTGGGTAAAGCACCAAATACCACTAAACTGACGGTCGCTAGTGGCGGCAATTGTAGCCACAAGGAACCTGCCAGCATAAGTGCCGGAAAAACAATCAACTTAGTACTTAAGGCTACAGCTAGCACCGGCCAGTTGCCTTTTAGGGCTCTAATTTGCAAACTAGCGCCTACGCTTAACAACAACATCGGTAAAGCCGCACGGCTTAAAATGGCAATCGACTGATCCAAGACACCGGGAATTGATACCGAAAAATAATTGAGTAATAACCCGCCACCTACGGCAATGAGTTGCGGGTTACGAGACAGTTCTTTAACGATGAGTTTAGGCACAGAAAGCGATTGTTGCTTGCGGGTTAATAACGACACGGCAAACACGCACAATACATTAGTGGGGGGTACTAGCACCGCCATAATCAAGGCACCCATTTCTTGCCCCGGCATGCCGAACATGTCAAATAACACCGCCAAACCAATAAAACCATTGTGACGCACGCCACCTTGCACCATAGAGGATGCCGATGGTCCGTCTTGCCCCAGCAACCGTGACATGATCAAGCTATAAGCTAAAGCCACCACTAACGCCACCACTAACACCGAGACTAGAGGCAACACGATTTGTGTATCTATGGTGGCTTGCGCCAAGGTACGCACGATCAGCAGGGGAAACAACACCCAATACGCAAGGCGAGAAATACCTTGCCAGAAGCCGGTGTCGGCGAGGAGTTTTTTGGACAGGCCGTAGCCCAGCAGCATTACCAACAATATGGAGGTAACAACAGGTAAAATCATATCCATTTAGATTGCCAGCATGACCAAGGAAAGACCCTATCATACCAGCATCATGGGTAACAAAAGATGTTTTATGACGACTTTTAGCCCAACTGCTTAAGTCGCTCGTCGTGTTTATTAAGCAACTCACCTACGCCCCAGTTAGTTTCCTTTTGTACGCGCATGATGCCAATCAAATTTTTATCACGAATTCGCTCTAGTTCACGAATAGAGTGATGCCCCGATTGCTCATCCGACTGCTGCGCAATAGTGGCAATAAGCTCATCCGTTAACTCAGGCACGTCCATAAGCTTGGTCCAAGGCCACTCTAAACAAGGCCCAAACTGAGCAATAAAATGCGCCATACCGGCTTCACCACCGGCAATACGATAGGTTTCAAACAAACCCATTTGCGCCCAGCGCAAACCAAAACCATAACGAATGGCATCGTCTATCTCTGTGGTGGTGGCAATGCCATCTTTGATCAGCCACAAACCTTCCCGCCACACCGCTTCTAACAAACGATCGGCAATATGCGCATCAATTTCTTTACGCACATGTAAAGGTTTCATGCCCACGCTGGTCAATAGATCTTTGGCCTGTTCAATAATGCCTGCACCATTCACTGGGCTAGGCACTAGCTCCACCAAAGGCAACAGATACACAGGATTAAAAGGGTGCGCCACCATAATTTGCTCTGGTCGCTGGGCTTTTTCTTGTAGCTGAGACGGCTTAAACCCCGAAGTTGAAGACCCAATAATGGCAGCTTCTGGGCAAGCGGCTTGTACCTGTGCAAATACCGCGTGCTTAATGTCTAGGCGCTCTGGCACACTTTCTTGAATCCAACCGGCATTAGCCACGGCTGCTTCTAAGGTGTCACAAAAGGTAAGCTGACCTTCGGCCGGCATAGGTACATCAGACAATTGCGGCAACGACGCACGGGCATTTTCTAATACCGCATCCAGCTTGCGTTGAGCATCGGCTGCTGGGTCGTATACGTTAACGTCCCAGCCGTGTAACAAAAAGCGCGCTACCCAACCACCACCAATCACACCACCGCCTATACAGGCTGCTGTCTTATTCATGATAAAGGTGCTCGTTTTTCAACTTTAATTAATTCGCGTACTTGGGCCGGCGTCATTAAGGTGGAACCCATATTAGTGGAGATGGTGGCTGCTTTTTCAACCAACTGAGCGTTAGTAGCCAACACGCCTTTTTCTAACCATAGGTTATCTTCCAATCCAACACGAATATTGCCCCCCGCCAACACGGCAGCCGCCACGTAGTTCATTTCGTTACGACCGATGGAAAAAGCCGACATGATCCAGTCTTTAGGTACGTTATTAACCATGGCCATAAAGGTATTGAGGTCATCTGGTGCACCCCAAGGGATACCCATACACAGCTGCACCATCACCGGGTCAGTAATTAAACCTTCGCTCACGAGTTGCTTGGCTAACCATAAATGGCCCGTGTCAAACGCTTCGATTTCGATGCGCGCACCCATGGCCGTCATTTTTTCGGCCATGGCGCGTAACATACCCGGCGTATTAGTCATCACGTAATCGGCTTCGGCAAAGTTCATGGTGCCGCAGTCTAAGGTGCAAATTTCTGGCTGACACTGACGTACATGCTCAACGCGCTCACTGGCCCCTACCATATCGGTGCCCACCTCTTGTAATGGCAATGGGTTTTCAGCATCACCAAACACAAGGTCGCCGCCCATACCGGCAGTAAGATTCAACACCACATCAACTTCGGCAGCACGAATACGCTCGGTGAGTTCTTTGTAGAGGTCTAAACGCCGGCTTGGCGTGCCTGTTTCTGGGTCACGCACATGGCAATGCACCACGGCAGCACCGGCTTTAGCCGCATCAATAGCACTGTTAGCAATTTGCTCAGGGCTGCGTGGCACATGGGGAGAACGATCTTGCGAACCACCGGATCCGGTGACTGCACAGGTGATAAATACGTTTTGGCTAGCTTGTAGTGGCATCGCTAAGCTCCTTAATTAGTTAACATCAATGACATGGCGCAATGATGGCACTGCGCCTAAGGGTTTTATTGATATTTTTAGAGCAATATTTAACCAATACCGAACATAACCGGCTTTGTGGTGATTTTCGGTAGTACAAGTTCTGGGCTAGTTGGCGGTTTTATCCTTGACCTGAACCTAAAATATGGCAAAATACTGTACGTATATAAGGGCTATCTATTGTCGTCCGACAATTGATGGGGCCTAGGCCGCAAAATTCAGTCAATCCATTACATCGGGGCACGGATCAACGGGGTAAGCTATGGAGTCTGACCCCTTTGATTTGCTTGACCCCTTTGATTTGCTTTGATTTCAGAGGATAAGCTTGTCGCACTCTTGCCTTGGAATGTCCGGTTAAATTAATTCAATGTGGGGTTTATGTGACGTTCACGTTAATGAAGCCTAATCGGCAACGCGCAATCAATTCATTTTAATCGGCCAATGGCCCGACCAGTCGAGTCTGACCCTTTGATTCGCCCTTTGATTCGCCTTAACATATAGCCATATGTCATACTTTAATTGTTGGTCAACACCCGTTGATCAACACATCGTCTAGCTCATATTTATCCATACCTGCCTTTACGCATTTGCTGTATAGTTTTTTTATGATGGTTTTATCTAGGTTAGAATATCTTAATGTGATTTGTCTATATGGAAGTGAACTAAAGACACTGTCAACATAATACGGCGCTGGGTACCGAGTACCTAATGAGTGGCTTAATAGCTTTCTAAGCCAATATTTCCTAAATGTATTATCCTCAAAAATAGCTAGGTCAATATACATTGAGCCGTTGGAAATTTCATAGTCTGTATTTTTATTTAAATAAATAGCGGCGCCTTTTTCGACCCGTTTAGAGGGTGCATTAGGCTCAAAACGCAAATAGGCTTCGCCTGATTCAAAAAACATAAAGTAGTTGGCCTGGTCTTCTGAAGTAACTCTTTGGAGTCGAATAGGGCCAGAAATATGATTAAGTTCGACAATGATTTTATCTAGCTCCCTGCTTAATACAGTCGGCATTTCTCCTTTTACAAATATATTGATATCATCAACCCACTTCCACACTCGCTTATCATTATTATTAGCATACCGCCCCAATATAAGTTCTTTAAAGTAGCCGTGCTGACCTTCAAAGTACTCGTACTGGTATTTATCTGCGCTATGAACAGGCGTCAAGTAAAAGACAAACAGAATCAACGTTAACAAGCGGTGGAAATTATATCGTTGATTTTTATATTGGAGCAGACCATCGTCGGTTTTTCTGTTACTTGTAATCATTTTTTGGGATATCCGCGTATTATTGTTACAACATAATCAATTAAAGCAGGACAAAATGGGTTTTTCACAGCCCTGCGAGGATTTTCAGACAACCATACTGCCAGTACAGTTAAAGAATGTCTGGCAGCAGTTTGACCTCATCAGTTCAAACATCACACAATATAGGCGCCGCATTGCTGCCGTAATGCAGGATGATCAACTGGTGTCCGGCTCGTTAGCCGATAACATCAGTTGTTTTGACCCGATAGTCGATGAAGCTCGGATTGCTCAAAGTGCTGCTATGGCGAACATTCACGACGACATTATGGCGATGCCCATGAACTACAACACCTTGGTAGGCGACATGGGGGCATCTTTGTCTGGCGGTCAAAAACAACGTGTATTGTTGGCAAGAGCGCTCTATCGCAAACCGGACGTGCTGTTCTTAGACGAAGCCACCAGCCATTTAGACATTGCCGGAGAATCCATTGTTAACGAACATATAAAACAGCTTAAA
>Ga0209035_10001099_pt1 | contig 10990 bp, 15 predicted proteins | sample MarorgKNORR_S2LV_6_FD_188220 | JGI IMG/M metagenome (GOLD analysis project Ga0209035, IMG submission 188220) | Marine microbial communities from the Southern Atlantic Ocean, analyzing organic carbon cycling - AAIW_A/KNORR_S2/LV (SPAdes) (version 2) | ecosystem: Environmental > Aquatic > Marine...
AATCTGTTCCTGTTGGAGTTGGTCAGCCGACACTTAAAATTGATGAGATTACAGTGGGTGGTACGGCTTAATTGACGTTTTTATCCTTAAGTATTGTTTGAATCTTTTGAAGTCGCTGTAATCTCTCTTCTTGGGTATCGGCAACAACGGTAACATGACCTAATTTTCGACCTGGTCTGGCCTCCTTTCCATAATTGTGAACGAAATATTCATTTGGATTTAGATCTATTAAGCTATTTGGAATAAATCCAATTAAGTTCTCCATACCAATAAAACCTCGATTGGATGTATCTCCTAATTTTAAATCCAGAATTGCACGCAAATGATTCTCAAATTGGCTTGAATTAGCTCCCTCAATGGTCCAGTGACCAGAATTATGGACACGCGGAGCAAATTCATTAGCGAGCAACTCACCCTCAACAACAAACAATTCAAGCGCAAGAACTCCGACATAATTAAGTTTAGTTAAGAGTTTGTTATGGAACTTATAGGCTTTTTCGGTAATTTTTTGATTATCAATGGTCGTAATGGACGTTCTTAATATACCTTGCTTATGACTATTTTGAGTCAGTGAATATGAGGCTGTATCTCCTGAAATATTTCTAGCGCCAATAGCAGATACTTCATAATCAAACTTTATCATTTTTTCAGCGATTAATTGATGGCTTTCTAACTGAGACCAAGCATCCATTATATCAGCTTGGTTATTGATGATTATCTGGCCTTTACCGTCATAGCCAAAACGTCGTGTTTTTAAGATAAACGGATAACCTATTTCTGAGGACGTATTTTTGAGGTCGCTTAATGAATTAATTTCTTTGTATTTAGCAACTGGTATTCCTAGTGATTCAAATAGCTTTTTCTCTTTGAGACGATCTTGGGCAATTTCTAGCGCTTTTGAACCTGGAAAAACAGATTTGGTATCCAAGGTATTAATTGCCTCAACTGGAACATTTTCAAATTCATAGGTAATGATATCGACCATTGAGGATAACTTCTTTATTCCCTCAATATCATCGAATGCATAATTCAATAGCTTGCCAGCACTTTTAGCGGGTGAATTTTTATTTGGATCTAAAAAGATACATTCAGCATCAATTGCTTTTGCAGCATAACCGAGCATCTGTCCTAATTGACCTGCTCCAATAATCCCTATTTTTGTCACGATTGACGAGGATTAGTATTTTCGAGAATATTTTTCGTTTGCGTACTACGAAAATTTTCAACTCTCTTAGCTATTTCCGGATCTGATAGCGCTAGAATAGAGGCTGCCAATAACGCTGCATTAGTCGCACCAGCCTTTCCGATTGCCAAGGTTCCCACAGGGATACCAGCGGGCATTTGATTGATTGATAAAAGAGAATCAATGCCTTTCATTGTTTTTGATTCTACAGGGACACCTAATACAGGTATACGTGTTTTCGAAGCTACCATACCAGGCAAATGAGCTGCACCTCCGGCCCCAGCAATAATTACCTTAATGCCGTCATTGAAGGCGTTTTCAGCAAAAGAAAATAATAAATCAGGAGTACGATGCGCGGATACAACTTTTACTTCATGATTAATTGCTAGTTTTTCTAGCATATCAGCGCAATGTTTCATTGTCTCCCAATCTGATTTGGAGCCCATAATTATACTTACTTTTGCTTTTTTCATTTATTTTGTTATCCGAATTAAATTTTAATGCTTATGAGTACATATTCTAATAGATTAATTCTTAATATCTAGTTTCTGTAGCTCAATAATCTGATGCTGCGCTTAGATCTTTATGAATTATCTTGAATAATTGACGTTTTAATTGAGTTTTTCTGTTCTCTTGATTGATTGATTCTAACTCATGAAGCAGTATTGTTATGCTCTCATTTTCAGGGCTAACAAGTTTATTATATTTATCTAAACCTTTATCGCCTTCACTTAAAAGAATTTCTCGCCATTTTTCGGCATGTTTAAAAATTTCCTTTTCATGATTAGAGTCTTTATTTAATGCGTAAAATTTATTTCTAATTGGTTCTGGATCTTCATATTTCATGAGCTTACCAATGAGTTGTTTTTGCCGTCGTAAAGCTCCATGAGACCTTATTTTTTTTCCCAATTTAATGGCATTAAATAACTCTTCATTCAACTCAAAAGAAACTAATTTATCTTCAGAAATTGTTAATAAAGCTTCCCCAAGTTTTTGTAATTCATGATGCTCATGTTTCTTTATTGTTTTGCTTTTAGTTGATTTTTTTTCCACGTATTCGGCCCGATAAATTTTCTAATAAATATTAAAGATGTTACTAACTTATTATAAATGTTTTTTTATATTAGAATTACATACCTACTTTCGCAAATGATTAGTATGAGGATATATGCACAAAAAAATCAATCAAGAATATCTTGAATCTATTGTAGGAGATGTTTTAGAGCAAGCATCAAACCAAGGTGCTGATCAGGCAGAAGTGACCGTAACTAAAGATATGGGTTTTGGCGTTACAGCCAGAATGGGTGATATTGAGAATATTGAATACACAAATGGGTCTGGATTAACCATAACTGTCTATATTAACTCTAAAAAAGGAACCGCAAGTACTTCAGATTTGAATGCATCAGCACTGAAAGAAACGATAAGAAAAGCTTGTTCTTTTGCTAAATACACTGCGGCAGATAATTGTTCTGGATTGGCAGATGCGAGTCTTATGGCTTTAGGTACGTTACCTGATATTGACATTCAACATAATTGGTCTATTTCGGTCGAAGAGGCAACTAAGATAGCGATTGAATGCGAAGGTGCTGCGCTAAATCTTGATGCGAAAATTGTTAATTCCGAAGGTGGGAATGTCAATACGAATACGGCGATACGAGTGTATGGAAACTCTCATGGTTTTTTAAGGAGTTATCAAAAGACAAATCACAGTATCGGTTGTGTCGTTGTAGCGGGTCAGGAAAATGAAAAGCAAAGAGATTATTGGTATAGCTCTTCTAGGCACCCAGATGATTTAGAAGACCACACCCAAATTGGAAAAAAAGCCGGAATGAGAACACTCAGCAGATTGGGTTCAAAAAAAATCGATACCACTGAAGCACCTGTTTTATTTTCACCTGAGCTGGCGGGTGGTTTTATCGGTCATGCGATTTCCGCACTATCTGGTAGCGCGCAATATCGTAAAACTTCTTTTTTATTGGACGCTGTGGGTAAACAAATATTTCCTGATTTTTTCTCGATAAAAGAACGTCCACATATACTAAAAGGTATGGCAAGTAGAGTTTTTGACGCTGAGGGTGTCGCAACTCAAGATCGAAATATTGTTTTAAATGGAATAATAGAAGGATATCTTCTTAGCGCATACTCTGCTCGACGTTTGAATATGTCCACTACGGCCAATGCTGGTGGGTACCATAATTTAATTATCCCTGGAAACGCAGATAATCAGAAAGCTATTATTTCATCAATGCAACGAGGGCTTTTGGTGCAAGAATTAATTGGTCAAGGAGTGAATAATGTCACAGGTGATTATTCTCGCGGTGCTGCTGGTTACTGGATTGAAAATGGAGTGATTGTCCATCCAGTTCATGAAGTAACAATTTCAGGTAATTTGATCGATTTGTATAAAAATATTTTGATGATTGGCCATGATTATGATGAAAGGAGCGGTATTCGTTGTGGTGCTTTACTGATTGATAAACTTAGAATCTCGGGTAATTAGGCGTTATGTCTCTAATTGACTAAGATTTCGTAAGCTTCATGGTATTTCTTGTATGTTTCGAGAAGGATTTTATCGGGTAGCATAGGTCCTGGGCTTTTCTTATTCCAAGTTAATGTATCTAGATAATCTCGCAAAAATTGTTTGTCATAACTTGGAGGGCTAATCCCGACCTTATAGTCATTTTTTGGCCAGAATCTGGAGGAGTCGGGAGTGAGCATTTCATCGATTATAAATAATTTATTATTATTATCTAAACCAAATTCAAATTTAGTATCAGCAATAATAATACCTCTCTTTTCTGCGTAACGAGCGGCACGTTCATATATCTTTATTGCTTTATCACGAACATTGTTGGCCAATTTTTTGCCAATAATAGAGCAAGTCTTCTCATAATCGATATTTTCATCATGATCTCCCGATGCTGCCTTTGTTGCTGGTGTAAATATCGTTTTAGTTAATCTCTCAGCTTGCTTTATATTTTTAGGGATGGATATACCACAAACCTTGCCTGTTTCTTGGTAATCACGCCATCCTGAGCCAATCAAATATCCTCTTACTACAGCTTCAATAGGCAATGGTTTGAGTTTTTTTACAATAATCGCTCTTGCTTTGAGTTGTTTAAGTAATTTTCTATCACTAATGTATTGATCTATACTAATTTCAGTAAGATGATTAGGAATGATATCTTCCATCATCTTGAACCAGAAATTTGAAATTTCAGTAAGAATTTTACCTTTACCTGGAACAGCATTAGGCATTACAACGTCGTATGCAGATAATCTATCTGTGGTTACAATTAATAAATGATCATTATCTAAATCATAGATATCCCTTACTTTGCCTCTGGCTAAAAGTTTTAAATTAGGAATATTAGATTCAAATAAAACATCTGTGTCATTCATGCTCTTTCCTAGTTATCCGAATTGACTTCATTTTAATTTATTAAGATCAAAATGAACATGATGTCTTGATTATAATTACGAGACAAGTAACCCAGAAAGTTAAAAAATTTGATTTTTCTAGGATAGATGAAAATTTTCAAATATTTGGTTAATATAAGATTTATTCTACCGAATGAAAAGGATAATACATTGACGCCATTTATAGCACCATCGATACTCTCTGCTGACTTTGCTAGACTTGGCGAAGAGGTAAATGCGGTATTGGATGCTGGAGCAGATATTATTCATTTTGATGTGATGGACAATCGCTTCGTACCCAATCTAACAATTGGACCATTAGTTTGCCAATCCTTGAGAGATTTCGGCGTCAAAGCACCAATAGATGTCCACTTAATGGCGGAACCAGTGGATAATTTAATTTTAGATTTTTCCAAAGCAGGTGCCAGTTATATTTCATTTCATCCTGAAGCCAGTCGGCATGTTCATCGATCATTAAATTTGATTCGGGAGAAAGGATGCAAAGCTGGCTTGGTTTTTAGTCCTGCCACTCCATTGACATGGCTCGAACATCTTATCGATGATTTAGATCTTATTTTAATCATGTCAGTAAATCCTGGATTTGGCGGGCAGTCTTTCATTGAATCTTCTTTGGATAAGATCAATGAAGTCAGGAAAATAATTGACAGTAGCGGAAATAATATAAGACTGGAGGTAGATGGCGGTGTAAAGGTTCAAAATATTAAAGAAATTGCCGCTGCTGGTGCCGATACATTTGTGGCGGGATCAGCCATTTTTAATAGTAATAATTATTCAGAGACGATCAGTGCAATGAAAGCTGAAATACAATTAGCTGGACCACTGATACTAAAAGATACTGATAATTGAACTAAAATTTATTAATTAGAATGTTTAGATGTGGTATGACATTTTTGTCATCACTTTCGAGGTAATCGTCATTAAATAACGAATGAATTTAGGTAATTCTTCAGCACCGGCTTTTTTTGCATTGGCTTGATGCTGCTCTTCCTCAAGGCGCATTTGTGTGACAATTTTCCTACTTCTTTGATCTTCTTTGGGTAATAATCCGAGATGCTTGGTTAGATGATTGCTTACCTGACGTTCTGTTTCTTCAATAAAACCAAGCGACCATTTATCTCCAACAAAACCCGCTAATGATCCAATTATCAACGAACCAGAGTACCAAATTGGATCGAGCTTACTTGGTTTCTCATCCAGCTCTTCAATTCTCTCACGGCACCAATTTAGGTGGTCTAACTCTTCGTTAGCAGCTTCAATCATTTGTTCTTTTACAGAGCTATCTCTGGCAAATACAGCCTGACCTTCATACAATCCTTGTGCTGCAACTTCTCCAGCATGATTGACCCTCATCAGAGCGGCAGCGTGAGATCTTTGTGCAGTTGTTAAATTCGTTTCTGGAATTCCTTTGGCAGGATTTTCTCTATAGGTTTTTGGTTGATTTGAGGCAATAAAAAGACGCATACTATCTATTGAAGTAAGAATTTTATCTAGCGTATTAATTGACCTATTAGACATAAATAAATTATAACTTAATTGAATAACTCTTTAAATTTAATATTTATATTTGCAATAAGAAAGACATTAATTATTTTTTCTGTGGAAACTTATGTTAGAAAAGATGGTGTTGTGTTTGCAATGACAAGACTGCTGCAGTAAAATCTCGCGCCTTTATACGGTTATCTTTTTGGTGTTCAATTGTAGGTAATAAATTGACATTAACAAACGATTTATAGATTGTTTGACTACAAGTTTGGAAAAATACAATGAAAACCTTTTCAGCAAAAAATGAAGAAGTGGAACGCAGTTGGTATTTAGTTGATGCCACTGGGAAAACTCTTGGTCGCCTAGCAACAGATATTGCGTCCCGACTTCGCGGTAAACATAAACCAGTTTATACACCTCATGTGGATACCGGTGATTATATTGTTGTCATAAATGCAGAAAAGATTCGCGTTACTGGGAATAAATTAAAGGATAAAATGTATCATAGGTATACTGGTTATATTGGCAACCTTAAATCGGTGCCACTTGAAAAATTACTTAAAGAAAAGCCAGAAAGAGTACTTCAGCTTGCTGTAAAAGGAATGCTTCCTAGAAATTCACTGGGTCGTAAAATGTTCTCTAAGTTAAAAGTATTTGCAGGGTCGGAACATGGTCATAAAGCGCAACAACCGATCCCTTTAGAGATTAGCGCGTAAATAATTACATAAGGTAAAAGATTAATGTCCGAAGAACAATATTATGGAACTGGGCGTCGTAAAACATCGACAGCAAGAGTATTTGTTAAAAATGGTAAAGGCGCTATTACTGTTAATAAAAAACCATTGGATGTGTTCTTTGGGCGAAAAACGGCACAAATGATTGTAAGGCAACCACTAGAGCTGGTTGAAATGGTAGGAAAATTTGATGTCAATGTGACTGTGAAAGGTGGTGGCATTACTGGGCAAGCAGGCGCTATTCGTCATGGATTGACTCGAGCTTTGATGCAATTTGATGAATCTTTAAGACCTAATCTTAGGAAGGCCGGTTTTGTGACAAGAGACGCACGTGAAGTAGAAAGAAAGAAAGTAGGTCTTAGAAAAGCTCGACGGGCAACACAATTCTCTAAGCGTTAAATACTTTTATATTTCCTCGCGTAATGACAGAGAAATCTCTCTGTTATAAATTTTATTATTATTACTCCTAATTTATGTGAGTTACTTGATTTTTTACGCACTAATGAAAAAAGTGACTAAAATTTAGGTATATTATTAATTCATATATAAATTATAGGACTATGGGTTCCAATTATGCCAAAAATAATAAGAGCAGACCAAAACCATATAGCAGAATTAGCAAGATTATTTAATTTGTATCGAGTTTTCTATGAGCAACCATCTGATGAAAAATTAGCTTATAAATTTATAACAGAAAGAATCGATAAGGATGAATCGATTGTCTTTGTTTTTGAAGAGCATTCTGGAAAATTAAATGGCTTTGTTCAATTATATACATCATTTTGTTCAGTTAGTGCGGTGTCCATATTGATTCTTTATGACCTCTATGTAGAACAAGAAAGAAGAGGAGAGGGTATTGGTAGGAAGCTTATGGATTGTGCCAGTCAATTTGCAGAATTGAATGGATACGCTCGCTTAGAGCTTTCTACAGCAAAAGACAATCATATTGGCCAATCGTTATATGAATCTCTTGATTATGAATTAGATGATGAATTCTTGCATTATTCTCTTGATGTAAAGTGAATTCACAATTGAGTGAGAAAATATGCCCTATATGTAATTTTGCATTCCAGTGGCGGAAAAAATGGCGAAATAATTGGGATAATGTTATTTATTGCAGTGAGAAATGCCGACTCAATAAACACCGTTAATAGTTTATAAGTTTAGCTTTACGAAAAATTCATAGGTTAAGTATTTTCATTTATTACTTTAATGCCATCATTATTGGCAATTAATAACGCATCAGCTGGTCGATGAGCAAATATTCCTACTGTTACAACACCTGCAATTTGGTTTATTAGATTCTCAAATTCTATGGGATTGGTAATTTTAAGATTATGCACATCAATTATTTCATTACCATTATCGGTAATGAAATTTTCTCTCCAGATAGGTTGTCCCTTATGCTTAATGATTTCTCTAGAGACAAAAGATCGAGCCATTGGAATGACTTCAATAGGTAAGGGAAAATCTCCTAGGAAAGGAACTAACTTCGTATCATCAATTATACAGACAAATCTTCGTGCTGCAGCAGCTAAGATCTTCTCACGTGTAAGCGCTCCCCCCCCACCCTTAATGAGATGCAGGTTACTGGTAGCCTCATCTGCTCCATCTATATAAAGATCGAGACTACCTATTTCACTTAGTGGCAATACATCAAAGCCATGAGCACGAAGGAGTCTTTCGGTCTCAATTGAGCTTGAGGCAATTGAGGTAATTTTATTTCTAATATCTGGGATGAGGTCAATTAAATAATTTACTGTTGAGCCTGTTCCCATCCCCAAGATGCAGTCATTATGAATATATTCTAGAGCCGCTTTTGCAACATTTAGTTTCTTTGCATCTTGATCCATTAATTTCACCTAATTAATTTATATTTATTGCCAGGCATTGTCTAGAAAATACATCCCGACTCGGTAAATACACATCTAAGACTAACATCCCATTTATCTGATTGTATTTTTTTAAATTGCTGACAATCAAATGCGATACCAATAAGTATGGGTTTTATATCGTTGTGGTTTAGATACTGAAATTTTTTGTCATAATATCCACCCCCCATCCCAATTCTGTTTCCTTTGGAGTCGAACGCAACTAAGGGAACGATAATTAGATCTATTTTTTTGATATCATAGCCTTTATTATCTAACGGCTCTTTTATGCCATATTGATTAGATGAATATTTAGTATCTTTATTTGTTTGAATGAAATTGATGGTTGCATTTGGTTGTATTTTAGGTAGAAAAAGAGATTTACCACTCTTCTGAATGACCTCTATCAGAAATTTAGTATTTACTTCCTCATTCATAGATAAATAACAACCAATACTCTCGGCCTCTATAAAATAATTGGATTTTATGATTGCGTTTGTAATAGCTTTTGAGGCATTTATTTTTTCATCATTAATTAGAGAGCGGCGCCTTGTGAGCGCAATTTGTCTTATTTTTTCTTTAGCATTTTGCATATTTTATTATTAAGTAATAAACAAAGAGAAAAATCTCCCGCATATGCCGTTATAAACCGTTGCTCTCGAACCAGAGAACCAAGTGGGGTTAGCCGAGACTACAACAGGCTATCCACGAATATGTGGTTTTGCACAAATGTACTCACAGAACATGACCCCGAAATATAAAGTTAGGATCGAAGGTATCCAGGTTTACATCGAACATCGCAGGAGATTTTATTTTAAAAGCATTTAAATGAAATTAATTAGAGTTCAAGTTGTTTATTGCCACCCAATATTGAGTCGACTCGATCGGCCATCATCTTGAGGCGTGTACCTAGTGAATTCTCTATTGCTTGATCTTTTGTTTCAGCTTGAATTAAATCATGAGCCATATTTAATGCCGCCATGACAGCAATCCTATCTAAGCCAACAACTTTACCACTGTCTCTGATTTCTCGCATTTTTCTGTTTAATGCTTCTGCTGAATCTAGTAATGCATTACGCTCACTTGCAAGACATGATATTTGATATTCTTTTTCAAGTATCTTTACACTCACATGTGCATACATTTCACTCATTCGTCTTGACTCCAGTTTATTTAAATTAGTTACCTTGCTCCATTGATTTTAATCTTACGATCATGGCTTCTACGCGTCCCCTGACTTGCTCATTATTTTGCAATAAAGTCGCTCTTTCTTTTGATAAGGAATCTTGTTGTTCTTTTAAGGATTTATTCTCGCTTTGAAGACGATCACAGACCTGAACAAGATCATCAAGACGACCTTCGAGTCGTTTGAGGTCATCCTCGAAATTTAAAGTTGAATTATTGTTCATTAGCCTAATATAAAGATCAGTGAGCAGATAATCAATCATCATTATAATATTTTCTGTAGTCAGCAATTAAGATAAATGGGATCATGTCTTTTTAAGGTACAAAATTCCTGCGATGTATTAATTTATGAGTAAGCATTCAATAAATTTTTCAGACCTTGAGAGTGGTCTAAATTCTTGTGGTTCAAGCTGGCTCTGTGCCCAATCTCATGGCTTATTATGCGGAAGACTGGCGGTTCTTGGGCCAAATGCATTTAATCTGTGTATTGAACAAATATTTGATAATACCTCTTCACAAAAAGTATCCAGAGATGACTGCGTATTAATGCTAGAGGATCTATTTAAAGACACCTGGGCGCAGTTGGTTGAAAGACAATCTGAATTCGAATTATTTTTACCTGATGATGAGCGCAATATAACTGAAAGAACTGAAGCTATTTCTCAATGGTGTGATGGATTCTTGCATGGCATAGTGACAGGTAAGAAACCAAAAAAATTAAAAGATCATTTAAATCAAGACCCTTTAAATGTAATTATCAAAGACTTCCTTGAGATTACTCGTGCAACAGTAAATGAAGAAACTGGTGAAGAGGATAATGAGTCTGCTTTCGATGAAGTAATGGAATACATTCGGGTTAGTGTTCAATTGGTTTATGAAGAGCTTGCTGATTTTCGTGATGATGCAATTGAAAAAAAAATTAAGAATCAAAAAGATCTCAATTAAAAAAATGGTGATTGATTGTAATGCATGAATCTGAATTTAAAAATAGACGGCAACAAATCATGCGAATGATTGAGGATCATTCTTTGGTAATCATACCAAGCGCACCTCCTAAAAATAGGAGTCGAGATATTGAATATCGTTACAGA
>Ga0209035_10001100_pt1 | contig 10988 bp, 11 predicted proteins | sample MarorgKNORR_S2LV_6_FD_188220 | JGI IMG/M metagenome (GOLD analysis project Ga0209035, IMG submission 188220) | Marine microbial communities from the Southern Atlantic Ocean, analyzing organic carbon cycling - AAIW_A/KNORR_S2/LV (SPAdes) (version 2) | ecosystem: Environmental > Aquatic > Marine...
TGTGCATCCATTTGTGTTGTTAGATGGGTATTTAACCGAACCTTTGGTACTGACAAAAAACAAAAAAAATGAAATCAATTGTTTAACAAACGTCTGTACGCATAGAGGAAATTTAGTCGCGTTAAATCCTGGTAAATCAAGAAAGTTAACATGTTTTTATCACGGAAGAAGATTCAATTTAAATGGCGAGTTTGAACACATGCCAGAATTTGAACAAACAGAAGACTTTCCAAGACCGTGTGATAACCTTCACAAATTTCCAACAATAAAATGGGGGAAATTCTTATTTGCAGGATTAAATCCTACGTTCGATTTTCAACAAGTAATTGACAAGATGAATGAGCGTGTTGGGTTTTTACCGCTCGAAGAATTTTCTTTAGACACTTCTTTATCCAAAGAATATTTAGTCCACGCAAATTGGGCGCTGTATTGCGATAATTATTTAGAAGGATTTCACGTGCCTTTTGTACATCCAGATTTAAACGACGTACTCGATTACGGAAGTTATAAAACAGAAGTGTACGACTATTGCAATTTACAAATAGGATATACCGATGATGCTACAGAAGTTTTTGACCTTCCAAAAGATCATATTGATTATGGTAAAAATGTAGCCGCTTATTATTATTGGGTCTTTCCAAATATGATGTTCAATTTTTACCCTTGGGGATTGTCAGTAAATATTGTAAAACCTATAGATATGAACAGAACAAAAGTTTCGTTTATCTCTTACGTCTATGACCCTTCAAAATTAAACAAAGGCGCTAGTGGCGACTTAGATAAAGTACAACGCGAAGATGAATTTGTTGTAGAAAATGTTCAAAAAGGAGTGAAATCTTCATTTTACAAAGCTGGACGATTTTCTCCAACCAGAGAGCAAGGAGTACATCATTTTCATTTATTATTGGCCAAATTTCTGAATTCTTAATTTCTCTAATTATTTCCGTTTTTAATCAAAATTATCCCATAGGTTTAATTAAATTTGAAGCCTAATTCGTCTTTATAGGAATTCGTTTAGAAAAAAGAAAAACAAACAATTATGAAAGCAGATTTATTTCAAGCTCCAGATTATTATCAATTGGATGACTTATTAACTGAAGAACATAAATTAGTCCGAGACGCTTCTCGTGAATGGGTAAAACGTGAAGTTTCTCCTATTATTGAAGACTACGCACAACGTGCCGAATTCCCAAAGCAAATTATTGGAGGATTGGCAGAAATTGGAGCTTTCGGTCCTTATATTCCAGAAGAATATGGCGGTGCTGGTTTGGATCAAATTTCTTATGGTTTGATCATGCAAGAAATAGAACGTGGTGATTCTGGTGTTCGCTCAACAGCCTCTGTTCAATCTTCTCTAGTAATGTATCCTATATGGAAATATGGAAACGAAGAACAACGAAATAAATACTTACCAAAATTAGCTTCTGGAGAGTGGATTGGTTGCTTTGGTTTAACAGAACCAAATCACGGATCAAATCCCGCAGGAATGGAAACCAAATTTAAAGACATGGGAGACCATTATTTGCTAAACGGAGCAAAAATGTGGATTTCTAATGCTCCTTTTGCGGATGTTGCTGTTGTTTGGGCAAAAAACGAAGAAGGAAGAATCCATGGATTAATTGTTGAACGCGGAATGGAAGGTTTCTCTACGCCAGAAACACATAATAAATGGTCTCTTCGAGCTTCATCAACAGGTGAGTTGATCTTTGACAATGTAAAGATTCCAAAAGAAAATTTATTACCTAATAAATCGGGCTTAGGTGCGCCTTTAGGCTGCTTAGATTCTGCTCGTTACGGAATTGCTTGGGGCGCAATTGGTGCAGCAATGGATTGTTATGATACCGCTTTACGCTATTCTAAAGAACGTATCCAATTTGGAAAACCAATCGGTGCTTTTCAATTGCAACAAAAAAAATTAGCAGAAATGATTACTGAAATTACCAAAGCTCAATTGCTAACTTGGCGTTTGGGTGTTTTACGTAATGAAGACAGAGCAACTTCTGCACAAATATCAATGGCAAAACGTAACAATGTAGACATGGCAATTACCATTGCTCGTGAAGCAAGACAAATGCTAGGTGGAATGGGAATTTCAGGAGAATATTCTATCATGCGTCATTCCATGAATCTAGAAAGCGTAATTACCTATGAAGGAACTCACGACATTCATTTGCTTATTACAGGAATGGATGTTACCGGATTGAACGCTTTTAAATAAGGGTTCTTCCGTATAAATCATTAAAAAAGAGCATCTGTACTAGATGCTCTTTTTTATTTTAATAGTAGTGTCAACAATTAATGAGGTAGTTTGTCTTTCAATAAACCGTATAAAAAAGTTCCTAGTACAGAAAAAACAATCACAATAAGGATTGGTAAATAACCTGCGCCAACTAACGTAAACATCGGCCCTGGACAAGCTCCTGCGAGCGCCCAGCCCAAACCAAAGAGGATTCCTCCGTACATATACCTGCTAAAACCTTTGTCTTTTGGAGTAAACTTTATGTGTTCTCCATAAAAAGAATTGATCTTAAAATATTTTATGGACTGCACCAAAATCAACCCTGTAACGACTGCTGATCCAATAATTCCATACATTTGGAATGATTGAAATTGAAACATTTCATAAATTCGAAACCAAGAAGCGGCTTCAGATTTAAACATGGTGATTCCAAAAATAATTCCGATTGCTAAATAGATAACTGTTCTCATTTTTTAAAAAATTAAAGGGAATAAAAAGTGAATCATAGTCAATCCACCAATAAAAAAACCAATCACTGCAATTAATGATGGTAATTGCAATTCGCTGAGTCCAGAAATTGCATGACCAGAAGTACATCCTCCTGCATACCGTGTTCCAAAACCAACTAGCAGCCCTCCAATCGCTAAAATGAATAGGTTTTTAGGGGCTAAAAACACATTGTTTCCATACAATTCGCTTGGTAAATATTGAGTTCCTGCGCTTTCAAAACCAAGTGTTTTTAGAGTTGCTATCGTTTCTGGGTTTATGGCAACCGCCAAGTCAGTCGTCAGATATTGTGACGCTATAAAGCCTCCAATAATGGCGCCCAATACAACCACAAGATTCCAGCGCTGAGCTTTCCAATCAAAGTTGAAAAAAGCTGCTTTTTCCCCTGCTCCACAAATGGCGCATAACGTTCGGAGGTTTCCTGACATTCCAAAGTTTTTACCCACCATAAGAAGTAAAAACATAATAAAAGCAATCATTGGGCCTGAAACATACCATGGCCAAGGTTCATATATCCAACTCATATTTTATATATTTAAGTGCAAAGTACTTAAAATTTTAACGCCTTCTCGGTAACATTTGCTACAAAACACCTTTTTAGTTGACGCTGTTGCAAATACGTTCATCCATTCACAATTTAAAAAAGGAATTAATTAACCTATCGATGCATTGAACATCTATTTTAGATGTTGTATTTTCGAAGACAATTGTCACAAAAGAACTCGGCATTCGTATGGATAGAAGAAAATTTATAACAAAAACAGCACTAAGCTCTTTGGCAACACTTATAGGTGCAGAAATTGTTTTTGGAACAAACATTCTACACGATTATCAACCTGTAGCATTGCAGGATCCAGATCCTTTTAAATTGTTTAAAAAGGATTCAGAAATGGTTGTTTTGAATGACAAACCGTGGAATATAGAAGCGAGAGCACATTTATTAGACGATAAAATTACTCCTAATAAACATATGTTTATCCGAAACAATGGCTTAATTCCAGAAGCGATTGATGTAAAAAATTGGACGCTTGTCATTGATGGAGAATCTGTGGTACATCAAAAAACATATACTTTATCAGAGTTAAAATCAAAATTTAAACACCATACCTACCAGCTCACATTAGAATGTGGAGGAAATGGAAGAAGTGAATTCAATCCTCCCGCAAAAGGAAACCAATGGACAATTGGTGCTGTATCGTGTGCAACCTGGACAGGCGTTCGCTTACGAGATGTGTTGGAAGATGCAGGAATTAAAGACAGTGCGGTATATATTGGCTACCATTCTGCAGATACCCATTTAAGTAGAGACCCGAAAAAAGAACCCATTTCTAGAGGTGCTCCAATGATCAAAGCATTGCAAGATGAAACCTTGTTAGCTTTTAAAATGAACGGAAAAAACATTCCTTTAGCACACGGACATCCTTTGCGATTGGTCGCTGGCGGATGGCCTGCGTCGGTATCAGGAAAATGGATAGAACGAATTAGCATCCGAAACAAAGTGCACGATGGTGCAAAAATGACTGGAACTGCCTATAGAGTTCCTTGCAACCCTGTTGCTCCTGGAACAATAGTAAGCGATAAAGAAATGTGCATTATTGAGTCTATGCCTGTGAAGTCTCTTATTACATTTCCAAAATCTGGAGCTATTATTCATAAAAAAGAGGTCCTTAAAATTAGAGGTCATGCTTGGGCGGGAGAATTAGAGGTTTCTAGTATGGAAACTTCTATTGATTTTGGAGCTAGTTGGCAAAAATGCCTGTTAGAAAAACCTGTAAATCGCTTGGCTTGGCAACATTTTTCTGCAAACATTCCGTTTCCTAAAAAGGGCTATTATGAGGTTTGGGCAAGAGCCACAGACGCCAACAATAAAACACAACCAATGGTGCTTCCCGGTTGGAATCCAAAGGGGTATTTAAACAACGCCTGTCATAGAATCGCCATAAAAGTAACGTAAATGTCTGTCGATAAAGAATTTCAAAAGAAGTTGAGAAAAGCTGAAAGGCTTGCTTATGTTGCGGGGGTTTTATTTTTAATTGCCGGAATTGGAGCCGGGTTTTTATTGGTTGATCCTACTTATATCCGCTTTCAAAAAAAGCATGTTGCCATTGAGCTAGAGGAAGATCGAATCGAAAACGGAATCCATGTTCGAACTGGATTGATCGATGCTAAAGGTTTGATGACAGTGGTTACAAATTGCACCAATTGTCATTCTGCAAAATTAGTTACTCAAAATAGGATGAATGCTGAGCGCTGGAATGCCACTATTAAGTGGATGCAGGAAACACAAAACCTCTGGGAATTAGGAAGAAATCAAAAAGTAATTGTTGAATATCTTGTTACCAATTATCCCCAAAAAGAAAAAGGAAGACGTGAACACTTAATGAATATAAACTGGTATGAATTGGAGAACTAATCTTGTGATTTTTTTGCTTGTTTTTTCTGCTTGTAAGCAAGAAAAAAACGCAGGAAACAATAACTCGGGAAAAGATGCTAAAGAAATGACAAGTTCTTACTTGATTGAAGTAGATGAACTTCAGAATATCATGACCAATGATACGATTAAAATCATTGATTTTAGAAAACCTGCAGTGTTTGCAAAAGAGCACATACAAGGGGCTGTAAATATTTGGAGGACAGCTATTGAAAACCCTGCATATCCGTATAAAGGAATGATGGCTGGTAAAAAACAGTTAGAAGACTTGTTTAGTAGCTTAGGGATTAAAACCGGGCATACCTTGGTTATTTATGATGATATTGGATTGTGTGATGCTGCCCGACTTTGGTGGGTCTTACAAAATTATGACTATACAAATGTGCGTCTGCTGCATGGCGGAATTTCTGCTTGGAAAATGGCTAAAGGGGCGGTTACAAATACCACTGCGCCCATAAAAACATCCCATTTTAAACTGCCTGAAAATCCGTCTTTCAACTATTATATTTCAAAAGGAGAAGTCTTAAAATCGATAAAAAAGAAACACTTATTAATCGACACAAGAACGCTGGATGAATTTACAGGAAAAAGACATAAAAAAGGCGCCTTTAAAGGAGGTCGAATTCCAACTAGCAAATGGATAGATTGGGCAGAGGCAATAGCATATACAAGTACAAAAAAATTGAAATCAAAAGAAGACTTAGAGCAAATTTATGGGGCATTGACCTCGTCTAAAAATGACTCCATAATTGTTTATTGCCATAGCGGAGTACGATCTGCACACACAACCTTTGTGCTTACTCAATTACTGGGGTACAAACAGGTAAAAAATTACGACGGCTCTTGGGTAGAGTGGAGTCATTTTAAAGAATTGCCCTTCAAACAAGACAGCTTAACAACAAAATTTTAATCTCTATGAAACACTATGTAGATGCTTTTATAAACGCTTTTAATGGAACCGTAGATTGGACATGGAAATCCTTTCTTTTTGAAGTGCCTTGGACGACCAATTATTTTTGGGGATTAACCGCAATCTCACTTGTTGTTTGGTTATTAGAAATTGTTTTTCCTTGGCGGAAAAATCAAGCTATTTTTAGAAAAGACTTTTGGATGGATTTCTTTTATATGTTTTTCAACTTTTTTATCTTCTCAATTATTATTAGTGGTGTTTACAAAGTGCTTGAACTTCTTTTTAACAGCGTTGGAGTTACCGAAAAAAGCATTGCATTATTAGACATTTCACATTGGTCTATCTGGACACAATTGCTCGTGTTTTTTGTTCTTTTAGATTTTGTACAATGGTGCGCACATGTACTATTGCATCGGTTTGATTTTTTATGGCAATTTCATAAAGTACATCATTCTGTAAAAGAAATGGGCTTTGCAGCACACTTACGTTACCACTGGATGGAAAACATTTTCTACAAACCTCTCAAAACCCTTGGGGTGATGCTCTTAGGTGGTTTTGAACCCGAACAAGCTTTTATTGTTCATTTCTTCGCCATCTCAATAGGGCATTTAAACCATGCGAATATTCGAATTACATGGGGGCCTTTAAAATACCTTTTTAACAATCCTGTAATGCACCTGTATCATCATGTAAAAGCGTTGCCAGAAGGAAGGTCAAAAGGAATTAATTTTGGAATTAGTCTCAGCCTTTGGGATTATCTGTTTCAAACCAATTATGTGCCAGAAAAAAGCGGAATAATTGAATTGGGATTCCCTGATGAAGATGCGTTTCCAAAAGGATTTTTAGGACAGCTCGTAACTGGTTTTAGAAAAAATAAGGACGCTTAAGTTATTTTTTATAGGCAATATAACCACCTTTCAAATCGTATATTTCTTTAAATCCTAGTTCTACAAGTACTTTTGAAGCTTTTCCGCTTCTTCCCCCGCTTCTACAATATAGGTAAACAGGTGTTGCTTTGTCTAGTTGCTGGAGTTGTTCTTTGAAATTTTCTGAGTAGAAATTCAGAAGTTTTGCGCCTTTAATGTGTCCTTGTTCAAATTCTTTTGGTGTTCTAACATCTATTAATTGACTGTTTTCTAAAGCAATTCCTTCTATAAACGCAGGAACATCTACTCTTTTTACAGCCGTTTTTTCTTGAGATGTACAGCTTGATAAAACACTTAGCGAAAAACATAAAATTAGTACCTTTTTCATCTTGACGGAAGTACTGTTTCTCCGTTCCACGACAAGATTCCTCCTAATAAGTTATAGGTGGTTTTTATTCCCAAGCCTTCTAAAGCATCACATGCTCGTAAGCTTCTTACTCCACTTCTACAATACACATAGTAGTTTTTAGAAAGATCTAACTGTTTTGATTTTTGTTGAAAATCCTCAAAGTCCATAATGTTTATCATCACGGCGCTTTCTATAATTCCTTGTTCCCATTCTTCTGGTCGTCTTGAGTCTATGATAACGGCATGTTCATCTTCTGAAATTAAAGACTTCCATTCTTTTTCTGTGATATTTTTCATGTTCTTGGTGTTATAATGTTGATGGACAAACATAGTCCGTTGTGTTAATACCTGTCTCTTTAATGGCGTTAAAGCCTCCTGCGACATCTATTAAATTGTGGATGCCTCTGCTTTTTAAAATAGAGGCTGCGATGACACTTCTATAGCCTCCTGCACAATGTACGTAAAATGTTTCTGCTGTTGAAAATTCTTCCAAATGAGTATTCAAAGCACTCAAACAAGTATTATTTGCGCCTATAACATGTTCGGAAAGGTATTCCCCTTCTTTTCTTACATCAAAAATAGGTGCTTGGTTTTTTTCGATTGCTTTTTTGAATTCCAGTGCGTCAATTGTTGTTACCGTATCTACTTCTTTGCCCGCTTTTTTCCAAGCTTCAAAACCTCCTTTTAAATACCCTATTGTATTGTCAAAACCAATTCTAGACAACCGTGTTACAGCTTCTTCTTCTCGTCCTTCTGGAACTACTAATAAAATAGGTTGTTTAACGTCTGCTATTAATGCGCCTACCCACGGAGCAAAACCTCCATCCAAACCAATAAAAATAGCGTTAGGAATGTGTCCTTTTCCAAAATCATTCTGATGACGAACATCTAAAATTACAGCACCTGTTTCATTGGCAACAAATTCAAATTCTGATGGAGACAATGGTTTTTGTGCTTTTTCCATAACAGTATCTAAACTCTCATACCCATTTATGTTCAGCAATACATTCGCTGGAAAATAAGCAGGTGGTGCGCCCAATCCTGTTAAGAGCTCTTTTTTAAATTCTTCTTTGGTCATGTCTGATCGCAACGCATAATTGGTTCTTTTTTGATTGCCCAAAGTATCTGTTGTTTCGCTACTCATATTTTTACCACACGCAGAGCCCGCCCCATGACTTGGGTATACAATTAGATCGTCAGACAACGGCATGATTTTAGTGCGCAATGAGTCAAATAAATAGCCTGCTAGTTTGTCTTCTGTTAAACCTGAATCCATCTCTTGTGCCAAATCTGGCCGACCAACATCGCCAATAAATAAGGTGTCTCCAGTAATTATTCCGTGTTCTTTTCCCTTTTCGTCTATCAATAAATAAGTCGTGCTTTCCATGGTGTGACCAGGTGTGTGAATCACTTTAATTGTATAAGATCCTATTTCAAAAACTTGATTGTCTTCTGCAATTAGTGCTTCATATCCTGGTTTTGCTGTAGGCCCAAACACAATTTTTCCTCCTGTTTTCTCTGCTAGATCAATATGTCCGCTTACAAAATCCGCATGAAAATGTGTTTCAAAAATATATTTGATTTTCGCATTGTCTACTGTTGCGCGATCTATATAGGGTTGAACTTCTCTTAGTGGGTCTATAATTGCTGCCTCTCCATTACTTTCAATATAATATGCCGCTTGTGCTAAGCATCCTGTATAAATTTGTTCGATTTTCATCATCTTGTTTGTTTTAACATTTTTCTCAAAAGTATCGCCTCCTTAAAAGCCGTACAATAACATTGGTTGCAATTCTTATTTTACAAAAACTCCATATAAAAAATAAAGGCAGCCATCACAAAGACAAAATAACCAAATCCTTTTTTTAATTTTTTACCATCTATAAAGTTACTCAAATAACTCCCAATAAAAATTCCGATAAAAGAAAGTCCTGTAAATTTGGCTAAAAATAGCCAATCAATTTCCATGGTCAACGCATCTCCTAAAAAGAAGCCCATTAATGATTTAAATGCTATGATTATTAATGAAGTTCCTACGGCAACTTTCATCTCTACATTCGCGAGCAATACCAGTGCCGGAATAATTAGAAATCCGCCACCGGCGCCAATCATTCCTGTAATCGCTCCAATAATAAGTCCTTCTACAATAATAAACGAATAGTTATAACGTACTTTTTTAGACTTGTCTTGAGAAGGTTCTTTTTGTTCTTTCAGCATTGAAAATGCTGCTGGCACCATTAATACTGCAAACAAACCAAACATTGTCATTCTTCTTGTGAATTCAAAATCGCCAGTTGTAAAAAGAACGTCAGGCATTGCAGGAACCACATAATATCTTACAGCCGTAACACCCACAATTGCGGGAAGTCCAAATACAATTGCTGTTCGCCAATCTACATAGCCTTTAAAATGTTGTTTTATACCGCCTACTAAAGCGCTTGTGCCAACAATAAATAAAGAATAGGCTGTGGCCGCTTTTTCATTGACAGCAAATAAATAAGCCAATGTTGGAACCGCTAAAATAGAGCCTCCACCGCCAATTAACCCTAAAGAAACCCCTATTGCCAAGGCGCTTATATACCCAACTCCTTCAATCAATTCCATTTAGTTGTTTTTTAGTTCTTGCAAAAGTAAGAAACTCTTTTTAAGCTTACGGTAACATTGGCTACAATTAAATTGTCTAGGGAATCCATTCATCGTTTATGAAGGTTCAATTAGATAGAGGTTGTTAATAGAAATCGTTTGGATTCCCAATCTCCCGATAGCTATTGGGATGGGAATAACAAAGCGGGAAATTTGTCATGCTTCACTAATTTGAGAAAAGAAACGGTACATTAGCAATCGCTAAGAACCATATTCTCCACTATATTTTGATTTTTTGTAAAAACACCTCTACTGAGCTTTTTTTTTCTTCTGTTGCTGATATTTCTGACGCGATATGGAATGAATTAGGATGTACAGACAACTTGTACTTTCATCCTAATTATCTGTTGGCTTTAGAAAAAAACAATCCACAAATCACCTTTTCTTATATTGTTTTAACAGATTCCAAACAACAGCCCATTGCCTTTGCAAGTATTCAAATTGTTGAACTTCCTGCCAACATCTTAGAAAACACCTTAAACAAAACGTTTTATGACGTACAATGTTTTGGCAGAAGACTGGGAATTTTTCCAAAACTAAAACCCATACAAGTGCTTGTTTGTGGAAATGTTTTTGTGAGTGGAGAACATGGTATCTTTATAAAACAAGGACAAGACAAGCAAAAAGCGCTTAAAAACCTCGCAAAAGCCATTACTCAAATGGTGAGCTCTAATAAAAAACTTACAAAGAGCATTTCGGTTTTTTTACTAAAAGATTTTATAAAAGAATCTGTTCCTGTTGCCAACGGATTGCATGATTTGAATTATTATTCGATCAATGTAGAGCCAAACATGGTCTTAAATGTCTTTAAAAACTGGCAAAAATTTGACGATTATTTGAACGCCATGAAAACCAAATACCGAGTAAAAGCAAAACGTGCTTTAATCTTAAGCTCCAATTTGGTCGTTAAAAACACAACTCTACAAAATATAGGGACCCATTTACCAGAAATGACAAGGCTCTATAAAAAAGTTTCTGCAAAAG
>Ga0209035_10001101_pt1 | contig 10982 bp, 16 predicted proteins | sample MarorgKNORR_S2LV_6_FD_188220 | JGI IMG/M metagenome (GOLD analysis project Ga0209035, IMG submission 188220) | Marine microbial communities from the Southern Atlantic Ocean, analyzing organic carbon cycling - AAIW_A/KNORR_S2/LV (SPAdes) (version 2) | ecosystem: Environmental > Aquatic > Marine...
ATCTGGTAATGTAGTTCTAAAACCAGGACAAGCAAAATTTGTCAATGTCTTATGGGGACCTGCAATAGGTTATGGCAGTTATGAAAACTTTGAATACGATTCAAACAAGGATTACTATTTACGAATAGCAGAACCATTTGGAAAATTTGATCTTCCTTTGAATCTTGTAGTTGTACCATAAAGTCTCTTTTTTTATGATGCATAATGACTGACATAATTTGGGGAACGGTAATAAAAATTATTTCTACTACTTCTTTTGAGATGAACGTATCACATCAAAAGGATACCAATGGTGATAGTTATCAAGATGTTGAGGAAATTCACTTTACTCAAATTGATATTCCAAGCATTTCTGTAGATGAGAATTCTAGGGATATTTTGCAAATTGAACAAAATCTCAAAGACAAATTTGTAAAATGTGAAATTTCAGGCAGAAATTCTGAAAATAGACTCGTATGCACTGTATCTCATTCTGGCGCTGGGGGATATTGATGTGGACTACTCAAATCGTAAGGGAAACAACAAATTCTACCTATGCTGATCTGATATCTGGAAAAATTCCTGCTCTAATTGTGCCTAATGTCTTGTCAAATTCCTCTTGTATTTCATTAACTGGAAAAATATTGAAGACAAATTTTATGGGATTTAGTCCTGGAATATCTAAAAAAATTGGAACATCTTTGAGCTCTCATATTTATGAAAAATCAAAATATTTTTCAAATGCATTAATATCCAATCAAACTCTCAAAAATCTATTTTCAGATAACATTTCTCCAATACATATAATGCAACAAACAATTTCAAAAATATTTCAAAAAAAAATATCGTCTGCATTTGAAAATGAAATGATCTATTCTATTGCAATGATTAGAATTTATGAAGATGGTGATTTTGTACATCTACATCGAGATAATTCTAATTTTGAGATGTCCGAATATGGAATAAGTAATTTCAAAAACCAACTATCTGCAATTCTTTATATTCAATCTCCACTACTTGGTGGTGAATTAACAATCTATGACAAGATGTGGAACAAAAATGATGAACGAATGAGACATCCTGAGTTTGGTTACTCACTAGATTTAATCAAAAATGTCACTCAAAAAAAAATATTTCCTGTTACTGGTAACATGATTATATTTAATCCAAAATTATATCATAAGGTGGAATCAGTAATTGGGATTAAATCTCGTATTTCCTTAGGATTCTTTTTTGGTGAAGTGTCAAAAAACTATCTTTGTTCTTGGACATGACTATTTGACAAATATTTCAATAGTATCAAATTTTATTTCGTTATTAACAATTTCTTGAAAAATTAGATCTGAATCTATTTTAATTTTTTTGATGTACCTTTGAATTTAACATGATCCTGAACATAAATCCCTGATGCTGCTGATAGTCTAACCAATATTTTGTCATCCGTTAAATCCTCAATTCTCTACAGGTTATTATGCAGAAAATTGTGTTTATTGGATTGTTTTGCTTATTTATGCTTCCTGCATCCGCATTTGGGCATAAATTGATTCCTACAGATGGTACAAATATTGATTATGAATCGGCACTAGAAATTCCAAACCCCGTGATTTCTTGGGCAATGTATGAAGAACTACAAGACAAACCATTGTTTTACAAATTTGATGCAAAAAAAGGTGATAGATTATACAGCAGCATTGTCATTCCGAAACTTGAACCTCTAGAAGATTTTACCCCATCACTTGTATTGATAGGACCTGCAACATTTCTAGAACTTGTTGACGAGCTTCGTGTATTGGATACAGACAAGAATTTTGATTATTATCTCCCCGAAGGATATGATGCATATGTCTTTGATTATAATGGACCTATCCCATCAAAAGAGTTCTATGAACCATTTGGACAAATCACTTACTGGGAACGTCAAGAAATTGATCTAGAGATAGAAGCACCTGGTACATACTATATGGCCGTTTTTGATAAGAATGGATCCAGTGGAAAACTTGCAGTAGCTATTGGATATGTAGAAGACTTTTCTGGAAATGATTTTGTCACAGTACTTCCAAATGCATGGCTTGAGTCAAGATACTTCTCTGAAGATTTTACACCTCTTGTAATATTCATTGGAATAATATCTGGTATCTTTCTTTTAATTGGATTTTTAATATATAGAAAAATTAAACAATAATGAATATTATCTAGGAAAAACATGTTATAGTAGTGGATAAAAAATTCCAAAAAATTCTTGAACAAGCATCTGATCTTGCAGAAGAAGAGGAATATGAGGAATCTATATTTCTTTATGATAAAGTTCTGGAATCAGATCCAAAAAATATTTCTGCCTTATTAGATAAAGCCGCAACCTTACAACGAATGGAAAAAAACTCACAATCTTTTCAAATCTATAATTCCATTTTAAAGGATGAGCCAAACAACTTAGATGCTTTAATTGGTAAAGGAACTTTACTGCATGCAAAATCAAAATTTTCTGATGCCATTGAATGTTATGATGCAGCTCTAAAAATTAAGCCCCATTTTGCAATGGCTCTTGCATACAAAGGAATGTCTCTAGGTGAGATAGGTGAACTTGATTATGCTCTAATATGCTTCAAAAAAGCCCTTACAATTGACAAGGACTATGATTTGGCGAATATGGGTAAACAAAAAGCACTTGAATTATTAAAATCACAAAAATCTAAAAAATAGAGACATCGCCTGGGGCTGGTCCTCTCTTATCCCCATTTTCATGATATTCAAAAAAATCCTTATGCTTTTCTTCTTGATGTTTTCTTAGATTTTCATAGTCGTCAAATGTATTGTGACACAAAAAGCACTTTGGCTTATCTTCGTCAACTAATGGTAATACCATACTAAAACTTAGCTTGCATTGTTTTATATTTTCACTGTTATCAAATTAATCATGTTAGAAGAATTGGTTGGGACTTCTACTGCAATTGAACATGCCATAAATGGTGAAGAATTGACATTTGATGACGGTATGGAAATACTAAATGATGACAATCTTCATGTAATTGGGGCTGCAGCTGATATAGTTAGAAAAAAACTTGTAGGTGATACTGTCTCTTTTGCGGCATCATATTACATGAATTACACAAATCTGTGTGCTGCAAGCTGTCAGATGTGTGCATTTTATCGTAAAGGTGGGGAAGAAGATGCTTACACACTTACTCCTGCTCAAATAGAAAAACGAGTTGCAGCTGCAAAAGATTTGGGTGCAACCGAAGTGCATATTGTAGGTGGATTTCATCCTGACTTACAACTTGATTATTATGAAGAGATGATGTCTGCAATAAAGCAAAAACATCCTGACATGACCATTAAGGCATTTACTGCAGCAGAAATTTTCTATCTATCCAAATTAACAAAAAATTCTATAACTGAAATTTTATCTAGATTAAAAGATGCAGGACTTGATTCAATGCCTGGTGGAGGGGCTGAATTGTTTCATCCTGATATTCGCTCAAAAATTATTCGAGGAAAATGTACTGGACAAGAATGGCTTGATACAATTGAGACTGCACACAATCTTGGAATTAAAAGCAATGTTACAATGCTTTATGGTCATATAGAAAAACCAGAACATGTTGTTGATCATTTGATAAAGATTAGGGAATTACAAAAAAAGACTAAAGGATTCATCACTTTGATTCCCTTAAAGTTCAGTCTTGATAATACTGAACTTGAAAAAGAGCATCAAGTTACACATGAATCATCTTCCATTTATGATCTAAAAATTATTGCATTATCAAGATTGATGCTTGCACAAACACTCAACAATATCTCTGTCTATTGGGTTGCCTATGGAACAAAACTTGCTCAAGTTGCATTATCTCATGGAGGAAACGATTTGGTAGGTACCGCATTTTCTGAGGAAATTTATCGTGCAGCCGGTAAACCAACTAATTCTTCATTATTGGAATTGGCAACTCTTGCAAAAGAGATTGGCCGCACTCCTATTCAACGAAATACATTTTTTGAAAAACTTCAAACCTTTACTTAGTTGCAGGTTTTTTCTCTGTTTTCTTTGCACCGCCTTTTCTTTTCTTGCGTGCTCCAAAACTAATCAATATTAGAAGAAATCCAATTCCAACTAGGATGCCTGCAAGTGTTGTAAAATCTTCATTTTCTCTTTCTTGAGTTAAAAATTCTACAATCTCCTCATCAGTCATTCCTTCTCTACCGATTGGCGTCATATCTGTTAACATTGCAGAAAGTGATATGCCAACAATAATCATTGCTATGCCTCCTGCTAAAATTTTCTTATCTACTAACATAACATCATTTAGGGAATGTAGATTTAATATATAATTCTGAAAACCTCTTTGTATGTCACAACTTCCACATTTCGCCAGTAAGGTATTTCTGGCTCCAATGGCAGGTGTTAGTGATCCTGCACTACGTATAATGTGCAAAAAAATGGGTGCTGGACTTGTTGTAACTGAATTGACTAGTGTAAATGCAATAGTTGCAAAGCATAAACAGCTAGAATCTCAATCAAAAAATATTACTGAATTTATAGAATTTTCTGAAAAAGAGCGCCCACTCTCTATTCAATTGTTTGGCTCTGATATTCCTGCATTAGAAAAAGCTGCAAAAATTGTATCTCCATATTTTGACATGATTGATTACAATATGGGATGTCCTGCACCTCACATTACCAAACAGATGGCTGGTGGTGCTTTGCTACAAAATTCTGACCTTACGAGAGAAATATTTCGCACACTTGTAAACACAGTCAAAAAACCAATATCACTAAAAATGCGAATGGGTGTAACTGAAGAAAATAAATCACTTTTCTTAGAAATCTCAAAGATTGCCGAACAAGAAGGAATTCAAATGATTACACTTCATCCTAGAACTGTGTCACAGGGATACTCTGGACATTCAGACTGGGATATGATTAAAAAATTAAAACAAAACGTGTCTGTACCTGTAGTTGGAAATGGCGATATCACATCTCCTGAAATTGCAAAAAAAGTTCTTGATTACACTGGCTGTGATTATATAATGATAGGAAGAGGGGCAATGGGTAATCCTTTCATATTTGAACAAATTAACGACTATCTTGAATGTGGGACATACAAACATTATTCACTCACAGACAAACTAGAGGCATTTGTCACATATCTTGAATTGACATCTCAGTACAACATTAGATTTGCAAACATAAAACAACAAGCAATTCGATTTACAAAGGGAACTGTAGGTGGTGCTCAACTACGAAACAGACTTAGCACTACAAAAAATATTGATGAGCTAAAAGAATTGCTTATCCAAAAAGTGACTGCTTAATTACTTGTATAAATCAAATTCTGGGCTTCTTTGTTGACTCTTAACTTCTGACATTACTGCCTTTACCACTTCGTTGTGATTGTAAGTCAAATGTCTGAGGAACTTTGCTGATACGTCTGCTCTTATCTCATCGTCAGCAAAGAGCATCTCTTCAGATGATAATTCAGTCATCATCTCTTTACATTCTATACAAGGGTCAAAATTTAAGAAAAGCTTCATGGACAATTTTCTTCTTTGGATAATAAATACTAGATGTTGATTTTACAGGCTCAGAATTCTTCGTCATCAATGAAAAGTCCAGAGTAATCATATGCTGAATCATTATTTGGAGTTGCTTTCATAATTAGCGTACGTGTATTTTGAATATAAACACCATGAACAATTTATCTTTGTTCCATTTTTCACAATGGTTTTGAAATCTTTAGATCAAATTCTGGAACCAGGCCCTTTTGTTTTGCCATTTCAAACATCAACTTGACTGCCTTTTCTCCTTGCTCACCCATATCAACTGTCACTTTGTTGACATACATGAGAACAAATTTCTCAATCAACTCTCTTGATTTTCCTCTACTGTACTGCATAGCGTAATCAAGTGCATCTTTAACGTTGTTCCTTGCAAATTTTATTGAATCTTGTAAATACAAATCAAATTTATGAATTACTTCCTCGCCTAATTTTTCATTCATTACATTAACTCCTAATGGGACTGGCAATCCTCCGGACTCTTTATCCCACCATTCTCCAACATCGAGAATTTTCTGTATTCCTTCCTGTTCAAATGATAATTGCGTTTCATGAATTACCAATCCAACATCTACCTTGCCGTTTCTTACAGCCTCTGGAATATCACTAAAGTTCATCTCAACGTAATCAAACTTTCCAATCATTAATTGTAAAAGCAAAAATGCCGATGTCATCTCTCCTGGAATTGCAATCTTTGATTTTTTTATCTCATCAATTGTCATAGGCTTCGTTGCAGTAACAATTGGACCATACCCAATTCCAAAACTTCCGCCGCTTCTTAGCATTACATAATTTGGAATGTATGCACAAGCATGCACTGAAACTGCAGTGACGTCTAACTCTGGATTTTTCGCCTTTTTATTCAATTTTTCAATATCTTCTATAACATGTGTAACCGAGAAATCATCTGATTTCACTTTGTCAGTAAACATTGCATAGAACATGAATGCATCGTCTGAATCAGGTGTATGGCCTACAGAAATATCCACAATTCTGACGCATATTTCTCGTAATAATAATCAAAGTTTCGACATATATTAATACAAAATTGTAATTATACAATCAATCATGATTTGCTCCAGCTGTGAAAACCACAAACACTTTGAGTGTATTGATTGCCAAAATAATCATACCACTGAACTCTGTAATTGTGATTGTCATTTGACTGCACACGAGCATGACGATTAACATATTAGTTCTAAAAATAATTTTTTTCCATGGAAGATGATCCACATACCGATGATGAAATTTTAGAAATCTTGAAGATGAAAAAGGTCGCCGTAATTGGAATGTCAAAAAATCCAGACAAGGCCGCACACTATGTACCAAAATATTTGCATGAAAATGGATATGATATAGTTCCTGTTAATCCAAATTCGGATGTGATTTTGAAAAAACAATGTTATGATGAGATCACTGACGTACCTGATGAGATTGATATTGTAGATGTGTTTAGGCCATCGGATCAAGTGTTGCCAATTATTAAAGAAGCCATAAAGAAAAAACCCAAAGTTATTTGGCTTCAGGAAGGAATACACAATGAAGAAGCAGAACAATTGGCACATGATGCAGGTATTGATGTCGTTTTTAACAGATGCATGTTGGCGGAACATAGACGGTTGTTATAATGTCTAATAATTCATTTCAAGCATTTTACGAAGAGCTAAAAGTTTTAGTAGAGAAATTTGAGAAAAAACAGACTCAGATAAAGATGGAATCTAATCTTGATTTTGATTCTGTAAAAATTTTTGGTGAAAAGATGGACTCTGTTACAAGAGCAAAAATTGGAGTAGAGGATGCAGCAGAATTAGCATATACGACTGCAGAGCATCATCCATACTGGGGTGTTTTATACAATTGTATTGAAATTACAAAAACGATTCTTGAAAAATGGCATGATGAAATCACTCCAGAACAATTAGATGAGATGAAATGGAATTTAAAAGAGATCCAAAATGCAATTTCAAATATAGAAAATAAAATAGAAAAATAATCAGATAAATACAATAAACTGGAAACTCACTCATGGTGATAAAGATTGGAATTATAGGAAAAACAAACACCGGTAAAACCACATTTTTCAATTCTGCCACGTTAGCTTCTACTGAAATTTCCACATATCCATTTACAACAAAAAAACCGCAAACTGGAACAGGTCAAGCAATTACTCTATGTGTTCACATGGAGTTTAACGTACAGGATGAACCAAATAATTCAAAATGTGTTGATGGATGGCGTTACATTCCAATTGAACTAATTGATTTACCTGGATTGATCAAAGATGCATGGAAAGGTAAGGGATTAGGAAACCAATTTCTATCCATTGCCGCACAATCTGATGCTTTACTACATGTGGTTGATTGTTCTGGAAGTATTGATTCAACTGGAAAAATATCCGAACCGGGTTCTGGTGATCCTGTCTCAGACTTTGCAGACATTGAAGAAGAGTTGGTAATGTGGTATCAAAAAATTCTTGAAGGAAACCGTGATAAATTATCTAAAAACATTCGCGATGGTGCAGAACAAGTTGATGCATTGACAGAATTATACCAAGGAATTGGTGTCAAAAAATCGCATGTGATCCAGGCACTAAAAACTACTAATTTGGAGGACATTAAATTTGATGATTTTGAGATGGGTCAAACTAAAGAATTTGCAAAAATTTTACGTAAAACCTCAAAACCTACTTTGATAGTTGCAAACAAGATTGATGTTCCAGGCGCTGACAAAAATTTCAATCGTCTTCGTGAAAGGTATAATGAAGTAATTACAATTCCTGCAAGTGCAGATAGTGAATTGACTTTGAGACGCGCAGAACAACAGGATTTAATAAAATATTCTCCAGGTTCTGAGCAGTTTGATATTGTAAAACCTGAGGACCTAAACGATAAACAAACAAACGCTCTTAATTTCATCAAACAGGATATCATGGGTGAATACATGCGAACTGGAGTTCAGTTTGCAATTAATGTAACAGTCTTCAAATTACTAAAAATGAATGCAGTTTATCCTGTTGCGATTGAAGACACACTCTCTGATAAAAAAGGGCACATACTTCCTGATTTAATTTTACTCAAGGCTGGTGCCACTGTAAAAGACCTGGCAAATGAAATTCATACTGGATTGTCAAAGGGATTGTTACATGCAAAGGATTTGAGGTATAATCTTCGATTACCAACTCACTATCAATTGCGAGATAGAGATGTCATCTCTCTGGTAAGCGCAACAAAGAAAGCCTCTGGATAAAATTAGTGATTATTCATGGAGTCTGTAAATTTCGTAATCTTAGGTGACCAGTCTATAGCAATTGATTTTGGAAAAAAAGGGACCTCTACTGATTTAACATTATTTGACCGAAAAGAAGCCGAAAAAATTTACACTTTTGTTACACCTAATGGGTTTCCTGAAAAAATTCAGCCTCTATTCCAAGCAATTGCGCTAGCAGAATATGTAATCTTTCATGTAAATGCACTTGACAAGTTTACAGGAGAGCAAATTCTTGCACTAGATGCACTTGGAAAAAATGAGGGAATTTTAACTCACTCATTTGATGTTGATGAGGGCAGATTAGACTTGATGATAAAGGGAACCGTAATTGAAGGATACAAAAAAGTTGGACAAGATAAGATTAAAGATGAATTGGCAAACTTTGCTACTGCAAAAAAAGATGGTAGTACCAGTATTGTAATTGACCATACCTTTGATGTTAAAGGTGTGGGAACTGTAGCATTAGGAAAGGTTCTATCTGGCAAGGTCACTCAATATGATAAACTTCAGCATTATCCTTCTGAAATTGAGGCAATGGTAAAATCAATTCAAATGCATGATGATGATGTAAAAGAATCTATTTCTCCTGCTAGAGTTGGTCTATCTCTGAAAAATATCAAACATGATGAGATTACTCGTGGTGATGTATTATCAAATGACACTTCAATCAAAACTGTAACTGAAATTACTATTGACTTTAAACAAAATCAATTCTTCAAGGCAACTCTGGCAGAAAATCAGATGTGTCTTGTAAGTGTAGGTCTTCAGATAAAGGCTGCAAAATTTGCATCTGTATCTCCTATGAAATTAACATTTGAAAAGCCAGTTATTGTAATGCCCGGAGATGTCTGTGTTTTACTAAAACCTGAATCAAATACCATCCGAATAATTGGAAGCGGCATTCCACAATGAAACCTGCAAGAGCATGTCCAATATGTCCTGAATGTGGCTCTAAAAAATTTGAAAGACTTGAAGATGATGGAGTAAAGGTTCAATGTACAAGTTGCAAAAAAATCATTACTATGTGATTACCTAGATAGACATTCTGACAAATCCTCATGAAACTTGCTTGCCTGATAATCATTTAGAGTGTCATCTCTATCTTCTAGTGCAAATTTTTCCATCTCATCGCATGTCCATCCCTCCCAGATTCGTGGGTTTATGACATTTTCATCATACATGTTAATTCCTACAATGCTGACAGGAACCACAATTGCAAATACTATGATTATTAACAACTTTACAAATTTAGGATTATCTGTAATCATGCGTATTGTTAGTTAATAGATTATATTTGCTTGACTTGGAATTTCAATATGGCAAAGACATGGAAAGACGCAGACATTAGTCTTGACCCTATTAAAGACCAAATTATCGCAGTAATTGGATATGGAATTCAAGGGGATGCACAGGCAAATAACATGAAAGATTCAGGTCTCAAAGTTATTGTTGGTCTAAGAGAAGGTAGTCCAACTTGGAACAAAGCAAAAGATGATGGTCATGAGGTCATGTCAGTAGCAGATGCAACAAAAAAGGCAGACATCGTTCACATTTTAATTCCTGATATGGTTCAAGCCAAAGTGTACAAAGAGGAGATTGCTCCAAATCTTTCAGAAGGAAAAGCATTATCATTTTCACACGCAGCAGCTATCTACTGGAAATGGATTGACGCACCAGAAAACGTTGATCTAATTATGGTCGCACCAAAAGGTCCTGGCTCTAAAGTACGAGAAACATACCTACAAAACTTTGGAACTCCATCAATTGTTGCAGTAGAACAAGACAAGACAGGAAAGGCATGGGACAGAACACTAGGAATTGCAAAAGCAATCGGTAGTGCACGTGCAGGATTAATTCAAACAACATTCAAAGAAGAAGTTGAAACTGATTGGTTTGGAGAACAAGCAGATCTATGTGGAGGTTCTGCATCAATGGTAGTTAACGCATTTGAAACACTAGTAGAAGCAGGCTATCAACCAGAAATTGCATACTTTGAGGTATTACACGAATTAAAATTAATTGTAGACATGATTCAAAGATACGGAATCAATGGAATGTGGAGACGTGTTTCAGAGACTGCAAGGTATGGTGGACTAACAAGAGGTCCAATGGTAATGACCTCTGATAGCAAAGACAGAATGAAAAAAGTTCTAACAATGATTCAAGATGGAACATTCAACAAAGAA
>Ga0209035_10001102_pt1 | contig 10980 bp, 10 predicted proteins | sample MarorgKNORR_S2LV_6_FD_188220 | JGI IMG/M metagenome (GOLD analysis project Ga0209035, IMG submission 188220) | Marine microbial communities from the Southern Atlantic Ocean, analyzing organic carbon cycling - AAIW_A/KNORR_S2/LV (SPAdes) (version 2) | ecosystem: Environmental > Aquatic > Marine...
CACCTGTGTAGCTACGTCTTTACTGCCTTTGGCAAGTGCGGGTCATATGCGCAAATCCGCAGTTAGGATTGTGGCGTTAACCGGCTCAAGTGGCTCAGGGGTGCACCCGCAAGCGGGCAATCATCATGCTGTTCGTACTAATAATATGAAAGTCTATAAAGTCTTTAATCATCAGCATACCCCCGAGATACTGCAGACCTTAACGTCGGCAGGAGCGGGCGAGGTCAATCTTGATTTTGTACCTGTGTCGGCCCCACTTTCACGCGGAATGATGTCAATCACGCAACTTGATATGCCAGTAGACCTCAGCGAAGATAAGCTGCGCGGAATGTATGAAACCTACTATCAAGGTTTTCCACTCATCTCGGTACTACCCAAGGGTGTTGCTCCTGAGGTGGTCGCAGTTAAAAACTCAGCGCGAATAGAAATTGGCATTGATGTCAGTGAGAGTCACAGTGATGGGTCGCGCACATTATGTGTTACCAGCGTATTGGATAATCTTATTAAAGGTGGTGCAGGTCAGGCCATGCAGAATTTTAATTTGATGACAGGTCACGAGAACGACTACCAGCTGGGCGCATTGGGTATGTGGCCATGAATGATCAGGCAAATTCTGGGTCAGATTCACGACGTCTTGCGGTCATTAAAGTGGGCGGCGATATATTACTCGATGAGATACAACGCTCTGGGTTGGCAAAAAATATTATAGGACTACTCAACGAAAACTGGCGAGTGGTAGTGTTGCATGGTGGTGGCCCTCAGTTGTCTGCCATGCAATCTCGCTGTGGTATCGAACCGCGTAAAGTAGCAGGTCGGCGTGTTACTAGCCAAGAAGATTTAGTGCTAGTCAAACAAGTGTTATGTGGCCAGGTCAATGTAGACCTTGTATCTTTAATGCAGGCTCATGGCGTCAATGCGTTTGGTTGCCATGGCGCCTCGGGTAAGCTTATTCAGGCCAATAAACGACCGCCCATCAAGGTTTCTGGCGGTGGCTCTGAACCTATAGACTTTGGTCAGGTAGGTGATGTGACATTGATTAACACCGAGCTACTACATAGCTTGTTGTCAGCCGATCTAGTACCCGTCATTGCGTCTCTGGGCATAAATGCCAATGGCGATGTTTTTAACATTAATGCTGACACTACCGTTGTGCAGATTGCGCGGCAAATGTCAGCAGAGTTACTTGTTTTTGTGACGAGCATTGGCGGTATTTTCCAAGATATAAAGGACCCTGCCAGTCGTTTTACCGAGTTAGATGAAACTACCGCAAGGCGGTATATTAATAGCGGTATTATTGTCGAGGGTATGATTCCAAAAGTGGAAGAAGCCCTGTCATTACTCACATCAGGTGTGGGCACTGTTGCGATAGTTGATACCCGTGATCCTTCAGCATTTACAAGTATTGCAAAAGGTAACGTAGACTATGGAACGCTAATTAGAGAGCGCTAAGCTCATGGTTAGAAATACCAGCGAAACAATAAAACCTTTTCGCTTTTTCTTATTCTGGGTCTTTGGATTCCTCGTATTACTCTCTTTCGACTTGCTCATTTAACGCACCCTAAGAGGTTGATTTAAAGAAGGGTCTTCTAAGATACACTTTTTGATGTTTCTGGGCATTTTTTGATGCTTTTTAGGTGAACTTTCTAACTCTAATTATGAGTCATATAAAGTCACTAAAACCGACTAATTCTATTTAAGTCGTTCCACATAAGTGGCGACATCATTGTTTCCGTCTTACTCTGTTTTTTCGGCGATATAGTCACGAAAGTTCAAACGGAACCCATTGGCAGTGATCTGCCCTTCTCTACTTACTTTGGATAATCCAAAAGAGTGCTAATTGCGTAACAATGAGCAACCGCGGTCGACAACCTTAAGATCACCATACTGGAATGTACGGGAAAGAATTATGAGAGATAAAATAGCCAAATCGATGACCAAGTTTTTCAGATTTATCGCTGACACATTTTTTGCAAAAAGGTATGGGCATAGGGCAGTAGTACTGGAAACAGTTGCCGGAGTCCCAGGAATGGTAGCCGGGGTGTTATTGCACTTTACAAGTCTGCGGAAAATGAAGACGGGCTACGGTGCTGATATTAGAGAGTTGCTGGCTGAAGCAGAGAATGAAAGGATGCACTTGATGTTTTTTATTGAGATTGCTAAACCAAATTGGCTTGAGCGGTGGTTGGTGCTCATTGCGCAGTTTACTTTTAGTATTTTTTATTTGGTGTTGTATCTAGTTGATAACCGCACCGCACACAAAATGGTTGCCTATTTCGAAGAAGAAGCGGTGGTTAGTTATACAGAGTACCTAGAATTGGTAGAAAGTGGCGCTATGGAAAACGTGGCGGCGCCACAATTGGCAATAGATTACTACGGCATGAATGCTAACGCTAAGTTGGCCGATCTTATCAAGCATGTACGCGCCGATGAACAACACCATAGCGAAGTCAATCACCGCTATGCAGCCGGTGGCTCACAGGCTACGCAGCCAGATGACAATGACACCTTTGATAAGCCCAATAAGATAGCGGAGGTTTGAGGTAATAAGTAATTCCCAAGCCATTAGCTCGTTTGATATGCAACTCAATTGGCAAAATTTTTTCTTCTAGATCACAGCCAGTGCGGAAACTAGTACGTTTATTCTGAGAGCTAAATTATGCAGTCGCAGCATGCACTGCTACTGAAACTGTTCGAGGTAACTAGCGACTTCGTTCAACGGGCCTGCACTCATATAAGCTCTCTACGTATACCTTTAAGATGCGAGTTCTCTGAGGTCGTTCATGGTCTCATCTTGGCTTCGTGGCCGCCCATTATGGAATATAATGACTGGTGAGCTCTTACCAATAGTGTTGCAACTTGCCCTGGGTCTATTTGTGTCTCTGTCGAGATCTGAGTAATTTGCGCTCTATTGAGTCCCAGAAAATGCGCTGCCTTTATCGAAGCTTCTGTCAGTATGCCCATATCGACACCATTTTAACTGTAAGTATCCCTGTTTTGATTCCTATCTAGTCACTGTCTTTAGTCCACACTAAAAAGGGAAAGTCAGGTCCCGAAATTCCCCTCACCTTATAATTGTTTGTGCTCATTACAACTCTTATACCTAACTCTCTTTAGTACAGCACTATTTTATTACTGTCAGAGAAACCGTAAAACAGTTGGTCGAAGGTACTTGTTAAGTATTTGTCAATCTGACGCCAACCAACAGGATGGTGCGTGATCTAGGCCACATTATGTTAGGAGAAAGCGTTGTTATACTCGGTACTCTAGATAATGAATGGTTAGAGTGGAATGGAATCACAAAAAACCATACTATTTGACCCTGAAATTAACCTACCAATCTAAATCAAGGTCGACACATGAAAAAGACTTATCTTTTGCTGTGCATCACAATACTCGCTTTATCCGCATGTCAGCCAGAGCTTAAAGACTCCTCGCAGTATCAAGTAGACATAACCCGCACACAATTTGGCGTACCTCATATTAAAGCCGCGGACTACGGTAGTCTCGGTTACGGGGAGGCTTACGCGTCTGGACAAGATCAGGTATGTAATATGGCTGTTGCGCTGATTACGTCTAAAGGTGAAGCGGCGCAGTATTTGGGTGTGGGCCATGAGAACGCCTATCTATACAGCGACATGGTGATAGGCGCTTTAAATATGCCACTCAAGGGTCGCAAAGCACTTGCGGTTCAGCCTGAAAAAATCAAAAAATGGATTGAGGGATACACTGCAGGCTATAACCGTTATTTGAGTGATTCCGCCGGTGAATATGATTCTTGGTGTAATCATGCATCCTGGGTCAAGCCTGCGACTGCTGAAGATTTCATGACTCAATATGTGGCCTCTGTGCATACTATCACTCGTATGGCGGGCGCGGTTGTCGCCGCTCAGCCGCCTGCAACAACCGCTTCAATCGAAGTTTCTCAGTCACAGCAGTTAGCGGCTCTGAAGGCCATAAAACTTGAAGGCATGGGGTCTAATGGCTGGGCATTTGGTAGTAAAGCCACTGAAAATGGCAAAGGTACACTTTTAGCCAATCCACATTATCCCTGGTATGGCTCTAGTCGGTTTTGGGAAAAACACTTGATGATCCCGGGCGAGTTAGACGTTTATGGTACTAATTTGGTAGGAAATCCTGGTGTTGCTATTGGCTTTAACAATGCCATTGCCTGGACACATACGGTATCAGACTCCAAGCGGGTAGTACTTTATCAGTTGACCCTCAACCCAGAGGATCCAACGCAATATCGTTATCAAGGGGAATGGCGTTCACTGGAAGCGCGAGACGTGTCTGTCAACGTACTTACCAATGAGGGGATCGACACACAGACTGCGCCTGTGTGGTTTAGCCACCATGGACCGATCATCCAAATGCCAGGACTCGAGTGGAGCGCTCAAAAAGCCTATGCCACTCGTGATGCCAACAGCGAGAATACTCAAGTGATGTCTCAATGGCTCGCAATGGGGCAAGCACAATCTATGGACGAGTTTATCCAAGCACATGAAACATATAATTCAATGCCATGGGTAAATACCATATCCACCAGTGCAGAGGGACGGGCCGTCTATCTTGATAACAGTAATGTTGGAGCGCTCAGCTCTGAGGCAATAGAGGCTTGGAATAAACGGATTGAGCAGGTTCCTCAATTGAAGCAATTGTATCTAACTAAGGGTCTGGTCATTTTAGATGGAAGTACTCTTCGAGATGAATGGATCTCTCATCCGGATGCCTCGATACCCGGTACTACAACATTTGAACAGCGACCACTCATTGAAAGTGATTACTATGTATTTAATTCAAACGACAGTTATTGGCTGAGCGACCCTGCACACCCCGTCACCGGATATTCGCCCTTGTACGGAGCCACTGAAACGCCACGAAGTATGCGCACGCGCATGAACGTCCATCTATTAGATGGCCTGGACGGATTTGATTTTCGCGGTGAGGATGGGTTGTTTTCAACCGCAGAGATCCAAGCGGCACTGTTTGATAATTCAGGTTTAGCTGCGCATTTACTCAAGCCAGAATTACTTGAGCGATGTAATCAGAATCCAAAGGTCGTCATAGACGGTGAGATTATCGATTTAACGAGCGCGTGTATCATTTTGGAAAACTGGGATAACCGCTATGATCTTGATAGCCAAGGCGCAGTATTGTTTAGAGAATGGATAACGCGTTATGACATCAACGCGACTCGATTCTCGGGCCCGTTATTTGCTGGCCAGTTTAATAAAGAAAAACCGGCACTGACACCTTTAGAATTAGTTAAAGGTGAACAGCCCCTGCAAGCATTGGCTCAAGCGGTTGTCCTCCTCAATAGCGAGGGTATTGTACTGGACAGTCCATTAGGTGACGTGCAAAAAGCACATCGAGCAGGTACAGCGATCGCCGTACATGGTGGCAACAGCCATGAAGGCATTGCCAATCTTCAAGTGACGCGTCCTTACATAGACTCGCCTATATTTTCCGGCAATAATGACCGTTTGAGTGACAGCAAAACGTTGAGTAGCAGTGGCTACAACATTGCTCATGGGTCGAGTTTTATAATGACCCTTAATTTTACTGATGAGGGCCCACAAGCTCAGGCTATTTTGTCATATAGCCAGTCAGGCGCGCCAAAGTCTGAAAATTTTAGCGATCAAACCACACGCTACCGAGATAAAGAATGGCGAGATATTTATTTTGAACGCAGTGATATTGCTAAACATTCATTGAGTTCTTTGTCGCTGTCAGAATAGGCGCTTTACACACCAACACTTTAAAAAGGATATTTAACCTGTGATGAATTACTTCCGTCCCCTTTATCCATTTCTATTGGGTTGGGCTTTGATTTTAAATACCACGTCGTTTGCTAACTTAAGTTTAGTTAATGGTCTTGGCCAATTGATTCTTTTTATTGCGGTGGTCTGTATACCTATTTGGCGCACAGGCCGAATGAGCTATGTGGATATTGGTTGGCCTTGGGGGCTAGTATTACTTGGCATAGTCAGTTTTTTCCTCAGTGACGGTTATTGGCTCCGGTCACTGGTGGTCAGTATTGTCCTCATTCTTGTTGGTTTGCGCATGGGCTTAGGTGCTTTGAAAATGTGGCAAATGGGTTTGCTAAAGAAGGAGTTTCCGCGTTATCAATATCAACGTATACGCTGGGAAAAAGAGGGTAAAACAAACGTAGCATTGGCTCTTCAGGTAGACGCTATTTCTCAAGGCTTGGCTAATGCCTCATTTTTGGCGATCCCTATTTTTATTATCGCCTCAAATAACAGCCCAGAATTTTTAGTGTTAGAGATCATTGGACTAGTCATCTGGTTGTTGGCGTTTGCCATGGAAACCGTGGCGGACCTACAAAAAATTGCTTTTTTACAGCAAATGAAGGAAGTGGGCAAGCAACGTCAAGTTTGCAACGTAGGATTGTGGCGCTATTGTCGACATCCCAATTATTTTGCTGAGTGGATGGTGTGGAACGGCTTAATAATTGCTGCGGTACCCTCCTGGTTGGCATTGCAGGGTACTGAAAATACCGCTATTTGGTGGCTGCTTGGTTTCAGTCTACTGTTTACGTCTAGAGTTATGTACAGCACCTTGGTTTATGTCACCGGTGCGGTACCTTCTGAGTATTTTTCTGCGCAGAAAAGACCCGGGTATAAAGATTATCAGCAAATCACTAATCGTTTTTTTCCGGGGCTTCCGCGGCGGTAGTTAGGGCACTATTGAATAACTAATTTAAAGAGTGAGGCTCAATAATGGATTTTTGGTTTTTGATGATGGGTGCGGGACTTTCGTTAGTCAGCGCTTTGTTACATGGTGTCTTGGGTGGACAGCTATATATGAAAAATATTAATAGCAGCGCTATGGAGCCACTGACAAAGTCACTTAGCCTTGTGAGCTGGCATGTTTTTACCATTTTTCTTGTGGTGTGTACGTGTACGTTGGGGTATATCGCTTACAACCCAGTGTTTAGCACTGCGGCGTATCCAATTATTGCTATAAACCTATTGGGTGCAGTTTTATTTGTTGTACTGGGCATAACTAACCATGGTGTTTTACTGAGAATGCCGGGGGCTTACTTAATGGGTGGTACGGCTGTCCTTGCATGGCTAGGCATAAGCTAATCCAGATGGGAGCGCTGTGTATAGATTCATTGGTTATTGCCGGGTTGACCACCAGTGGCTGTGTACGTGTGTCAGCAGTCGACGCACTGCAGCATAACTACCAAGTAGTCGTCGCTGAAGAAGTCTGTGATCGAAATAGGGAGGCCCATCGTGCAAATTTATTTGATTTGAATGCCAAATATGCTGATGTTCAATCAGTCGCACAGGTTCTTGCGTTCATTAAGAGCATCACTGCAACTCAATGAGTACTTTCAATAATACAAACGATTAAGAGGCCGCCAGATCTGCAGCGATGGTAGGCGCGGAGTCTTCTCTTTTCGAAATACCCTCCATCAGCGCTTGATTTTCAGTACTCCAATTGCACAGTGATTCCATCACAGGCATAAAAGATTGACCAAACTCTGTCAGTGAATACTCAACTTTTGGCGGAATCACCTCAAACACTGTGCGATCAATCAATAAATCCCTTTCCAGCTCTCGCAGCTGTTTAGTCAACATTTGCTGAGTGATTGGCGATAAAGTTCGCTTTAACTCTCCAAATCTGACAGGGTCACCTCGCAATGTGTAGATAATGGCAATTTTCCACTTACCACCAATTAGCTTTAAGGCGTTTACCACTGGGCTCTTTAAGGCGTTTTTCACTGGGCTTACATATTTAGTCATGGTTTGTATTTGTATACCAGTATGATTATATTGTCTACTTGTTATAAACACTCCAGTCAATATATCATACCGTCAAATAAAAACATAACCGTCACGAACACAAACCAAAAGGGTAAATCAGCATGTCAGAACAGATGTCAAAAGAAATAATCTCTACAGTCACTAGCGCAGGCGATATAACAATTTCTATTGCTAATGTAGCAATGCCCAAGCCGTCAGATAATGAAGTGCTGATTAAAGTAGAGGCTGCCCCGATCAACCCATCCGACCTTGCACTACTTACCACCTTTGCTGCAGATCTAGGCAGCCTAACAGTGTCAGGTTCTGGTGACGACACTGTCGCTTCAATGAAAGTGCGTCCAGCGCTAATGAAAGCGATGACGCCTCGTTTAGACCAGCCTATGCAGGCAGGTAACGAGGGATCTGGTGTAGTAGTTGATGCCGGTGTTAATGCTAAAGAGCTTATTGGTAAGACAGTGGGTGTTGCAGGCGGAGCCATGTATTCCCAGTACCGATGTTTGCCTGCCAGCAGCTGTTTGGTGATGGATGACAATACAACCTCTGCTGAAGCTGCCTCTTCATTTGTTAACCCATTAACAGCGTTGGCGTTTATTGAAACCATGAAAATGGAAAATCATACGGCTATTGTCAACACAGCTGCAGCATCAAACTTAGGACAAATGCTGGTTAAGATTTGTAAAGATGACGGTATTGCTCTTGTAAATATTGTGCGTAAAGCAGAGCACGTTGAGATACTTAAAAACTTGGGTGCAGAGTATGTGGTAAACACCAGCGATGCGACTTTTACCAAAGACTTGGTGGCGGCATTAATTGCGACAGGTGCTACCTTAGCATTCGATGCGACGGGCGGCGGTAATGAAGGCAAGCTTCCGGGACAGATACTGGCTGCAATGGAAGTTGCTGCAAACGCAACTGCTAAAGAATACAGCCGTTATGGTTCAGATACTTACAAGCAGGTGTATATCTATGGTGGCCTAGACCAATCGCCAACGATTCTAAACAGATCATTTGGAATGCAATGGGGACTTGGCGGCTGGCTGTTAACGCCAATGATAGGACGAATCGGCATGGAGAAATTTGGCCAGATGCGTGCGAGAGTAGCTAAAGAAATTAAAACAACTTTTGCTAGCCACTACACTCAAGAGATTTCTTTTGAGGAAATGCTGCAGCCTGAAATAATACAAAGCTATGTAAAACAGGCAACCGGGACCAAGTTTTTAGTAACGCCACATAAATAGGCGATTTTTTTTAATAATAGAACGCCATCCACCGTTACTAAGATAAAACTGACTAGCGGTGCTAGTGGCGTTCTTCGATTTCGTTGAGTTCGAACCCATAAAAAAACAAATGCTTGTTAAAAACACATAAAAACGGAGAGATTTAATATGCCAGACATGACATTACTAGGATGGTTTCACACCATATTTGGTGTACTTGCACTTGTAACTGCGTTTTACACTTTGCGCCATTACAAAGTGATATCTATGCAGCACCTGTCAGGGAAGCTTTATGTGTACATAACTATTTTTGTCGCAGGGTCGTCTCTGGCGATCTACAACCAAGGCGGCTTTGGCATAGCGCACTGGTTGGGTGTGCTAACGCTAGTGGCAGTTTTTGGTGGTCTTGTCATGGAAAAATTCAAGCTGTTTGGTGGCTTCTCCAAGTACTTTCAGGCCTTGGGTTACACCAGTACGCTTTTATTTCATATGATACCCGCAATTACCGACTTTTTACGACGCCTACCGCTAGGGGACCCTTTTGTGGATTCGTTTGAAGACCCTCTTATTCTTAATTTCCATTTGGCATTTTTAATCATCTATCTGGTTGGAATAGTCTGGCAGATAAGATGGTTAAAGAACTCAAGCGATCATTAAACACCACCACAGAGCTGATAAGGAGTTAATGGCGATTCCCGCATTAACTCCTTTTTTATAAGCGTCTAAATACTTTACTTAGTAATACTTATTTTTAGCCTTTAAAAATCCCCTCCCAATATTCTTATCGCCCTAACTTTAGCCAGGCGGCGAGAAATGCTTTTAAAAAATATATTGACATTAACACTGCCAATATGACAACGTTGCTAAGCAAGCTATTCATCTCCACGTTGTGGTTATTAATTGCGCGCCCAAGAGCGCAAGTCATGTGGGATATAGTTGGCCAGTTTGGAGGCTAAATGAAAAAAAACATCACTAGACTATTTGTGGTACTGACGGTTCTGTTTGTCGCTGCTTTTTGGCAATTGTACTTTTCAGCAAGGCCACCGCTCACCATAGATCCGGGGACATTATCGGGAGACGGCAGTGCATTAAACTATTGTGAACTTCCCCAATTAGACGATCTTGGAAAGCAAGCTGCCGACATACCCAAAGGAAATACACCTGGGTGTGGCTATGACCATTTTCCAATGCCAGTATTAACCCAGTGCACAGAGTCTCTTCCGCAGGGTGCTGATGATATTAGAGGCCTCTGGATAGGGGTGACGGGTAAAGTTGGATATGTAGAACGTGTAGAGCAGTGCGGCGCACGCACAGTCATTACCTCTGCAGGGCTAATTCATGATGGAGGGCCTAACCTTACCGCGGGCGAAAACTCTAATGACACCGAGGGTTCAGTATTGTTTGTCATTGGCGATAAAGAATATTGTAACCGCACCTCGGCGAGCATGACATGGAATAACAAGGTCCTTGAGTTTAATGTTTTTGGTTTTGGTCCGATTGTGGTTAAACGCTACAAGAAGGGTCAGCAATTAGTTTGGGAATATGCCGATGGAAGCACGACCTATATGGATCGAATTTGTACATTGCCAGCAAATAAAATAATTCCTCAACCCCGCGGACCTCGCTACCAACTATTTTAGAGATGAGAGGTGATGGATGAAAAAATTTGTGATTGCAGCTTTAGTGGTTATTATCGCCTTAGGTTCATTAGCCTGGTTCAAGCGCACGGATATTTTGCTAGGCATTGTCAAATACGCGTATGCCGCAACTGATATTGGTCCAAACCGTTCAATCCCATGGCAAAAAGGCCCGCTGGCCTCCAGTGACGATGGTGAGCAACTCCCCAATATTATTCTTATTGTGGCTGATGACTTAGGTTACAACGACATATCAACGTTTGGCGGCGGCCTCATTGAAACGCCAAACATTGATCAGCTGGCTGCCGAGGGGGCTCTATTTACCCAATCATA
>Ga0209035_10001103_pt1 | contig 10977 bp, 7 predicted proteins | sample MarorgKNORR_S2LV_6_FD_188220 | JGI IMG/M metagenome (GOLD analysis project Ga0209035, IMG submission 188220) | Marine microbial communities from the Southern Atlantic Ocean, analyzing organic carbon cycling - AAIW_A/KNORR_S2/LV (SPAdes) (version 2) | ecosystem: Environmental > Aquatic > Marine >...
CTAGAGTATTAAATCTTTTACTGATCATTATTAAATTCGAAACCAATCGTTTCGTTTTAATAAGTTGTTTTCTTTAATTCTACTTGGCATTATATGTAGTATAGTATTTATATAACTAATGATATTTACATAGGGGGATCCATGAGTAGATATAAACCGAATAAAGTGGTAGCGGCTGCAGTTGCAACTGCTCTATCAGTACCAGCGATTAATGTCCAAAACTTATTGGCACAAGATTCAAGTAATGTTGCACTTGAAGAAATCATAGTGACTGCTACGAAACGTGAACTAAATCTACAAGATGTAGGTCAAGCGATCATGGTCCTATCGAATGCAGATATTGAGAAGATGGGCATCAAAAGTATGGCTGATTATGTTAAAGCTCTACCAAGTGTGGTTCTTACAGCTGAGAGGCCTGGTCAGAATGATTTGGTAATGCGTGGTATCACGCAAGATGCATACACTTGGTATGTGGATAGTATCGTGGCTTTATACCTAGATGAACAGCCAATGACTACCAGTTCACAACAAGTGGGTGTCCGAGCTATAGACATACAAAGAATTGAAGCACTTGCTGGTCCCCAAGGAACTTTGTTTGGTTCTACATCTCAGTCAGGAACACTTCGTATGATTACCAACAAACCTGATCATACTGGGTCTTACGGTCAAGTTGAAACCTCCTATGGAACAATAAAAAATGGCGATAGCAGCTTTGATGTAAATGGTTATGTGAATATTCCATTGGTCGATGATGTTTTAAGCATGCGTGCTGTAGGTTACACCTCTAGTGATGGAGGTTATGTTGATAATGTGCTCGGTAGTAGCTTTAGTGGAAGCTATGATAATTCAACGATTGTGGAAGATGATTTTAATACTTATGACGTAACCGGTGGCCGGGTCGCTTTATTATGGAATATATCTGAGGATTGGTCTGCCTTATTAAGTCATGTTACTGAACAAAGTGAACTTTTGGGTAGTTGGGACACTGATCCAAGCTTAGGGGATTATAAAATAACCCGATTCATCAAAGAAATGCGAGATGATGATTGGCAATCTTCTGCACTGACATTAAAGGGTGACCTTGGTTTTGCTGACCTATCTGCTACCGTGACGACTTATGATCGAGACATAGTATACGAATGGGATAATCATTCTTATACTCAATGGAAAGATGCCTACTACGGTTATGGCTTGTATGACACTGGTTATACAATTGCTTTAACTTTCAATGATCAATATCAAGAAAGACAGGCAGCTGAAGTCCGCTTAGTTTCTAAAGGTGAAAGCCAACTTCAATGGATGGTTGGTGGGTATTGGGAAGACGTCTATGATGAATGGTATTATGGCACAGAGCATCCTGACTATATGTCTACTGGGGCTGCTTACTATGCCAATTATTGGGCTTGCTATTATGCAAGTTCTTATGACTTTGTCACCTGTCCTATCAACACCACTTTTAGTTACACTGATACTTATCAGCGTTCTGTTGAACAGACTGCCTTGTTTGGAGAATTCAATTACGATGTGACTGACCAACTAACCCTAGGTGCAGGAATTCGTTGGTCTGAATTTGAACGTGAAACAAGCAACAGAGATGCTTTCCCTGAAGGTTTACCTCCTTTTGCAGGTGGTGGAATTGCAGCGAATGGAAGCATGTACAGCAAGGGTAAGTCTGATGATACTCTTTATAAGCTTAGTGCTACCTATAACATTGATGACGACAAGATGGTTTATGCATTGTTTAGTCAAGGGTTCAGAATAGGTGGAGTAAACTCCCCTCGTGCAGCTGCTACTGGTGAGGTTGGAGAAACATTTGATGCTGACTATATGGACAATTATGAAATTGGAATCAAAAGTAATTGGCAGGACAATCGATTACGCGTTAACGCTCAATACTTTATAATGCAGTGGAATGACATGCAAATTGCTCATTGGGGCGGTGTTGGCCCTTGGTGGGTGGGTGGTACTGTTAATGCTGAAACAGCCGAATCGGCTGGACTTGAAATTGATATTGAGTATCAAATAGCAGAAAATATTCATCTCAAAGGTAGTGCAATATTCACTGATGCAAAATTCACTAAGGAATATGTTTCACCAGCTGGAGATGTGTATCGGGATAATATGATTATGCCAAATTCTCCTGATAGAAAAGGTTATTTTGGTATTTCATACGATAAACCGGATGTCGCTGGAGGAGATCTATGGGTCTATTATGGCTATAGTTTTCAATCTGAATCGTGGAATAGACTTGGCAATATCATTGATAATGATACCAATGGCATTTCACCATCGCATAGCAATAGTAACTTCTCTATTGGATTAGATAATCTTTCCAATGGTTGGAATATATCGTTGTATATAGACAATGTTTTTGACGAAGCGACCTATAGTTTTGTCAACACCAATGCCAATAATTATGCCGATTTATTTGGTGCTGGCACACAGCGAAATGTTAGAAGTTTGGCACAACCAAGAACTACTTGGTTGACGGCCAGAAAAACCTTCGGAAGATAGCTTTAACATCGCTGCTGGATAAGCACATGGTTAAGCTTATTGCCAGTTCTGTGGTGCGAGGAGCAGAGCAAGGTCAGAGTCATGGTGGAATCTACCTTATTGATTTTCAAACCCAAAAAGCCAATCAAACTATTGATTGGAATACCTCAGGTATTGATTGGCAAGGACGAGGTTGGGACCGAGGCTTAAGAGGAATAGCTTTTGATGGAGAACGAATCTATATTGCTGCCAGTGATGAGTTATTTGCCTACACAACGGATTTTCAATTAATAGAATCATGGCGTAATCCTTATTTAAAACATTGCCATGAAATTACTGTATTTGATCGGACTCTTTACCTTACCTCAACTGGTTTTGATACTATTCTAGGTTTTGATTTAGATAAATATTGTTTTAATTGGGCTATGCACATACAAACAATAGGAGTCAAATTTAAACCGTCAGCATTTGATCCATTAGGTGAACAAGGACCAATGATGTTAAATAAATTGCATCTTAATAACGTTGTTTGCAATCAACATGGGATGTATATCTCTGGGTTAAGGTCAAAAGGCATGCTTCATTTTAATGGTAAGTCAATTAATATGGCTGTCGAATTACCACCCGGAACTCATAATGCACAACCTTTTAGAGACGGTGTTTTATTTAATGATTCTGAAGACGATGTGCTTCGCTATACCGGAAGAGGCGAAGGCGAAGAAGATCGAGCAATGGCTATTCCAAAATACAATCCCGATAAGTTGATACATAAAACAGAGGATCAGAAATTAGCCAGAGCTGGTTTTGCAAGAGGCTTATGCCCTATTTCTAATACGATGGTTGCAGGGGGTGCTTCGCCCTCAACAGTCACTGTGTATGATTTAGCTCAAAATAAGATTATGGGTTCCGTTCAATTAAGCAATGATGTTCGTAATGCTATTCATGGGTTGGAAGTCTGGCCTTTTGATTGACATTACAGTGACCTAAACTGATAAACCAGCATTCCTTGAAACCGCAGGTAATTCCTCAATTATATCGCCAAGTTGTTCTTGCCATAATCCCAAAAATTGCTCATAGCGACGCCAAGTCCCAAGTGCTCCTTTATATATAGGTTGTCTGACTTGCTCAGAACTTGCTGTTTTAACGGCTCGTTCAGTTTGATGAAAATCAATACAACTTTGTTCAAATGGTAATTCACAAAAGTCTAATATACGCCTAACTTGAGTGTCCAAGTCATCCACTGTTTGCTCATAATGCACATCCAATATTTTACCCGGCAATACTTGATGCCAGTGCTTAATCATTGCATCATATTGTTGATAGTAATGTGCTAAATCAAGCATATCGTAAGTAAAATTTTGCCCTTTACTGAATAGTTGTTTGTAAGCTCCAAGACAACTATCAAAAGGATGACGTCTTGCATTAATTACTTTAGCGTTAGGTAATATAAGACTTAACAGTCCGATTAATGAAAAATTATTAGGAAGTTTATCAGTAAAAAAAGGTTTGTTTGTAATGCGATGTCTCTTTGCTTCATCAATATATTGCTGACCATAAGCATGCAAATCTTTATTACGAAGATCGACTATAGCCCTTGGATATTTGATACCATCAGTTCGATGTTGCCCTATGGATTGAGCTAGATTTCCTAATATGGGTAACTCTGATGTCCCTTCGACCTGACTGTGACTGGCTAGTATTTGCTCTATCAGTGTGGAACCAGATCGTGGTAGACCAACAATTAGGATGGGATCCGGACAGTCATAACCGATATTAGAACGTTCTTTTAAAAACTCTTGATTAAAAACCTCTTTGATTAGATCATGACGCATTTCCATTTCAACTGGAAAATGATCCACAGTCGTCCTTTGGAGTTGGTTGCCTGTATGATAATAATGCCAAGCTTTTGAGTAATCTTTTTTATCTTCAAAAGCTTTTCCCAAAGCAAAACGAAAATGAATTTGTTCATTTTCTGAGAGACCCTCTTCTTCCAATTGATCCAACATAGCATTGACTTCTTTATCCTCAAAGTTGAACACCTTCAAGTTGGCCATACTCCAATAGACTTCTCCAAAATCAGGCTTATTTTTAATTGCTGCTCGATAAGAGTCCAATGCCCCTGTTTGATTACCTAGTGTCTTAAGCGCATGACCATGTCCCATCAATACATTTGGAACATCAGATTTAAGTTCAATAGATTTTGCATAGGCTTCAGCACTTTTGTCCGGGTACATTGCAAGTCCATATGCGCTTCCAAGTCCTCCCCATGCAGCATCATTTTTAGGATCAAGTTGCACCACTTTTTCATATGCAGCAATGGCTTCCATTATTTTATCTCTCATCAATAGTGACGCTAGATCAAACCATCCAGGTGTAAAATCAGGAGCTTGCTGAACTGCAGTTCTAAGCAATGCTTCTGCATCTTGTAAATTCTTTTCGCCTAGTCGATATGCACGAGCCAGATACCTCATCGCATTAACATCACCGGGAGATTTCTTAAGAATCTCTTGTAAATTAGTAATTGCTTCTTCAATTTTTTCTTCACTCAAAAGATCCGCAGCTTTCATCACAGCTTCTGTATTTGGATTGCTTTCTATGTAACTTTGAAACTCTTCATCAGCTTCTTTTCCTCGCCCTATCGCCGCTAATGCATTTCCTAGTTTTTTATGCACCAGTGGCAATGAAGGTTGTAACTGTATTGCTCTCTCAAACTCAGGGATGGCTTCATCAAATCGAGATTGCATAGCAAAGACACTTCCAAGATCTTCATGAAGTTGAGGGTAATCTGGCGACAAGGAGATAGCAAAACGTAATTTCTCTTCTGCATCTAGATAGCGATTTTGCTTCATCAATGCATGACTCAGTAATCTTAGATGTTCAGTACACCCAGGATTTAGAATTAAATAATCACGACAAAGCTCCTCAGCCCTTAAAGGTCGGTTAGAACGTAGGAAACCAATGGCTTTATTAATACTTTGTTCCTTGGAATTATTTGTTTGGTTCATGTAGACGCTTTAGATTTTATATATCTTTAATTAAATCAGATGGAACATAATCAAAAATAAATGAAATACGATCTTCTTTACTCATGTTCATGACACTATGAGATTTCTGATTATTAATTTCATAGGCACTACCCACTTCAAATGCATATGGTTTGCCCTCGATCATGAATCGAACAGCCTCATTGGTTGTGATTGGTATATGTATGCGATGACCCATGTGAAAGGATTCAAGAGCATCTATATGAGGATTGATCCTACCTCCTGCCTTTAACTTAGCGGCCATTGCTCTCAATACAATGCCTCCTGGTTTATAATATGTCTCAATAATATAATTAATTAGTGGCATCGCATCATTGGCTATACGATCCCAACCCACCTCATGGTGAACATCACCATCAGGCCATGATTCATCACAAAACAACATTACAATGGATTCAGTATCTTTATGCACTTCATAACTTTGTTGACGAATTAATTGCTCTTTCCAAGCTTTTGCATCTTGTGAAAGGATGCATTGACTTAAAGCTTCTACATCAACTTGTCCTAAATAACGCTGTGGTTCACTAATATTCATCAACCCTCCATCCAAATATTTATCTTTAATTTAATCCAATAATTTTTAACTCTCAAGTAATAAGATACACCAATAACTTTGAGTGTTGTCTGGAGTAACTAATTCTTTATGATTCCAATGAAAATGGCTCTTCATCATATTGTTTGCAATCATCCAAGATTTCATGCCAAGGTGCCTTCGATCCAACAAAAATATGATAAGGCTCAGGTAAGTTTGGATCTCCATTAATTACACCCATCGCAACATAAACTGTCTCAGGATAATCAGCAAGAATTACCATGATGTTAGAACCACAGTTGGAACAAAAAATTCGCTCATGATTATCCGATGATGCATAGGAAGATAAAAACTCTGTATCGGATAGATATTTAAAGTATTTGAGCTCTATTTCTGCAAAGGAAGCATATGCAGCGCCATGGAGTCTTCTGCACTGTGAGCAGTGGCAATGGGAGTATTCTGAAACTTCACAATTGGCTTCAAAAGAAATTTTCTCACACTCACAATGTCCAGTAATCATAATTGTTTTCTATTGTTTAGATTGAATATTATCTCTTATCAAAATTAAATCCCCATATAACGATAGGCATCAGCAATTTTCTTAATCGCAATAACCATAGCAGCTGTTCTAAAATCTTTTATCTTTTTATCGGAGTGGTATTTTTCATGAATATTTTTATAGCCCTCTCTCATTTTTTCTTCTAGTCCTGAACGAACCAAATCAATTTCTGTTGAACCTTTAACAACATCCGTTTTTAAATCATCTGGAAAGTTTTTACCTGTCATTAGTTCTAATGCATTAACCAGTTGCTTCTGTTTTTTTTCATCTTCTCTTTCTTGCATCAAACCATAACGCATTTTTGATAAGTTTTTTACCCATTCAAAATAAGACACTACAACGCCCCCAGCATTGGCATAAAAATCAGGAATAATAATCACCCCTTTTCGAATAAGAATTCTATCGGCTTCTGCGGTCACTGGTCCATTGCCTGCTTCTACAATTAGTTTAGCCTTTATATTTTTAGCATTGTCTTTATGTATAACGCTTTCAGTTGCTGCTGGCACTAAAATATCGCAGTCTTTTGTCAGGAATCTGTTTCTGGTCTTGGTGAAGCCATTGTATCCTTGCAATGTCTTTTTCCTAATAAAGTAATTATTCAGTTTTTCTATATCAATGCCATTTTCATCAACTACAGAACCTTCTTTTTCAATCACAGTGATAATCTTAGCTCCATATTCTGCAAGTAATGACGCTGCATGATACCCAACATTACCAAAACCTTGAATGACAATTCTCTTATTTTCTAATTCACCAGTAAAACCAATTCTTTTATAGTCCTTCTCGTATCTGAGAAACTCTTGAATTGCATAAAATACGCCTCGACCAGTAGCCTCAATTCTGCCATGAACGCCTCCCATTGAAATAGGTTTACCTGTAACACAAGCCTGAGCGTCAATATCTGTTGGATTCAATCTTCTATATTCATCGCTTATCCAAGCCATCACATTCTCATCAGTGCCCATGTCTGGTGCTGGAACATTTTGAGATGGATGAATCAAATTTCTTTTTGCAAGCTCATTTGTGAATCTTCTAGTGATTCGTTCCAACTCATCTTTTTTCCAATCATTTGGATTAATAATTAACGCTCCTTTTGAACCACCAAAGGGAAGATCCATGAGTGAACATTTATAGGACATTAGAGCTGCTAATGCTTCAACTTCCTCTTGGGATGAGTCTATTGAGTATCTAATACCGCCTTTAACTGGTTCTTTGTGTTCTGAATGTACACATCTAAATCCTGTGAAAGTATGGAGTTTGTTTCTTAATTTGACGCCAAAACTGACTTTATATATTGAGTTTGCTAGTTTAATTTTATTAGCTAAATCATCCGGTAAAGATAGCAATCTAGCTGACTGATCAAATACCTCATTCACAGATTGTAAAAATTCTTTTGAATTACTCATGTGATTCTTTTTAAGCGTTTCCCTAAATTACTTTTTTATAAAATAGATAAATATTTATCTTTTAACTACTGTGACATAAAAAATAGTCATATCGTTATTCTCCTTCAACTGTAGTCATTCAAACATAATTTTTTCTATAAAAAAATCAAAATAATGCCAATAGTAAAAAATAAATGAGTTTAAAAAAAAACAAAAAAGTTTCATCATCCCATGTATAAATAAATCCACTATCAAGAGGATCATGGTTAATTAGTTTCTATAATTTAATGGTGGATCTCTGTCTCCCAATAATGGAACATAGTCAAAATCCTCACCAACATTGTTCAACAATTCATCTTTTGCCTGGCGAACAATAGAAGAATCAAGATATATTTCTTTTGCTGTAGCTGTTAAAACCTGGACCGCTAATTTTGTGCCTTTTAAACCAATTGAGGTACCTCCAGATGCAACAGCTTGCCAAGAATGAGCCGATGTACCTGGAACCCATGTAGCTATTCTTACTCCACCAGTAGGTACCAACCAACTAACATCGCCAACATCAGTTGATCCATAACCATGAGTCTTTTTATAGGGCAAAATATTTTTTTGATCCCCGATTTGATCACTTGGTTCTAAAAGTGTTTTATAGATTTCTTTTGCAAATCTATTTTCCTCAGCTGTATAGGTAATTCCTCCAAGACTTGATAGTTTTTCATGCATGATTCTTTGCAAAGTATTGTTCGGCATTAATGGATAATTTCCATGCATTACTTCATAACTAATTTCTGTTTCCGTTCCCATTGCAGCTCCTTTTGCAGCTAGGACCACTCGTTCAAAAAGACTTTCAACTGTTTTTCTTTGTGGGTGTCTAACATAATAATAAACCTCAGCTTCATCAGGAATAACATTAGGAGCATCCCCCCCTTTGGTAATAATATAATGAATTCTTGATTCCTGAGGAATATGCTCTCTCATTAAATTTACCATTATATTCATGGATTCGACACCATCCAAAGCAGACCGCCCTTTTTCTGGTGCACTGGCTGCATGTGCAGAGATTCCTTTAAATGTAAATTTTGCAGATTTATTTGAGTTAGAAGTTCTTGGTCTAGCATGATTTTGGCTGCCTGGGTGCCAATGAAGAACTATATCAACATCACTAAATAAACCTTCTCGAGCCATATACACTTTTCCTGAGCCACCTTCTTCTGCAGGAGTTCCATAAAACCTTATCGTTCCTTTGATATTATTAGCAATCAGCCAATCCTTAATGGCTACTGAAGCCCATGCTGAACCAGAACCAAAAAGGTGATGTCCACACGCATGTCCTGCTTCATTTTCTTTATATTTTTCTTTGTAAGGCGATCTACTCTGGGCAATACCTGGAAGAGCATCAAATTCTCCTAAAATCCCAATAATTGGAAAACCAGTACCATACTCAGCTATAAAAGCAGTTGGGATATTAGCAACATTATTTTGAATCTTAAATCCATGGTATAAAAGACTCTCTTGCAATAGGTTCGAACTTTCATATTCTTGATAACCAACCTCAGCCAAATCCCATATTTTCATAGCAATATTTTCAAATAGTTCTTGATGTTCATCTATGCTTGAATCCAAATCAGAAGAGACAGCTGCAAAGGCATTCGAACTGAAAAATAGTACCAGTGTAAGAATTAATTTTTTCATCTATTAAAAATACTCCTTTAGATCCAATTATAAAAGTTACAAATGAAGTTTTGTATCCAATTTTTGCAATTTATAATCCATAATGCTTTGACTGTCGAATATGATAATCTTGTCTTACCGTAATTAGATCATTAATTAAACACAACTCATGAATGAAGAAAATTATCCTAAGGTTGGAGGAAAATCAGCTAAGGTAGCATTAGCACTCTTAGTGCTAGTTTATATTTTTAATTTTGTAGACCGTCAAATACTATCTGTTCTAGCTGAAGACATTAAAGCAGATCTTAATATAAGTGATAGCGATCTCGGCTTCCTATTTGGAACAGCTTTTGCAGTCTTTTACTCAATTTTTGGAATACCTCTGGGTAAACTGGCAGACGTCTGGTCAAGAAAAAATCTTCTGAGTATAGGTTTAGCCACATGGAGCTTGATGACTGCTCTATCAGGTACGGCAAAATCTTTTACTGCACTATCTGTTTATAGAGTTGGCGTTGGTATTGGTGAATCGAGTGCAAGTCCTGCCTCTTACTCACTATTATCAGATTATTTCTCGCCAAAAATACGAACAACAATCCTCGCTATATACTCAAGTGGAGTTTACCTTGGAGCAGGTATTGGTTTATTTTTAGGAGGGTGGATTGTTGAGCTATGGTCATCAGCATACCCTATTTCAATCAATGCACCTTTTGGTTTAAAAGCATGGCAAGCCGCATTCATTATTGTTGGCTTACCTGGAGTCATATTGGCATTCTTTACTTGGAACATTAAAGAACCAAAAAGAGGTGGAAGTGAAGGCATCGAAAGTCAAATTGAGCCTCATCCATTTAAAGTTATGTTCAAAGAATTTATTGGTATATCCCCTTTTGGCTTGCTTAATTCAGATCAACCAATCAAGTTGCTTTCAATAAACTTTCTTATTGGAATCAGTATCAGCCTGGTTTGTTTTGGACTTTATCGATTAACAGGAGACACAGTTCAATGGGTTGCTTTTGGCATTGGTGTTTACTTTTTAACTTGCTGGATACAGGGATTGAAAAGCAGAGATCCAGTAACTTTTGAAATGATTTTTAAAACAAAATCATTTTTACTTGTGGTTATCGGTTTCCCATTCATATCCTTTATTACTTATTCTATGGCTGCATTTGGACCTTCTTTTTATATGAGAAACTATGGCGTCACAGAAGCAGAGGTTGCTACTATACTTGGACTTATTACTGCAATTTCAGGTTCAATTGGAGTTATTGGTGGCGGTATCATTGCTGATAAGTTACGAGA
>Ga0209035_10001104_pt1 | contig 10974 bp, 13 predicted proteins | sample MarorgKNORR_S2LV_6_FD_188220 | JGI IMG/M metagenome (GOLD analysis project Ga0209035, IMG submission 188220) | Marine microbial communities from the Southern Atlantic Ocean, analyzing organic carbon cycling - AAIW_A/KNORR_S2/LV (SPAdes) (version 2) | ecosystem: Environmental > Aquatic > Marine...
AGGGAACTCTACGAGGGGAAACATGATCAAGCCAACGTCTAGGCCAGAGGTAAATAAAATTGCTGAAAAGGCTAATAGCGACATCGGTGTTTTTCCAACACATCGAACATTGCGCCACTTTACACAGACAAAGACTGAGGTCGTCAAGGTGATCGCAATTGCCACTGTAAGTATTTCGTTCATCGTCGTCCCCTACCAAACAACATGGCAGGTTTATATAGGTTCATAGTGAAGATTTGATTAGTGACAGAGTATATTATATTTTTTTAATCTCCATTGATTATGTTTCAATCTTTTAGACATTATCAAGAGTAAAAAATTTACCATTTGATTTTTGTTGATTCCGAGAACAAGAGAGATGAGCCACACCCCTCTTAACGACTAGGTTCTTCCTCAGCTTCCACCATGGGTAAATTCGCACCCTGCTGCAATACAGCGAACGCCTAGCTGATAAGCCAGTGCATTAGTGGACATGACATGGGTTTTTGAAGCCTGTAACTAGAAGGACATTGGGGTGCGAATTAACCTAATTTTTCTGAAAATCTGTTATTTACAGACATCTGATTAAAATGAAAAGCATCCAAAAAAATCTTCTTCATCAATCTTCTTATCGAAATCATTATCTATTCCATCAAAACACGATCCTCCTGAGTCTATGGATTCAGGCAAAGGGTCTTTCGTTAAAAACTTTTCCGGTATTGAATTCCATAGCTTATCAAAAAACTCATTCATTAATTTAGCATTTTGATGGTCGTTTCTTACAACGAGCGTATTTTCATCATTTTTTCTACCTCCAGCCTTAGTCCAATTCATTGAGCCAATGATTATATGTTTTTGATCAATTACAGCTGCTTTCATGTGCATTTTTCCACCCCAACTCTCAACTTTTAAGGGTATACCTTTCTTGCGAAGATATTCATGCTTGCTATATCCATTTGTTGCAGCTGTGGCATCAAGAATTACCCTCACGTTTACTCCTCGTGCCTTTGCTTTAGCTAAAGCCTTAGATAACTCATTATGCGTTAGGAAAAAAATTGTAACATTTATGCTCTCTTCAGCTTCATCAATCAAACGAATGACTCCATCATCCATTGCATTATCTTGGGGTGAAAAAAATAACGAGACAATTGATTGGCCTATATTCATCTTAGCTATATTTTTATTACGTTTAAATTTTTCTTTGTGGTATAAATCAAGCTCAAACATTTGATTGAATTCTTCAGTATAAAGTGACGCTATAGACTTTGAATCTATTTCAGCGGCTAAATTAGCGTTATACCCACCAATCCCAGTGTCGCTAATATTTGTTGATCCAGTCCATATAAATTGCTTATCAACAATAAAAAACTTGTTGTGCATAATATCGCCAGAAAAATAAATTTCATGTTTACTTGCATAACCTTTATCTTCAAAGCATTGCAGAGGGCCATCTGTAAAAATTGGTCTTGTACATTCTGTGCTGTCTTCATACTCCCTGTCATCTCTCTCTAAATATTCTTTTCTTCTAAGATCGGCAGAAAAATCAGATCTTATATTTTTTAAAGTCTTCTCTAGCAAATGAGTATCTGAGTAATAACTATCGCCATACACGTCTTTATCAATAACTCCTCTAACATGAACTCCTCTTTTTTCAGCATCATCCAAAGCTTCAAGAATAGATAATTGTCCTCTTAGACCATAGATTGCAAAATCAATCGAGGATCTAGAATTTGTGATCATTGATAGAAGTGAGGTACATATCTCATCTAAACAATCAGCGCTTGGTTTCTGTCTATCAATAGGAGAGTTTAAATGGATTTTGAGGCTATCTTCGGCTCTAACAACCAAGCAGAAAAAAATAGTTATAAAAAAATATAAGCTTTTCATTTATATACTTAACCCCTAATCGATAGGGCGATTAGTTTTTTCATATTAGTAAGCCAGTCTATATCCAATAACCACCATATGCAGATGCGAGAGCAAAATATAAGAGCATCCATTGACTATCATCTTCTCCAGTTTTTAAAACATAGCGTTCATAGTTACGTTTAATAAAAAGTCCTAAAAAAACTATGGTCACAATTCCTAAAAAAATATTCATAATCTCTTATTCAAAATAAGTTTAATTTAGTTTCCCATAATCTAAGAAAAAATAGAAATCGCAACCCTCGGTGTGTGTTTGTTATAAGTATTCGCTTACGTTTAACTAATAGTGCTATATTTAATAGCATAAAATTTGGAGAATAGAGATGAATAATGTACGTATAATAGATTGTGATATTCCTTTTGGAAGTTTAGTTACATTTGTAATTAAATTTAATTTTGCTGTTTTGGCAGCTGCTATTGTTATTGGATTACCAATAATGCTAATGGTGGCCGTTATTAATGCATGAACCTGTGTAAAAAACTAGTTGCTCTTCTGCTGCTGTCACCAATGGTTCATGGAGGCGAAATGAACTCGTGGGAATGCAGTTCGTTTGAAGGGGCTAAGATTATCGGTGAGGATGGAGATTATTTAGGTAGAGTGGGTCCCAGCTATAATTCTGATTCTATTTTTAATTCCTCGTCTTCTTATAGCACTTCTTATTCCTCAAATAGTATTTTTAACACTTCGTCTAAATATGGAAATAGTTATTCCAGCACATCAGTCTTCAATGACGGAGCGTCAAGCCCGCCTATTATTTTATCTACAGATGGAAGAGTTTTAGGAAAATTATCTATTGGCCCAAGTTACCAAGCCGACAGATTTGATCCGTATGATATTAAGTATACTTGTGACTGGGATTGAGGATTATTTAAATACTGCGTCCAAAATATAGATAAGTTCTTTCTATTCTGGGCTAGCTATTGCCTGCAACAAAACATACCAATGCGCTAAATTATCATAAAAACTTTGGACCAATATTCTTTCATTTAAACCATGAGCAAAACTATCACTGGCTTTACCATAACCGCCATTGACACCGTAGCTTGGTATTCCTGCAGCCCTAAAGTGCATACCATCTGTTCCTCCAGATGACATACTTGGAATAATCTCTAATCCTGGATATTTAATATCAATTGCCTTTTGAAGGGCCAAAGTTACATCTTCTCTTAAAGGAGATGGATCTGTTTCAGTTGGAACACCCAACATAGAAAATTCAATCTGTGGATTATTAATAGCCTGTTTAAGCTGAGCAAGAGTATTTTCTACCCCAGTACCTGGGAATATTCTACAATTAATAGTTGCTGTTGCAGATTGAGGCAGAGCATTTTCAGCGTGTCCTGCTCGCAACATGGTAGCCACACATGTAGTACCTAGGGTTCCTATATATGTGCTAGACGATCTGAGCATGTTAATGGCTGATTTATTATTTGGATATTTTGCAAATGTTCGCATTGCTTTACCAAGTTCACCATCGGTTTTCTTCCCAGTGCCTTTGAAAAAGGTCCGAGTTAAATCATTGTGACTTACAGGAAATTGATAATCTTGAATTGCATTAATTGCATCGGCTAAATCATAAATAGCATTATCTTTTCTTGGTCGGCTGCTATGACCGCCGGGATTACGAGCAGTAATCTCCCAAGTAATATAAGTTTTTTCAGCAGCTTGCATACCAAAACTGGAAGGAGTTCCTCCATCTTCAGGAATCGTTGCACCTCCAGAATCAGCATTTAAGACAAATTCACTATCAGTCAGATGGCGATATTCATTAACCAGAGCTTGGGTTGTTACCATGCCCGTTTCTTCATCTCCTGAAAAAGCAATAATTAAGTCTCGACCAGGCACCCACCCCTCTGATTTCAATCTTAAAAAAGCTACGACAACAGCCGTCATGCCTAATTTATCATCGCCTGTGCCGCGGCCAAAAAAATAGCCATCTTCTTCCACTAAAGTAAATGGATCTCTGCTCCAGTCGTCTCTCATTGCATCAACAACATCCATGTGAGCAGATATGCTAATTGGTTTTTTATTTAGAGAATCATCACCCCTATACCTCACAACCAAAGCAGCTGTCTCACCCATTTTCAAAACATGAATATCCTCACTGTCAAAGCCTCCTTGTTCAAATTCAGAAGCTAGATAATTTGCTAATTTTGGCACTTGATTGTGACCTTTAGCTGTCCGAAGTTCAACAGCAGTTTTATATATTTCAAATGCTTTGTTACCAAAGGGCATTTGTTTACTGGGAACCTCAGAATAAATAGGTGCTATAAATAAGAAACAACCAATCAAAGCCCTTTTAATAAATAAATGAAACATATAACCTCCAGACAACTCGATGAGAATCGAGCTTTTAATAAATATAAATATATATATTATCACTAAAAAATTTTGCATGATTCTTTGACAGGCAATGCATGTCATGCCTATTGCTTCAGTGTATTATCAACCAATGAATACGGTAAATCCTAAGATTATAGGTTTCTGGCGAGGCTGGTCTATTGCAGTTGGTTGCGCCATTGGTTCAGGTATTTTTATGATGCCTACTCTACTTGCTCCATTTGGGCTTCTTGGCTTTGGAGGCTGGATAATTGCTGGTGGTGGTTCAATCTTAGTTGCTTTAACAATGTCACGATTGGTTCGAAGAATTCCTAAAACTGGGGGACCTTATGCGTATGCCCATGAAGGCCTTGGGCATTTTGCTGGATTTATTATTGCCTGGACGTATTGGATTGCATGTATTGCCGCTGTTGCTGGTATATCCATAGCTTTTGTTGGTTATCTTGGTTTCTTTTTACCAGCTATAAGTACTTCTCCTATACTTTCTTTGCTCGCTTCGTTGATTCTTGTATGGACAATTGTGCTATTAAATATAAACAGCATAGAAAATAGTGCAAAATTTCAGGTTGCGTCCACCTTGATAAAATTGCTGCCTCTAATTTTTATGATCTATCTTGGATTTACAAATTTCACTACTGATAATTTACCTGAATTAAATCCAACTAATGCTAATCCATTTACATTGCTAGCCACGGTAACAACTTTAGTCATGTGGTCATTCATTGGTATTGAAACTGCTACTGTTCCTGCGGATAATGTGATTAATCCAGAAAAAACAATTCCAAAAGTTTTAATGGCATCTGTTTTAACTGTTTTAGCTATATATATTTTAGTCAGCATTTCAATTGCTGTAATTGTTCCTGCAGATGAGTTGGTTAATTCATCTGCTCCATTTGCATTGGCTGCCACAAAAATTTTAGGTGCCTCCGGAGGTGCGGTCATAACTTTTGGGGCGCTAATCTCTACCCTTGGTTCATTGAATGCAAATACTTTAACCGCAGGGAATATAACTCTAGCTGCAGCGAGAGATAAGCTCCTGCCTAAGAAATTTTTAACTCTATCTGATTCAGGAACGCCAAAGTTTTCATTTCTACTTGCTGGATCGTTTGTAAGTTTATTGTTACTAATGAATTATACAAAAGGATTGGTTAATGCATTTATATTCATGGCAATGCTATCTACTCTCTCAACTCTCATTGCTTATGCTTTTTGTGCTATGGCAGAGCTTAAATTCCTCAAAAGCGACAAAAAAGATACACAAAGAACAACAGCAATATTGCTAACATCTGCAACATTTTTATATGCTTTTTTTGCAATATGGGGTGCTGGTATGGAAATAGTGTTTTATTCCTTCATGTTGATTTTAATTGGAATGCCAATCTACGCATTAATTAGGAACTAATATGACTATTTTGAATGAGTTTTCAGCTCTAGCCCAAGTAGCTATTCGCAATCCTTTAAGTGCATTTATTAACGAGCAAAAATTATCAAATGAATGGGAGTCTCTTCGCTTTCATTCAAAGCCTGAGTTTGAAGAGGCTATTAAAGAGTTTAAAGACTTCAGAGATCTACTTAAGGATGATGGAGTGGATATTATCGATCTTCCATCTAATCGAAACCTGACCATCGACAGTATTTATACAAGAGATAGTATATTGGTAAGTTCCAAAGGTTTAATTCTATGTAATATGGGAAGAAGTACTCGTACCCCTGAAGCAAAAGAAAATTATCAGTCACTTAAATTATCAGGTCATGCAATCGCTGGAGAAATAATAGCTCCTGGTACCTTAGAGGGCGGAGATTTCATCTGGATAGACGATAAGCACGCTGCTATTGGATTGGGTCCAAGAACAAATGAAGAAGGTATCAACCAACTTAGGCATATTTTAGGCAAAGGTGTCGACTTGCATATTGTAGATCTACCTAAACCAGATCATCCTGATGATGTCCTCCATTTGATGTCTATTATTTCACCGCTAGATAAAGATTTAGCTGTAATATATCGCCCTTTCATGCCCTCTTCTTTTATTTTATGGCTTGAAAGTTTGGGCATGAAATTTGTTGATGTCTCAAATAAAGAATACCCTTTAATGGGGTGTAATGTTCTAGCAACTGCGCCCAGGTCTATAATTATGTTAGAAAACCTTCCAATTGTAGAAAGTAGTTTAAAAAAATTAGGTTGCAAGATTAGGACATATAAAGGAATGGAAATTAGTCGCAAAGGAGAAGGTGGGCCCACTTGTCTAACAAGGCCGTTAAAAAGAATACAAGTATGAGCAATTCATTTAAAAGTTTACCAGGCTGGGTTTATACCAGTGATGCATTTTTTGATCTTGAAAAACGCAATCTTTTTCTTTGTAACTGGCAGCTCATTTGTCACATTTCCAATATTCCGAATCCTGGAGATTATTTTACTTTTGAAATTTTCAATGAACGCATTTTTGCAATAAGGGGTGAGGATTTAAAGATTCGTACTTTTCATAATGTATGCTCTCATCGAGCAACAAAGTTACTAGACGAAGTTTCTGGAAATTGCAGTGAACGCATCACATGCCCTTATCACGCCTGGGGTTACAATCTTGAGGGTAAATTATCGAAAATACCATACGAAGATAAATTTATTGATTTGGATAAATCAGAACATAACCTTCAAAGTGTGGAAATGGAAATTTTTCAAGGTTTCATATTTGTGCGGGTTATTCCATCTGGTGGACCCAGTGTGGCCGATCAATTTAAACCCTACATAGAAGAGATAAAAAACTACAGGCTAGATGAGATGGAGCCTCTTGGAAGGATTACTATGAGACCAAGAAGCGTAAATTGGAAACAAATAGCTGATAATTATGTTGATGCGCTGCATATTCCTGTAGCGCACCCTGGATTATCTGCTTTGGTTGGCAAGAGTTATGGTTTAGAGGTCAGCTCAAATAACGGGGTAATTCACAAAATGTGGGGTGACGGAAGAAAAATTAGAAAAAGCAATCTCTCAAATCGACTTTACGATCACTTTTTACCTAACATGGATCATCTAGACAAGGATAAGCAAAGGTACTGGCTTTACTATCGACTATGGCCTAATCTTGCGTTTGATATATATCCCGAGCAGATGGATTTTATGCAATTTATCCCAATTAATTCGACATCAACAATGATTAGAGAAATAGCATATGCGCTCCCAGATGATCGAAGAGAGGCAAAAGCTGCAAGATATTTAAATTGGAGAATAAATAGACAAGTTAATAATGAGGATACGAAGTTAATTAATTTTGTTCAAGAAGGCATGGAAACAGATAGGTTCGCCTCAGGTCCTCTTGCAAGTAGTGAGGTCTGCATAATTGATAGCGCTAATAAAATAAGAACAGCTATCCCTGTATCCACGCTTAATCAAAAACCAGATGAAAAAAGTATTCACACAATTAATGCTGAGCTGTCTATTCTAAAAGATTAAGTAGATCGACTTTGACCGGTTACCCAATTCACTCCTTCATTGGAATGATCGTTAGAGGACGCTTCATTAGAGTGCCCTGGACTTCCTGAGTTATCGCTACCAGTAAGTTTCTTCTTAAAGTCTATAATCTCTTTTGCAATGTCCTTACAATTTAGGTTCCTGTTAAGGGCTTCTTGCAACATAATTGTAAAATATTCATTCGAGATAGAGTCTTTTTGATAAATCATACTGTAACAAAGGCTTGGGTTTGATTTAGAGGCAGCCTGAGATTTCAATTGTGTTGTTGAGCACGAAGAAATTAATGTGCTTGATACAAAGGCAATTATTAAAAAATTTCTGTCAATCAATTTATATAAAATTGGGGGCTGCAAAAAACTTATTAATCAATGATTCAAAAGATTCTAATGAATCTACCTTGTACTTTGGATCAAATGCAGCTTGATCCCAGTCATCAGTAAATTCAGTTGCTTTGGCATACCAAGATTCATCTTTGTATTGATTCCGCAAATCTTGTGGTTTGCCCATGTAATGGTAGTAATGCTCGCCCTGAAAGTCTTGGTGTGTTCTTATAATTTGATAGGCATCGTCGCTAACATAAGGTTTAATCATTTCTGCTGCGATTTGGCCATGATTTGGAACGCTAATTACCTTTCCAATATCATGGATTAAACTTATAAGAATCATTTCATCCTCTGCCCCAGCTCTTCGAGCCATCGTTGCTGTTTGAAGCGCATGATGTAATTGGTCTGTAGAAAAACCTAAAGTCAGGGCTTCTAATTGTCGCAGCATACCCAGAATTCTCTTAGGCATATCAAAAATATGAGGCATATGCTGTTCACTAATATGCTCCCACTCCTTCTGTGTGCTTTGGTCCATTCTTGTAAACATAGGCTAATTTTCTCTAAATATTAATTTAATTACTTATTAAATTAACTTATTCGGACTAAAATTGAAATATATATTAATATTAACTAATGAAATATTTTTTTAACAATTCAAGACTCTATCTTCTGTTTATAGGGTTTTTTGTATTTTCAAGCCTAATATCTGCTCAATCAGAACAATCCATAAAAGTAAAAGAAGCTTATAAGTATGTAGGTGAGACTAAAATTGTTTGCGGCAGAATTGTTTCTACTAAGTATCTAAAAAGATCCTCTGGGGGACCAATCTTCTTAAACTTTGGTCGAGATTATCCAAATCAACAAATGACAGGATTAATCTGGTTCGGTAGATTTTCAAATTATTTTTCATATAAACCTGAAAAATTTCTTAAAAGAAAAACAGTATGTGTGAAAGGTTTGATTTCAGAACATGAAGGTAAAACTCAAATGGAAATTAGAACTGAGAAACAGATAAAAGTACAAAGCTAGTTATCTAGTTATCTCCTGAATTTTAATACTGCATGAAGCTTAGCTGCATCGTCCAAGCCTTGCTGATCAGGGCTACCATCTTTATTTAATTTTACTTTTGCGAAAAAAGCATCAATAGCATTGCCTGAAATTAAATGTCTTAAATTGGTTTTTACGACTTCATCATTCTTGTACTCAAGCTCCACTTGAACATTGGTAAGCTTTCCTTTTAGCCAGATATTTGTTGTCTCTAAACCTATGAGATTTTTCCACCATAAGTTTGATCTTAAGGTGACGCATGTGTAGGTATTATTGTTTGAATGATAGCTAACTGGAACACGGTATTTTTTTCCTGATTTCCTGCCATTAAATTGAGTAACGAGTATCTGGGAGCTTACAAGAAAATGAATTGGTGATCGAGAAATAAATGCAACTATGGGATTGATGATTCGCCAAACATTCATTTTATTAAATCCTTAATCTTGTATGGCTCTTCAAATATCTTTTCTTTATGCAAGGTGACCTTATACGCATTCTTGTTAAGGGCAAATCTAATTGTTGAGTCGGCAACTCCATCAATAAAATGAAGTGCTGCCCCACCCTCTATTCCATACATTGCATTGATAATATTCTGTTCAAGAAGATTTTTTGTTGCTGGTCGCCTCTCTGGCTCCTCATCATAATGAGGTGCACAACTTCCGGAAATAAAATTCATACATGGCATCATCCTTAACTCATCAGCCCAGGAATCTGTTAAGCCGCTCTCAAACCAGCAAATAGCACCGGCACTAACTCCACTCATAATAACGCCACGGTCATAAGCTGTCTTTAGTATCTTGTCTAGATTCCATTCCCTCCATACGGCTAGCATGCTTTTGGTGTTACCCCCTCCAACAAAAATAATATCTTGGTTGGCAATAAGTTTATCAAGATCAATGGTTCTCTTGAAAAAACTGATGTGAGTGGGATTACAATCAAGCTTTGAGAAGACGTTGTAAAAATTTACTACGTAGGGATCAAGATCACCTGTTGCTGTTGGGATAAAACAAATGTTTGGAGAGCCTTTATTGCTCTGATCTAAAATATATTGTTCAATTAAATTTGAAGCTTGGGTTCTACCAAAGCCACCTCCACCGATTGCTATAACTTGACGCATATTAAACCTTAAGTAATATTACACATATGAAATTTAGCCATAAATATATCATTGTTGGAGCAGGAAGTGCAGGCTGTGTTTTAGCAAATAAATTATCATCTAACCCAGATAATTCAGTTCTCTTGATCGAGGCTGGCCCTATTGATAGTTACTCAGCAATTAAAATGCCTTTAGGTGCTAGCTCACTATTTAAAAATAAGAAATATGGCTGGTGTTATGAAACAGAGCCGGAACCAAATCTTAAAGGCAGGTTAATTAACTGGCCCCGAGGCAAGACCTTAGGGGGCAGCAGCTCTATCAATGGGATGGTTTATATTAGAGGTCAAGCTGAAGATTATGAGGCCTGGGAGAATGCAGGTAATAGTGGCTGGGGCTACAGAGATTTGATGAAGCATTTTATTAGCTTGGAAAATAATCAAAATCATCAAGATCAATATCATGGCAATTTTGGACCGCTCTGGGTTGAAACTTTTAACTCAAGCTTGGAAGCTTCAATGGTCTTTAAAAATGCTTGTGCTGAATCAGGTTTAAACGAAAATAATGACTTTAATGGAGATACCCAAGAAGGTTTTGGGGCCTATCAAGTCAACATAAAGAACGGTCAGAGATACAGCGCATCAGATGCATTTCTTAAGCCTATTTTAAATAGATCAAATCTTGAGTTACTTACCAATACTACTGTTTTAAAAATTATTATTAACAATAAAAAAGCTGTTGGTGTTCAGATTAAGAATCGAAGCGGGACTAATGTGATTACTGCTAAATCCGAAATTATTTT